>OLVP01001696.1_pt1 | contig 12136 bp, 8 predicted proteins | sample 1673281 | NCBI WGS metagenome assembly OLVP01 (sample SAMEA3178940, study PRJEB25190) | human gut metagenome | biome: human gut; feature: human-associated habitat; material: faeces | place: Austria | collected 2013
CCGGACGTCTGCGAGCTGATTCGCGGCAAGACCGGCCGTGTTTATGGTGCGCTGACTACCATGTTGACCGTGCTCAAGGGTTTGCCGCTGGCGTACAACAAGGATATGCAGGAGGACAAGGAGGCTGTATTCGGTGCAATCGATACGGTAAAGCAGTGCCTTGAGGTATTCACTCCGATGTTCTCCACCATGATGCTCCGCCGCGACAACATGCGCAAGGCAGCTTCCCGCGGCTTCATCAACGCGACCGACTGCGCCGACTACCTGACCAAGAAGGGCGTTCCGTTCCGCGATGCGTACAAGACGGTGGGCCGTCTGGTCAACCAGTGCATCAAGGCCGATGAGACCCTTGAGACCATGACCATGCGTGACTTTGCAGCAATTTCCAACAAGTTCGGCGACGATGTATACGATGCACTCGACCTGCGTACCTGTGTTGCCGAACGTAAGGTCATCGGCGGCCCGGCTCCGCAGGAAGTAACCCGCCAGATTGATAAAATTGACAAGTTCATCGCGGAGGTTGAGGACGATGAAGCCTAAAATCTACATCGACGGCAAAGAGGGTACGACCGGTCTCCAGATTTACGAGCGCCTCGGCGGCCGCGACGACATCGAGCTGCTGCTCATCGATGAGGACAAGCGCAAGGACACCGAGGAGCGCCGCAAGTTCCTGAATGCAGCCGACATTGCGTTTCTGTGCCTGCCGGATGCGGCGGCACGCGAGGCCGTTTCGCTCATCGAGAATGACACCACCCGTGTCATCGATGCCTCGACCGCGCACCGCACCGACCCGGATTGGGACTACGGCTTTGCCGAGCTTTCCAAGGCGCACCGCGAAGCCATCAAGAACTCTAAGCGTGTGGCTAATCCGGGCTGCCACGCGAGCGGATTTATTTCCTCGGTTTACCCGCTGGTAGCAAACGGCATCATTGCCGAGGATACCGCGCTTACCTGTGCTTCACTGACCGGTTACTCCGGCGGCGGCAAGAAGATGATCGCGGAGTATCAGGACGAGAACCGCGATCCGCGGCACGATTCTGAGCGCATTTACGGCCTGAACCTGCATCATAAGCACCTGCCGGAGATGGGCTACATCTGCGGTCTGACGCAGGCGCCGGTGTTCGTTCCGATCGTCGGCGACTTCTACAAGGGCATGGCGACTACCGTTATGCTCCCGGGCGTAGACGCACACCTTGTGCATGGAACGCTTGCCAAGCACTACGAGGGTCAGCAGCTTGTCACCGTGGCGCCGTTCGGCGGGGAAGAGCCGATGATCTACGCCAACACGCTGGCCGGTCACGACAGCTTAAAGCTCATTGTCTGCGGCCACGAGGAGCAGACGATCGTCACCGCGCTGTTTGACAATCTCGGCAAGGGTGCTTCGGGCGCTGCCGTGCAGAATATGAATATCATGCTCGGTCTGGATGAAACGACCGGCTTAAACCTCTGATTTCAGCAGGAGGAAACAGTTATGAAGATTATCGAAGGCGGCGTTTGTGCCGCAAAGGGCTTCAAGGCGGGCAGCGTGCGCTGCGGCGTCAAGGAAAGTCGAACCAATGATGATACCGCGATCATTTTCAGCGAATGCGAATGCACCGCGGCTGCCACTTACACGATGAATCGCGTTAAGGCGGCTCCGCTGTACGTTACCATGGAGCACCTCGAGGATGGCGTAGCACGCGCTATCGTTGCTAATGCAGGCAACGCGAACGCCTGCGCACCGGACGGCATGGAGAACGCCCGCCGCATGGCAAAGGCAGCTGCTCAACTGCTCGGCGTTGCGGAAACCGACGTTGCCGTTGCATCCACCGGTGTTATCGGCCAGCGCCTGAACATCGAGTGCATCGAGGAGCACCTGCCGGAGCTTAAACTGGAGGACAATGCCTCCGAAAAGGCCAACCGTGCTATCATGACCACCGACACCAAGCCCAAGACGGCGGCTGTCGAGTTCACCATCGGCGGCAAGACCTGCCGCATCGGCGGTATCTGCAAGGGCAGCGGCATGATCCACCCGAATATGGGCACCATGCTGTCCTTCATCACGACCGACTGCGCTATCACGCACGAAATGCTGACCGACGCCCTGCAGGAGAACGTCAAGAAGACCTACAACCGCGTAACGGTTGACGGCGACACCTCCACCAACGATATGTGCATCGTGCTCGCAAACGGCATGGCCGGCAACACGCTCATCGAGTGGCAGGACGAGGAATATCAGGCGTTCTGCAAGGCGCTGAACGAGGTGAATACCCGTCTGGCACGCCAGATTGCTGCAGACGGCGAAGGCGCAACCAAGCTGGTTACCTGCACCGTTAAGAACTCCCGCTCCGAGGAGGCAGCTGAGCGACTGGCCAAGGCCGTTGTCGGCTCCAACCTCGTCAAGGCGGCGATGTTCGGCGCAGATGCAAACTGGGGTCGTGTACTGTGTGCAATGGGCTACTCCAAGGCACCGTTCCGTCCGGAGTACGTTTCTGTGGCGTTCGAGTCCGCAGCAGGCAGCGTAGCAGTCTGCGACAAGGGTGCGGCTCTGGATTTTGATGAAGAACTGGCGAAGAAGGTGCTCTCCGAGAGCGAGGTTACCATTGCAGTTGATGTAAACGAGGGCGAGGACAGCGCTACTGCATGGGGCTGCGATCTTACTTACGATTACGTTAAGATCAACGGTGATTACAGAACTTGATTCTTAAAAACGAAGAAAACTCCCGATAAAGGAACGAATTAGTATGGATACTCAACTTGATGCGGAGCTGCGTGCCAATATTCTGGTCGAAGCGCTTCCGTATATTCAGGAATATTACGGTCAGACCGTTGTCGTAAAATACGGCGGCAACGCAATGATCAACGAGGAGCTGAAGGACGCGGTCATCCACGATCTGGTACTGCTCAATCTGGTCGGCGTCAAGGTCGTTATCGTACACGGCGGCGGCCCGGAGATCAATGAAATGCTGGGAAAGATCGGCAAGGAGAGCAAGTTTGTAAACGGCCTGCGCTACACCGATCGTGAAACCATGGATATCGTCCAGATGGTGCTGTGCGGCAAGGTCAACAAGGATCTTGTAACCCTGCTCGAGAAGGCAGGCGGACGCGGCATCGGCCTCGGCGGCATGGACGGCGGTCTGTTTCAGGCAAAGCGCCTGACCGACCGTGCCGGCACGGATTATGGCTACGTCGGTGATATCATGGACGTTGACCCGGCTCCGGTCATTGATGTGCTGCAGCAGGGGTACATCCCGGTCGTTTCGACCGTTGCACAGGGCATCGACGATGAAACCAACTACAATATCAACGCCGACACCGCAGCCAGCAAGCTGGCAGTCGCACTCGGCGCAAAGAAGCTGATCCTGCTGACCGACGTGCGCGGCCTGATGCTGGATGTCAACGACCCGGACAGTGTCATTCACCGCCTGAAGGTGTCCGAGGTGCCCAAGCTGGTGCGTGACGGCGTGATCAAGGGCGGCATGATCCCGAAGGTAGACTGCTGCGTTGAGGCAGTCCGAAAGGGCGTTGAGCGTGCTACCATTCTGGATGGCCGTGTTAAGCATTCGATCCTGATCGAGCTGCTCTCCAAAGTCGGCGCAGGCACTATGTTTCAGTAATTGAGAATTGAAAATGGAGAATGGAGAATGATTCGCTCCGTATCTCCGGTAAAAGGTGATACCCTATGACTTACAATGAATTAAAAAGCGAAGAAAACAAATATGTAATGAACACCTACGGCCGGTTCCCGATTGCACTGGACCACGGCGAGGGTGCGACTCTGTGGGACGTTGAGGGAAAGAAGTACATCGATCTTGCTTCCGGCATCGGTGTAAACTGTCTGGGTTATGCCAATCCGGCGATCATTGACGCAATCGACAAGCAGGCGCACAAGCTGATGCATGTTTCCAACCTGTTCACCACCGAGCCGATGGTTCAGGTTGCCAAGAAGCTGGTAGAAAAGACGCATCTGGGCGGCAAGGTATTCTTTGCTAACTCGGGCGCTGAGGCAAACGAGGGTGCCATCAAGCTGGCTCGTAAGTATTCGTTCGACAAGTACGGCGAGGGCCGCTTCAAGGTGTTGACGCTCATCAACTCCTTCCACGGCCGTACCGTAACCACGCTGAAAGCCACCGGTCAGGAGCGTTTTCACAACTATTTCTTCCCGTTTACCGAGGGCTTTGATTACGCGGTTGCCAACGACATCAAGTCGGTACGTGCAAAGGCGGACGATATGACCTGTGCCATCATGATGGAGCTGATCCAGGGTGAGGGCGGTGTCCTGCCGCTTGACCGCGAGTTTGTCAAGGAGGTAGAGAAGCTCTGCCGCGAGAAGGATATGCTGCTCATCATCGACGAGGTGCAGACTGGTATCGGCCGTACCGGCAGCCTGTTTGCCTTCCAGCAGTACGACATTAAGCCGGACGTTGTCACTATGGCAAAGGGTCTTGGCGGCGGCATGCCGATCGGCGCTGTCATGGCGGCGGATACCTGCTGCAACGTTCTGACGCCGGGCACGCACGCGACCACCTTCGGCGGTACGCCGATTGTCTGCTCCGCAGCAAACGTCGTACTTGATACCGTCGGTGACGGCCAGTTTCTGATGAAAGTACGCGAAAAGGGTGAGTACCTGCGCAACGGCATCCTGTCCCTTGGCTCGCCGAATATCAAGGGCGTGCGCGGCATGGGTCTCATGCTCGGCATCATCGTTGAGGAAGGAAAGCACTCCGTGTTTGCCAATAAGCTGATCGAAAACGGCGTTCTGGCGATCACCGCCGGCAAAAATGCCGTTCGTCTGCTCCCGCCGCTCACCATTTCGAAGGAAGAGATGGATGAAGCACTCGCTATCATGGCAAAAGTATTTTGATAATTAGTAATTAACGTGATTATCGCACTGGTGCAGCAGCATCCAAATAATTACTAACTACTAATTTGCAGAAAGGGTTTATTACAATGAAGCATTTACTGAAGCTGCTTGACTGCTCCACCGAGGAGATCATCGGTCTGCTCGATCTGGCGGATCAGCTCAAGTATGAGAAAAAGCACAACATTTCCCATCGTCATCTGGAAGGCAAGAGCCTTGGCATGATCTTCCAGAAGTCCTCCACCCGTACCCGTGTTTCTTTCGAGACCGGCATGTATCAGCTGGGCGGTCAGGCGCTTTTCCTGTCCAATCGCGACCTTCAGATCGGCCGCGGCGAGCCGGTACAGGACACGGCCCGTGTGCTGAGCCGCTATCTGGACGGCATTATGATCCGCACCTACGAGCAGAAGGAAGTAGAGGATCTGGCAAACTACGGCTCTATTCCGATCATCAACGGTCTGACTGATTTCTGCCATCCGTGTCAGGTTCTGGCGGATCTCATGACCATCCGTGAGAAGTTCGCAGTCCTTGATGGCCTCAAGATGTGCTATATCGGCGACGGTAACAACATGGCAAACTCGCTGATCGTCGGCGGCCTCAAGACCGGCATGAAGGTTTCCATCGCAACGCCGGCGGACTACCGTCCGGACGCTGAGGTTATGGCATTCGCAGAGCCGAACCCGAACTTCTTCATCACCGATGACCCGATGAAGGCTGCTGAGAACGCAGACGTTGTTATCACTGATACATGGGCGTCTATGGGTCAGGAAGCCGAGAAGGAAGTCCGCATGAAGGCATTCCAGGGTTATCAGGTCAATGATGAACTGCTGGCTGCTGCAAAGCCGGGCTGTATGGTGCAGCACTGCCTGCCGGCATATCGCGAGCAGGAGATCACCACCAAGGTGTTCGAGGAGCACGCAAACGAAATTTTCGAGGAAGCAGAAAACCGCCTGCACGCACAGAAGGCCGTTATGGTTACTCTGATGAGCAACAAGGAAGACTGATTTCTGATAAAAAGCCGCTTTTCGCAAGGAAAGGCGGCTTTATGTTTTTCTTGCTGAAGTGTTGACAAATCCCTTACCGGCGACTATAATAATAGTATAAATAAATCAGTTCTGTTTCAGGGCGGAGTGAAAGTCTCCACCGGCAGTATACAGGCTTCGAGTCTGATAGTCTGCGAGCCGCAAGGCATGATGGGTTAGAATCCCAACCGACGGTTATAGTCCGGATGAGAGAAACAGATGTACCTATCGCTACGTCTGTATGCCTCTGGAGCAATCCGGGGGCTTGTTTTATTTATGGAACAGGACTCCTGAAAGGGAGAAAAAACAGCAATGACAAAAACCAGCAAAATCACCTACACCGCAATTTTTGCGGCTATCGCAACCGTACTGATGTACTTTGAGTTTCCGATTCCGTTCATGCCGCCGTTCCTCAAGGTGGATCTGTCCGGCGCAGTCGTGCTCATCGGCGCGTTTATCTTCGGCATCGCTCCGGCGATCACGATGATCGGCATCAAGGACATTATTCATCTGACCCAGACCCAGACCGGCGGCTCCGGTGAGGTCGCAGATTTTCTGATGCTTTCTACGCTCGTTGTTATCGCCGTGCTGCTGTACCGCGGACACAAGAGCCGCAAGATGGCTGTCCTCGGCTGTGCAGCCGGATCGGTCGCTATGGCCTGTGTCGGCATGCTGACCAACTATTTTCTTATCATTCCGTTTTATTCGCAGGTTATGCCGCTGCAGGCTATCTTTGATGCGTGCAATGCTATCAATCCGTATGTGACCGGCATGCAGGGCTATCTGCTGCTTGGTGTTCTGCCGTTCAATCTCATCAAAGGCGCAATTCTGACTGCGATTACCATGCTCGCCTACAAGAAATTGAGCGTGTTCATCAAGTCCAAGCAGATCGAACTGCACCACTCCAGACAGCGTGTTGGCTAAATAAAAAACGAAGGTGCTCTCCATCAAACGGAGAGCATTTTTTTGTTCAATAATCGGAAACAGTGCGGTAGCATCTATGATTTCGACAAAGATCTGTATACGAATTGACAAAATGCGTGGCCAAGATTATATCACATGCGTGCATCTAATAGATTCGGTCCCGTCAAGATTTATGCGCAAAATTATTTGCAGGCTCCGGCTGAATGAAGTCAGCCGGCAATGAAGGAGTCATCTAGCGCCGTCTCCAAGTGCTTCATGTTCATATATTTTTTGCTGCCCCACTGCGTGCCCGCCACATGGCGGAGCCGATATTTTTTGTTGCCCCACTGCGTGCCCGCCATATGGCGGAGCCGAGCGCAGACCAGCATCAGGGCGGATCTGCCGTCAGGGAACGTTCCCACCACGCGGGTTCTGCGGCGGATTTCACGGTTCAGCCGCTCGATCATGTTGTTGGTGCGGATGCGCGTCCAATGCTCACTGGGAAAATTGCAGTAGGTCAGCGTCTCCTCAATGCCGTCCTCGACCTTCTTGGCAGCCTCCTTCAGTTTCATGCGCGCAGTCCGGCAACGACCGCTTTAGCCTTGTCGCGGGGCGTCTTTTTGCTGGATCGCCTTGAGCATTTTTGCTACAATTTTGACCTTGGATTTAGGCACAACAGGGAAAACATTACGGTAGAAATGCACCGTGCAGCGCTGATATTTGGCGTCCGGGAATACCTCGCCCACGGCCTCCAGCATCCCCATGCACTTATCGCCGACGATGAGTTTTACGCCGTCCAAGCCACGTCCGCGGAGCCACTGGAAGAAGCTGACCCAGCTGGCCTTGTCCTCCTTCATTCCCTCGGCAGCTCCCAGAACCTCACGAAAACCATCCTCATTTACGGCGATTGCCACCAGAATGGCTACATTTTCGTACTCTTCGCCCCAGTTGCGGCGCAGGTAGATACCGTCCACGTGGACGTATGGATAGCGCCCGCCCTGTAACGGACGGTTGCGCCAGGCCTCGATGTGGACATAGGATTTCTTGTTCAGCTCGCTGATGGTTGCGGGCGAGACCTTGCTGCCCCACAGGGCCTCGGTGATGTCCTCCACACGGCGCACGGAAACGCCTGCCAGGTACATCTCGATGAGCGCTTCCTCCACGCTGCTGCGGACCAATTCCTTGATTTGGCCCTTGATTACTTCCTCATTCAGCTGTACAATTTTCTCGGACATAGTTTGCTGTCTTCTTTCGAATGTTTGTGTGGTAACTTCATTCTACCAGAGCCTGCAAGCTATGTCTTCTTTTATGAGGTTTTCAATTTGCGCAACTTATTGTACCTTATCATATGAATCAGGAAGAATAGCATGGATTTATGGAGAAACTAAACTGTCGGGTAAAATTAATATACAGCGCTCGTGTTTTTCGTCTTATTATTACTCATCAACGGCGCAGCCCTGTGGAAAGCTTCACGGTGCTTTTTGCACTTATAGAATATTTATGCGAAACACAGATAAATGAACGTATAGTCATTAAACGAAAAACATCAGACAATATATATGGAAATACCATAATAGAGAATTGGTAGTCGTTTTTAAGATAATAACATAAATATGCAAATATGAATATTCTGCCGATGAAAGGCTCACTGTATAAGCGGAGTAGACACGAAGAAACAGACTAACGACTGGCTGTGCCTTTATGTAAAATGCTGAATCTTACATGTCGAATTTTGTCGATTAAAACATTGACGCATATGAAACCTCATGGTAAGCTGAATAAAAATATATGTGTTCTCTTCGAAAAATTGTGCAGAGTGCAGTGAACGAAGCGCACGCAATCGTCAAACACCAGCTTGCGGGTCAGGAGGAAAACGTGAAACGTTTTAAAACGGCATTTTCTGTGGTCTTGGCGCTCTCGATGGCGCTCGGCATGGTAGTCATTCCTGCGGGAGCGGCCGACGGCACTTATCAGAATGCGGTTTATCCGGAAAGGATATGTAGAAAGGCTCGACCAACTACATCAATCCGAATCAATCGAAATGGTACACCTGTAGTTGAAAAGTCGATTACTGTTTCGATTCCAACTGGTGATGAGCCATACAAGGATATGTATACGGCGGATGCACTTTTCCAGGATCTGACGGTCAACCAAGAAGCAAAATGCGATATTACATTGCATGCAGAAGATAAAACAATTGTGGACGAAAACACAGATAATGGTGTCACATTTCGTAGAGAAGAAGAACCAAATAAGCAGACAAACGAAATAGATGTGCACTGGGACATGATTGTTACTTGTAATGCAAAAGCAGGGCAAACATATCATATGAAAGCCGAGTGTAATGGTTTATCTGACGAACTCGAGATTGTTTTAATCTCGGAAGAAGGTTCTAAAGAAGAAACACCGATTATAGACTGGATTACGTCGGCTAAGGGCACATACGGCCAGACCTGGAATGAAATGGTTGATGTTTCCGGCTGCAGTGCAACGCTGAACGGCACCGTACTTTCCGGCACATTCGAGGTCGTAAACGGTGAAACCGTCCCGAATGTCGGGGACAAATATCGGCTCAAATTTATGTCGGAAGACAGCAAGTACACCGTGGAAAGCGAGGAGTTTTCTGCAGAAATTCAGCCGAAACCGCTGACGATTACGGCGGAAAGTGCAGAGAAAGTGTACGATGGCGAACCTCTGGTGAAAGATGGCTACACAGCAGGCAAACTGGTGTCCGGCGACAAAATTATCGAGGTGAAGGTTTCTGGCACGCAGACGAATGCAGGAAATGCAGAAAATGTACCACATAATGCAAAAATATGCGGAAACGGTACAGATAAGACGAAAAATTACGCAATCAGCTATGCCAATGGTACGCTGAAAGTTACTCCGCGGGATATTGCAGACGCGCAGATTGATATGAAGCAGACCGAGTATGTGTATGACGGAGTCGAGCATAATCCCAAGCCAATCATCGCAATAGACAATAAAACGTTGAAAATCAACGTAGATTACGAACTTTCTTACACCAATAACAGAGACTGCGGTGCAGGAACGGTGACAATTACCGGCGAGGGAAATTATACCGGAAAAGTTGAGAAAATATTCCAAATTACACCGAAAACACCCGAAAAGGACACCGATTACAAGATTGCATTGCCGGTTGATTCGACCTACAACGGCAAGCCGCGTGAGGCGTCGGTGTGGACGAGAACAGGCGTTGGCAAGGTCGCAGTTTGGTACAACGACAGCACGGCTTTGCCGGTTTGTGCCGGAACTTACAACGTGGCGGTCGAGATTGCATCAAGTGAAAACTTTTCTGCAGTTAAACGGATGAATATCGGCAGTTTTACCATCAATAAGCGCGTAATTTCCTTGAATACAACAGCACTGAAAATTGAGGACAAGACATGCAACGGACGCGATGATGATGCACGGATTAGCGGTCTGGCGTTCAGCAATCTTCCGGAAGGCGCGGCACTGAGCGAGGGCACGGATTACACGCTCTCGACACGGTACGCATCTGCCGAAGCTGGCGAGTGGGACGTGACGGTTACAGTTACACTTACGAATAAAAATTACACGTTAGAGGACGAAAACTGCACTGTAAAGGGTAAAATCCTGCCGAAAACGGTCGAACTTATTGTAAGCGCGAAGGATGCAGTCTATACCGGTCTGCCGTACAGCGAGAGCAATCTGACCTGTTCGGGCACGTCCGCGCCGACATATCGCTACTACGCCGACAGCAACGGTACACAGAGCAATCAGCTGGACGGTGCGCCAATCAACGCTGGAACTTACTGGGTGGAAGCGTATGCACCGGAAACGAGCAGCACGGCTTCCGCAACCTCGCAAGCGGTTCGGTTTCATATTGAAAAAGCGCCGCTGTGTATTCGTGCTAAGGATAAAACCATAACCTATGGGGAAACGTTAAGTGATAATGGTGCGGAGATCAATGGATTCGTGAATAATGAGAACGAAACTGTGCTTTGGGGTCTGAACTATGCGTTTGGCTATGCGCAGTTTAGCGATATTGGAACTTACACGATTATTCCGATGGATGCACAAGCTGAAAATTACAAAATTACATACGAAAACGGCGTGTTGACCGTACAGCCGAAGCCTGTTGAGATAAAATGGAACAGCGAGAGTCTTTTCTATTATGATGGTACACCGAAGTTGGTCACGGCTGAAGCGATTGGCGCGGTGAACGGAGATGCGCTTACTGTTATAATCGAGGACGGCAGCCGGACCGAAATCGGGTCGTACACCGCACGCGCGGTCGCTCTGGCAGGCAACAAGGCTCGTAACTATGTGCTGCCCGAGGCACAAACCTTCTCGTTTCAGATCAAGAAGGCGCTCGAGACGGCAACTGTCACGCCGAGTACCGTTACTGCCGTAATCGACGGCCTGACAATTCGACTGACCGGCTTTGCGACCGAGCCAATCACGGTTTCTGCGCCGGATGCCGTGGCCGCGGGCGATACGCTAACCATCCATGGCGTGACGTACATGATCGACCGTTCCGCAGTGGATATGCGTCGCGCGGAGATCACGTTCGTGTTTGCGGACAGCAGTGCGCAGACCAGCGTTTACGGCGCGGGAGATATCGGAACGGCGTTTCCGACCGACAGTAAGCGCGGATACACGTTTAACGGGTGGAAAATCGGTGATAAAACGTACACGACGCTGACAGAGGAAGCACTTACTAAACTGAACGGCACGCAGACTGCAGCACCGGTGTTCACCGCTCAGCAGAGTGGCGGAACGAGCGGCAGTGGTGGCGGCGGCGGTCCGGTCCGCACGCCGACCGGTGCGGTGACTGCGGCTAAGAGCGTGCACGGCGAGGTCTCAATCACGCCGAAAAACGCAGTCAAAGGCAGCACAGTGATGATTAAAGCTGTGCCAAAGGAAGGCTATGCGCTCAAAACAATTGCGGTTACAGACCAGAGCGGCAAGCCGGTCACAGTGACGGAGAAGGACGGTCGGTTTACATTCGTCATGCCTGCGTGCAATGTCACGCTTACGCCTATTTTCGAGAGACAGCATGCTCAAAATGTGAGCTTCGATGACGTCAAGCCAACCGAGTGGTACGCCGATGCAGTGCGCTGTGTTGTGGAAAAGGGTCTGATGAGCGGCACAGGTACGGATGCGTTCTCGCCGGATGGCACGACCACGCGCGGTATGCTGATGACGATTCTCGCACGGTACGCGGGTGCGGATACGACCGGCGGTGCAAACTGGTACGAGAAGGGCATGGCGTGGGCGCAGTCGGCAGGCATTTCGGATGGCCGCGCGCCGGAGGCTGGCATTACACGAGAGCAGCTCGTCACCATGCTGTACCGCTATGCGGATGTCCCCGAATCCGGCGGCA
>OLVP01001703.1_pt1 | contig 12092 bp, 10 predicted proteins | sample 1673281 | NCBI WGS metagenome assembly OLVP01 (sample SAMEA3178940, study PRJEB25190) | human gut metagenome | biome: human gut; feature: human-associated habitat; material: faeces | place: Austria | collected 2013
ATTGACTCTATGTTCCCTATAGGAAGAGGACAGCGTGAGCTGATCATCGGTGACAGACAGACAGGTAAGACTTCAATTGCAACAGATACTATAATCAACCAGAGAGGCAAAGATGTTATCTGCGTATATGTCGCAATAGGACAGAAAGCCTCAACAGTTGCAAAGATTGTAAATACGTTAAAGAAACATGATGCAATGGATTATTCTATCGTAGTTTCATCTACTGCAAGTGATCCGGCATCATTACAGTATATCGCTCCATATGCAGGAACAGCACTTGCGGAGTATTTTATGCATAAGGGAAAAGATGTTTTGATAGTTTATGATGACCTTTCAAAACATGCGGTTGCATACAGAGCAATCTCACTTTTGCTTGAGCGTTCACCGGGACGAGAGGCTTATCCGGGTGATGTATTCTATCTTCATTCAAGACTTCTTGAGAGATCAAGCAGACTTAGTGATGAACTTGGCGGAGGTTCAATAACAGCGCTTCCGATTATTGAGACACAGGCAGGAGATGTATCGGCTTACATTCCTACAAACGTAATTTCTATCACAGACGGACAGATATTCCTTGAGAGTAACCTTTTCTTCTCGGGTATGCGTCCTGCCGTAAATGTCGGATTGTCAGTATCCCGTGTAGGTGGTGCGGCACAGACAAAGGCAATGAAGAAGGTTGCGGGAAGTATTCGTATCGATCTTGCACAGTACAGAGAGATGGAAGTGTTTACACAGTTTTCATCAGACCTTGACAGTGCAACAAAAGCGCAGCTTGACCATGGTGAAGCACTTATGGAATTGCTTAAACAGCCGCTTTGCAGTCAGCTCAGCCTTCACGAGCAGGTTATCACGCTTTGTCTTGCAAATGCAGGCGTATTTGACAAAGCAGGAAAGAAGAATGTAAAGAAACTTCAGATGGATATTTTGGCAGAATTTGATACAAAACATCCTGAGATTGGTAGAGAGATAGATGATAAGAAAGTGATTTCTGACGAGATGATAAAGAAAATCGTTGAGTTAGGAAAGGAAATGTCTAAGTAGAACCGGAGGAGTATTTATGGCAAATATTAAAGAGATTCAGGATAGAATGCGAAGCATTCAGGACACATTAAAAATCACAAATGCCATGTATATGATTTCCACTTCTAAACTCAAGAAGTCAAAGAAAATGCTTGCCGACACAGAGCCGTATTTCTTTGCTTTACAGTCAGAGATGAGTCGTATTTTGAGACATTTGCCTGAATTTGAAGATATATATTTTGAATCCGATTCATCTGTAGCCAAAAAACCTGAGGAAAAGCGGGTAGGTTATATTGTAGTTACGGCAGATAAGGGACTTGCCGGTTCTTACAACCACAATATCATGAAAGCAGCCTACGAGCATCTTCAGTCTCATCCGAACAACAAATTGTTTGTTCTCGGAGAACTTGGCAGACATTATTTTGAACAGCAGGGTGTACATATTGATAAACAGTTTCATTATACTGTTCAGAATCCTTCTCTTAACAGAGCAAGAAACATATCAGGAGAACTTTTAGAGCAGTACCATGAGGGTAAACTTGATGAGATATATATTATTTATACCGCCATGGTAAACGCCGTTGCAGAGGAAGTAGAGATAAAGCAGCTTCTTCCTCTTAAAAGAGCAGATTTTACTTCTCTGCATATTCCGGTAGATGCGCCGAGAGAGGAACTTGCACTTGTTCCATCAGCAGAAGCGGTTATGGACAGAATAGTTCCGGATTATCTGGTAGGTTTCGTATATGGTGCACTTGTCGAGGCATTTTCATGTGAGCAGAATGCACGAATGATGGCTATGGAAAATGCGACAAACAGTGCAAAGGATATGTTGCATGAATTGGATATTTTATATAATCGTGCCAGACAGGCAGCTATTACGCAGGAGATAACGGAAGTAATAGCGGGAGCGAAGGCACAGAAACGCAAAAAGAAGAGATAGTGTGCGAAACCGGCTGTAAGCTGTGCTGCTTGCACAATCTAATAAAAGTTTGCAAAGGTTTCGCAGAGATTTATATAAGTTGAATGTTGAAAGATAAAATAATTAACGGAGGCAGAGATGAATACAGGAAAAATCGTACAGGTTTCAGGACCTGTTGTGGATGTTGAATTTGAAAATGATGACCTGCCGGCAATCAGAGATGCATTGGAAGTAATGAATGGCGATAAAAAATGCGTTATGGAAGTTGCACAGCACATAGGAAATCACATTGTACGCTGTATCATGCTGGCAGCCAGTGAAGGTCTTTGCAGGGATATGGAAGTTGTTGCAACAGGAAGCGGAATTAAAGTTCCAGTTGGTGAAGATACTCTTGGTCGTCTTTTTAATGTACTTGGACAGACGATTGACGGAGATAAACAGCCTGAGGGCGAGGCTAATTGGGAGATTCACAGAGAACCGCCTACATTTGAGGAACAAAATCCTGCTGAGCAGATACTTGAGACAGGTATCAAGGTAATAGACCTTCTCGCACCATATGCAAAAGGTGGAAAAATCGGTCTTTTTGGTGGTGCCGGTGTAGGTAAGACAGTACTTATTCAGGAGCTTATCAGAAATATTGCTACTGAGCACGGCGGATATTCAATATTTACCGGTGTCGGTGAGCGTTCGCGTGAGGGTAATGACCTCTGGACTGAGATGAGAGAATCAGGTGTTCTTAAAAAGACTGCCTTAGTGTTCGGTCAGATGAATGAGCCACCTGGAGCACGTATGCGTGTCGCTGAGACAGGACTGACGATGGCAGAATATTTCCGTGATGAGCAGCATCAGAACGTGCTTCTCTTCATTGACAATATTTTCCGTTTTACACAGGCAGGATCTGAGGTATCCGCACTTCTTGGCCGTATGCCTTCAGCCGTTGGTTATCAGCCGACACTGGCTACCGAGATGGGTGAGCTTCAGGAGCGTATCGCATCAACAAAGAACGGTTCAGTTACATCCGTTCAGGCGGTCTATGTACCTGCCGATGACCTGACTGACCCGGCCCCGGCAACAACATTTGCCCATCTGGATGCGACAACTGTACTTTCAAGAAAGATCGTTGAGCAGGGAATTTATCCGGCAGTAGATCCGCTGGAGTCCAGTTCCCGTATTCTGGAAGCAGATGTAGTTGGAGAAGAACATTATGAGGTTGCAAATAAAGTAATCGCAATTCTTCAGAAATATAAAGAATTGCAGGATATCATTGCCATCCTTGGTATGGAAGAGTTATCAGATGAGGATAAGGCAACTGTTATGCGTGCAAGAAAGATTCAGAGATTCCTTTCTCAGCCGTTCTTTGTAGCGGAGACATTTACGGGAATCCCGGGAAAATATGTACCGCTGAAAGAAACGATCCGTGGATTCAAGATGATCATTGACGGAGAGATGGATGAATATCCGGAAAGTGCATTCTTTAATGTTGGAACGATCGACGATGTCATTGCAAAGGCAAAAGCTGAAGCAGAAGAGGCACAGGCATAATAACGGGGTGAGTGCATATGGATACATTTGGTCTTAAAATCATAGCGAGTGACGGAGTGTTCTATGCAGGAAGATGTCAGAAACTGACTATTCCGGCACCGGATGGTGAGAAAGGAATCCTTGCCCATCATGAGAATATGGTGATCGCGGTGACAGTCGGGATTGCCCGGATGAACGTTGACGGGACGGAATGGAAAGAGATTGCTGTAGGAACAGGATTTGCGGAGATTGTAAATAACCGTGTAACTCTGATCGTAGATACAGCGGAGAAGCCGGAAGATATTGATGTACGTCGTGCAAGAGAGCAGAAAGAGCGGGCAGAAGAACAGCTTCGTCAGAAGCAGAGTATTCAGCAGTATTATCATACGCAGGCTTCGCTGGCAAGAGCAATGAACCGACTGCGTCTGTCGCAGGATAAAAAATGGAACTTGTAAGCAAAGTGAAAATATAAGATTATATTTCTTAATGGAAGAGATGTGCATGGAAGGACAAAGGTCTGCAATGTACATCTCTTTTGTCGTACAAACCCAGGCAGGTGTCAGCCTGCCTGGGATCCCTTTTTTGTGATAAAGGAATCTTTTTTATTGCGTTTTCGTATGGATTATACTACAATTAATTATGTCTGAGTATGGGCAGAAGAACCATAGTAATAGAGACAAGGGGAGATATTTGTATGAGTGATAGAGATAATCCGCGTTCTCTCGTAGAGATTATGAATGATGTACTGAGTACGGTACGTGAACATTATGACTCCGAGTATGTATATTATATTGAAAAAGAATATGAAGATATTGATGTGATTTATGAGTGGTGTGCCAAGCATGTGCCATGGCAGAGGGATAAGATCAAGATGCTGCCGAAGGATCAACGGCCACGCTGGATGGAACAGGAGATTACGGACACCACGGAGGACAGCTACAGTGTCTTCAGGAGACTGGATGAGAATACTGTGGCAATTCTTGCAGCAGTAGGGGTTCACCGTGGAGGATGCGAAGTGGATCTGCTGCGGAGCGTTCTGGCGTATCTTCCGGAGGCCATTACTTTACAGAAGCTTCAGAAGCAGCAGGAGTATCTGAGTTATCATGACAAGCTTACGGGACTATACAATAGAAACAGTTTTGTTTCTTATACAACGGATATAAATCCCGATGAGTTAAATTCATTAGGTGCAGTATCGGTAGATATTAACGGTCTTAAGAATTTTAATAAGGAATTTGGAAGAGATTACGGAGATGAAGTAGTGATCCGTGTCGGGGAAGTGCTGGAAGAGTATTTCCATACTGCAAATGTATATCGTATGACCGGGGATGAGTACCTGGTTCTGGTGGAAAATATCACATACGAAGAGTTTATGAAGCAGGTACACGGCACGTATACGAAGCTGGATAATATCAGTCTCGGACTTGCTTCTCTTGGCTGTGCATGGGAGAAGATCGACATTGATGTGGATGCACTGGTTTTAAGTGCCGAGAACATGATGCGTGAAGAGAAGAAAAAGTATTATAAGAATCTGCGGAAGGGTCATCATGAACCGATCATCAAGCAGGATCTTCTGGAGGATATTGAGGAAGGCAGATTTATCGTATGTCTTGTTCCGAAGATTGATGTGGCGACCGGCAATGTGGCAGGAGCAGAGGCAGTCGTACGCTACCACCACAAGGATCTTGGAATCATGGAACCGGGAAGATATATTAATCTTCTGGAAGAGACAAGACTGTCCCATTATCTGGATCTGTATGTTTTTGAGGAGGTCTGCAAGACCCTGCACAGATGGGAGCTGGACAATCTCCCGATGATTCCGGTTTCTGTCAATTTTGCAGGCACGACATTAAGACAGGACAATCTAATCGAAGAGATGGAGAAGCTTATAGATCGGTATCGTGTCCGTTGTGAATATCTCGAAGTAGAGGTATCCGAATCTTATGCCGACATGAATCAGGAGATGCTGGCAGAGACCAGCAGTAAGATCCGGAAGGCGAATGTCCGGGTGATCCTGGATCATTTCGGGTCAAAAAATTCCAGCTTTTCCATTCTTTCACTGATGGAATTTGATGGATTGAAGCTGGATAAAAGTGTGATTTCAAATTTAGTCGGAAACCGGAGAAGCAGGCTTGTTGCAAAAGCGGTGATCGATATCTGCCGTCAGCTTGGTGCCGTGGTCATGGCATCCGGTGTGGAGACGCAGGATCAGGTGAATGTACTGGAAGAACTGGGATGTGATTATGCACAGGGATCATTCTTTAATAAGGCGATTACGATCGAGACATTTGAAGTAAGATATTTAAAAGAGTAGAGAAATGAAAAATGAGAGTTTCAGACGATCTTTTTCGATGTTGTGTGCGGCAGTGGGATTGATAGTCCTGATGGGAATTGCAGTGGCAGGGCAGATGGAAAGCACGGAACAGCAGAATCAGAAACTCCTTTCTGAAAATCAGAAGCTGACAGAAGAGAACGAAAGACTTGAAAAAGATTTAAATAACTGGAAGATTGCAAAAGAAATAAAAGAAGCACCCGCAGTCCGGCTGAAGGAAGATTCAGAGAACTGGATGCTTGCACTTGTAAATGAAGAGTATCCGCTGGCGAAAGACTATACACCGGCATCTCTGACAAAGCTGGATGAGAAGTGCTCAGTGGATACAAGAATTTACGGAGAGCTGGAGCAGATGATCGCAGATGCGAGACAGGCGGGGCTGAATTTATATGTGACATCAGCATACCGGTCTTATGATCGCCAGCGGGAAGTGTTTGATACGACAATGAAAGACTGGATCAGTAAAGGATACAGTCCACTGGATGCTTATGATGAGACGAAGAAATCTGTGGCAGTTCCGGGTACCAGTGAACATGCGACAGGACTTGCGGTGGACATTATTTCCGGACAGTATACCGGATTGGATGATAAGCAGGGAGATACAGCCGAGCAGGAATGGCTGATGGCACATTGTCAGGAATATGGATTTATTCTGCGGTTTCCAAAAGATAAATCCAATGTAACGGGGATTGTTTATGAACCGTGGCATTATCGATATGTAGGAAAAGAAGCGGCCAAAAAGATAACTGAGCAGGGGATCACCTTGGAAGAATATCTTCAGGCTGATTGATGGATAAACAGGGGGCAGGCGAAAATAAGACTGTCGATACCAATGGGAAATAAAAGACTGAGGAGTATAAGAGGAGTACATAAGGAGGAGCAAAATGGAAGACTTAACATTTGGTGAACAGGTCAAGATTATTCTTGGAAGAAAAGGAATGACGATCAAAGAACTGGCAGAGACGATCGAAAAAGAGACAGGAAAGAAGATGTCCCGTCAGAATCTGACGCAGCGGCTTGGAAGAGATAATTTCCAGGAGCAGGATATGAGAATGATCGCACAGATTCTGGGATGTCAGTTTCATTTAAGTATTATGGTAGCTGAAGGAGAGAGCGAAGAGACGCAGGGCGAAACTGTTGTAAGATATGAGCAGAAACCAAAGGCTCATAAGAAGCACATTTCCGATGAGGGAGTGCCGGAACAGTTAGAACTGGATCTGTTCTTTGATAAAGATCCGGATGAAGCAGAGCCGACAGAATCAACAGAGGCAGAAGAGACAACTGTGGCACAGGAAGTTGCGTCAGAGCCGGAAGAATCAGAAGAGGCAGTTATGGTTCAGGAAGTTGCGTCAGAGCCGGAAGAATCAGAAGAGGCAGTTATGGCTCAGGAGATTGCAGCAGAACCTGTAGAGGAAGAGACAGCAGATACAGAGGAAGCCCCGGTTTATGAGGAAGAGACGGCATATTCTCCAGAGGAAGAAGCTCCGGTATATTCAGCGGCAGAAGAGTCAGCTTATTCAACAGACGCAGAGCAGGTTTCAGCTTATTCAACAGATGCGGAGTCTGATTCAGACTATGAAACAGAACAGATTTATGCAGACAGAACACCTGCAATCCAGGTGGAGCCGCTGCATCCTGAAACAATGGGTGAGGATGAGCGTGATATGACAATCGGCGAGTTGTATGATATCCATAAGGAACTTTCAGATCTGGAAGAAAATGTAAGGGCAGGAGAGCCGGTCGAAGAAATCAAGAAAGAACTGGAGAAGCCTAAGAAAGAAAAATTCAGAGGATTGAATTTCTTTTCAAGAAAGAAAAAGGCAGTGGAAGAAGAGCCTGCACCGGTAGAAGCAACTCAGACTTATGCAGAAGAGGAAAAAGAACCGTATCGTGCAGAGGAAAATAATGCTGCAGATGAAGGATACAGTTCCTATGAAGAGCAGGAAGAATACGGACAGCCGGAATATGCATCTGAAGGATATCAGGAGGCAGCATATGAAAATACCGGATATGAGCAGAATGATGCCGGATATGAGCCGGAATATGAACAGGGCGATGCCGAATATCAGCAGGGAGAGGCTGAGTTCCAGCCGGTGATCCCGCATGCTGATGAAGAGGAAGACCGTGAGCTTGGAGATGTGAATCCATATACCGGAAAAGAATATCAGTCCAACAGTGTGCGTATGCATCCGACAAGGATCGGATATGTTCAGGTTTACGACAGAACGATTCATAAATGGACAGATATGACGGAATGGGCATTCCTCGGATACCAGGAGCGGAAGAAAGTGCTGCTTGGAAAGGCATACGAGCCACCGATTTATTTAGACTAAAATCAGGCCGGGGAGATACAGGATATGGAATGGAGTACATTATTATCACCGCGAAGAGAGCGGGAAAGCAGTGAAAAATACAGGTCCAGTGATCTGCGGAGTGAATTTGAAAAAGATTACCACCGGATCATAGGAAGTGCGTCTTTTCGCAGACTTCAGGATAAGACGCAGGTATTTCCACTGGATAAAAGTGATTTTATAAGGACAAGACTGACACATTCGCTGGAAGTATCTTCTCTTGGAAAGTCATTGGGACAGAATATTGGAGAGAGTATTTTAAAATATAAAAAAGACAGTGGATTTACCCCGCAGATGAAGGAAGATATCTCGCATATCCTTCAGTGTGCGGGACTGATCCATGATATAGGGAATCCACCGTTCGGCCATTTTGGAGAATCTGCCATCCGGGAGTGGTTTATACGAAATCTGCCGGAACTGAAGTTTGAAGGTGAAAGAGTAGAAGATCTTCTGACAGAACAGATGAAGCAGGATTTCTATCATTTTGAAGGAAATGCACAGGCACTGAGGCTTGTATCAAAGCTGCACTATCTGGTTGACGAACATGGAATGAATCTGACCTATGCGTTACTGAATACCATGATCAAATATCCTGTTCCATCCACCGGGATCGATAAAGAGAGTGGAAATATCAAGGACAAAAAGATGGGATATTATCTTGCAGATGAAGAATTGTTCCACAGGATCACGAAAGCGACAGGAGCGGGAAATAACCGTCATCCGCTGACATATATTTTGGAGGCGGCAGACGATATCGCTTATAAGACGGCAGATATTGAGGATGCTTTTGTGAAAGGATTTATTTCGTATCATCAGCTTGAGAGTGAGCTTGTAGTGCTGGAAAAGGAAACGGAAGATTCTCCGTTCAAACCGGCGACAAAACTCCGGCAGTTATATCAGAGGGGTGTGGAGAAGCAGGTCAGCAGTCCTGAAGCATACGCAGTGAAGAACTGGATCATCAGTGTGCAGGGATTTGTACTAAATTGTGTGACCTATGGATTTACTTCTAATTATGAAGCTATTATGGCCGGAACATTCGGACAGGATCTTTTTTATGGGACATTTGCAGAAAAGCTGATGAATCTGCTCGGAGATCTTGCTTACCGGAAAGTTTTTTCATCCAGACAGATTTATAAAATGGAGCTTGCAGAATATACGATCCTGGATTTCCTGATGAACCGTCTTGTAAGTTCTGTGTTGTATTACAATACGGACAGCGAACAGGATTCACTGGACAGCCGTATGGTATCCTTTATTTCTGATAATTATAAGACCGCCTACAGGCTGCAGTCACAGGGAAAAAGCAGGACAGAGAAATTATATCTCCGCCTGCTTCTGGTGACAGATTATGTCTGCGGAATGACAGACAGCTATGCAAAGCGTCTGTATCAGGAAATGAACGGGATTATTTAGTGGCGAGATACCGGCACCAGTGTCCGAAAAGTGCATCGTTGTTCCGCTCATCATCTCCCAGTTCAAGAACGGATACATAAGAACTGGTAAATTGAGGAAAACCGAACAGATCCGCAGCACGAGCCTCACGGGCATCATAAATGCCGGGAACGCCAAGCCATATATGACCATCTTCTTCGACCAGAAGGAGGTGGTTATAATTATAATAACCATGTAAAAGAAAACTATTGTTGGCAAGTGACCAGAATTTCCTCGGGAGTGTGGATAACTCTGCCCGCGTGATCTTGCGTGCTGTAACAGAGGATGTGGTATGTTTCGTGTCATCGGAATCAGAAACTGGGGCAGCATTCTTGGTCCCGGCTGTAGCTGTAGTAGCAAGATGGATAGAATCACCGGGATCAACAGATCTGACTGCCTTTGTGGAAGTAACAGGCTGAGTCCCGGCAGACTCCGCAGAATCAATGTCAGATTTCACAGACTCAGTCGTAGGAGCGGAAGTGACAGTTTCAGAACTGGTCTCCGCAGTTTCAGATCCAGTAGTTTCGACTGTCTCGCTTTCCTCCGGTTTGATTTCTGCGGCATGAACGGAGACTTCTTCAGGTGACGGAGACGATTCCACAGGAGAAACTTCTTCAGGTGACCGGGACAGTTCTTCGGCAGAAATCAGTGAAAAACCAACAGGAAGTGCATTAACTGAGGCAGCCCAGAAGAGTGGTTCTGCTTTCCCTTCCGGTAAAAGAAGAAAGCCTTCAAGTCCGGAAAAAGATTTCCCGCAGGGAAATAATGACTCAGATATAGATAACCGGGTCGCAATACTTCCACCGGAATAGTTCAGGATTGCACAGGGAGCATGGATGAGATCCCTGTCTTTGTTATAAAATCCATGGAGTTCCAGTGCCGTTCCGGGAGAGAGTGACAGACTTTTCAGATGAAGTGTCATCATACAGGAGCGGTACTGATGGGAAATCTGTAAAAATCCAAGATTCCTTTTTCGCTGCCCGGTTTCATATTCATAGAGATAATAAATACCCTGGTTCATAAAATACCTTTCATCTTGTCTTTTTCGTATAATGTATTCAAAAGGAGCAGAAAAAAGAACAGAGAAATAAAAGCCGGGAATGTTATGAAAGAATGGAGTGAGAGGAGAAACCGTTATGGAACAATTAAAGAATGAATCAGAAACTGAATTACAAAATCAATCAGAAATTGAAATGCAGAATCAATCAGAAGCTGAAATGCGGGATGAAAAATATATGAAAGAAGCGTTGAAGCAGGCAAAAAAAGCATATGCCTTAGAAGAAACCCCCATCGGATGCGTGATCGTCCATGAGGGAAAAATCATTGCCCGTGGATACAACCGCCGCAATACAGATAAAAGTCCGCTTGCTCATGCAGAAATTTCCGCAATAAAAAAAGCCAGCAAAAAGCTGGGTGACTGGCGGCTGGAAGAATGTACTCTTTATGTGACACTGGAGCCATGTCAGATGTGTGCCGGTGCGATCATCCAGTCCCGGATTCCAAGAGTGGTGGTGGGCTGCATGAATCCAAAGGCAGGCTGTGCCGGATCGGTGCTGAATCTTTTGGATGTGCAGGCATTCAATCACCAGGCTGAAGTAAAGACCAAAGTCTTAGAAGAAGAATGCAGCCTGATGATGAAGCAATTTTTCAGAGAGCTTCGTGCGAAGCAGAAAATGAAAAAGAAATCACTTCTCTCTGAATAAGAGTCCGAATACCTTTCTGACAAATGGACCGGCAAAGCAAAGCTGCCAGAAGAATGCCATTGGGAAATTCAATGCGGTCGTCTCAAGCCATACGGCAATAAACTGACTTCCTGCATTTTTGAAAAGCAGGGTCGCAGCCAGGCTCATCAGCGGACACATACCGATGATCGATACGACAGAAATTGCAAGCACGATCATAAACGGGTTGTCTCTTTCTGGATTTACGATCGAAAAAGCTTTCTTTTTGGCAAATGGTCCTACAAGAAAGAAATCAAGGATAAATGCAAGTGGTCCCATGATGACAAGTTCGTGGAAAGCACTTAAAAATACTTCATTCTTCATACCGCCGATGTTCAGTGCGATATTGTAGCAGATCATCACATAAACCATGACAAATACCATGATAATCGTAAAAATTACATCTTGAAACTTATTTTTGGGCATAAAAAAACCTCCTGAGATAATAAGCGTAACAGAATCGTGTTGTTCGTTCATCATTCCGGGGGAATGTATCGTTTCCAATATAACCAATATTCTATTTCATTATTTGTTACTAAAAGTGCATTGTGCTTCGAACTGGACCAACAGACGTTACCCCGACAGTTGACTCAGCCCAGGCACCCTTACGGCACCCGGAAGGTTCTGCTTAGTGCTGCTCCGTTCCCGACCTGACACGGTTCACAGATTCCCGTCGCGTAAGACCCGGACATCAACGTCACTTATCGGGGGCAGCTCTGCCAGCTTTCGCCCTCTGCACAATATCACCCCTGCTATAGCGGATTGCAGGTTCAAGGTACCGCTACCACCCCGGCTGC
>OLVP01001716.1_pt1 | contig 12024 bp, 14 predicted proteins | sample 1673281 | NCBI WGS metagenome assembly OLVP01 (sample SAMEA3178940, study PRJEB25190) | human gut metagenome | biome: human gut; feature: human-associated habitat; material: faeces | place: Austria | collected 2013
AAAAAAATCTTTATCCTAAAGACCTTTAAAAATGTAGATTTTTTTGAAATGCATTTTCGACTATCCATCGGCACCACTTACGCCTAAGAAAGTTTATTCTGTAAATACATTTGGGGATTATATAAATCGCGATAAAAATAAACTTGAAATTCTTGCAGGGCTTATAAAAAGCAATATGAAATAATGAAAAATATATTAAAAAACCTAGGATTTTTATCCTAGGTTTTTATTGTAAACTATCTATTATAAATTCGATATACTTGTCAAAATCATCTCCATCATCTGGAAGTTTGTTTTCTTCTGCATATTCCATAGTTTTATCAAGTATAAATTTGTACATATCTTTTTTATCTTCTTCATTTAACTCTACTTTTTCTTCTGTATCTGGATCAACTAGACATTCTAATAAGTGAGTTGTACAATCTTGTGCTAATTCTTTTATTTGCTCTATTTCACGAAGTTCTTCGTCTGTTATATTAAATTGATTTACATTTGTCATTTTAATAAAATTCCTTTCTTTCTTAACTGCCTTTGTAATATATCACAAACAAATTTATATAACAAGACTATTTATATTTATAACTCATGTCTATTTTTTACAAAATAGTTTTTTATATCTTTCATTTATAATTTTTATCATAAGCTCCCCAACTCCGACTGCATCTTCTATTGTAAGATAGTGGTCTGCTGTTTTGTCGAGAAACATTTTGCCTGTTGGTGGAAATTCTTCATCTTCAAACCATATGCTTATTGTAACTGGATAATATGGATAAATATAAAATACGGCACTTAAATCTGCTTTTGAATCGATAAACTTTGCATCTAAAGATTTAAAAACTTCTATAACTTGTTTTTCATCTTTATTTTTTAAAAAACGTTCTAGTTCCACTTCAACAGTTTTGTCAAATCTTGCCCCTCTTATAAGTCCGTCTTTTAATTCTCCAAATTTAATTTGTTTTGATAAAATCGGTGTATTATCTGCCAAATCTAGATAATGAAGTAAAGTTAGTATCTGCCAGTCATCTCTTTTTTCTTTCATATCGTAAGTTGGATATTCTAATTCGAATATAGCATCTAAACTTTTGATTTTTAAAATTGATTTTTCTTCATCAAATTCTGCCCCTGAATTCTTCGCAATTTCTATTGGATTTTTTCCCTCAAGACGTTTTTTCGCAGCTATGTACATTTCATTAAATGCTCTGTTTTCCTTTTTATTTTCCATAGTATTATCCCCCATATTATTTTTAAATTTTTAAGTAGTTATTAATATTTTAAATTATTATTGATTAGATTTCTATGTTTTTGTTTATCTATCTTGCACACATCACTTCCCCATTATCGTTTTAAAATATTTATTTATTGTTTTTCAATAAATAAATATTGACATTCATAAAATACCTTGTTAATCTATAAAATATAGGACTAAAAAGGGGGTAAATTATAGAATGTCTAGGGTAAAAAAATTAGGATTATTTTTTATTTTATTATTTATTTTTATATGCGTCGCAATTGGTGTTCTCATATTAAAAATAGAATATTTTGATCCTTATAATTCAGTTAACTATAGTGAAATGATAGATACAGAAATTCCTAAAAACGCTAAAGTCTTGGATTATAAAGATACTCACGGGGGATTCTTAGGAGATGGCGATTTATATGCAGTTATACAATTTGATAAAAATGAAAAAAACTCATTTTTGAAAAATATAGAGAAAAATAAAAAGTGGAAGAAAACCCCTTTGCAAAAAGATTTAAAACTCATTATATATGGCGGAGAGTTAAAAAAAGATGGAAATTATTATGTGTACGAACCTTTACCTGATTACAATATTCCTAAAACAAAAAACGGAATTTATTATTTTAAAGATAGATTTGCTGAAAATTATCCTGAAGAGGCAGACACTAACATAAATGATAGAGCAGCATATAACATAACATTTGCCCTATTTGATTTGGACACAAATAAGCTTTATATTTATAAATTAGATACTTAACTCATAAAAACAAAATAGGATTAATACTTTAGTTTAAGTATTAATCCTATTTTACGTTATGTAAATTTTAAACAACTTTACTATGTAATAAAATTTTATTTACAAATAATAAATTTCATTTAGAAAGTCTATAACTTCTACTGTTGTAATATTAAAAGTATTTCCTATAAAATCGACAACATACATCATGCCAATCGATATAGGATTTTTTAAGATTACTACTAAAGCTAGACAAATTATTAATCCAATTATTTTTTTCATGCCATACCTCCCAACATATATTATTTATATATGTATATGCTGACATGATTATAATTTTTCTATTTATTTTATAGAATCACTTCTAGTTATAATCGAATCGATTAAGCCATAATCTAGGGCTTCTTGAGCACTCATAAAATTGTCTCTATCTGTGTCTCTATATATTTCTTCTATGCTTTTACCTGTATTTTCAGCTAGAATTCTATTTAGTCTTTCTTTAGTTTTTAGTAAATTTTCAGCTACTATTTTTATATCTGTAGCTTGTCCTTGTATACCATTTCCTCCAATTAGAGGTTGGTGAATCATAATTTGAGAATTTGGAAGTGCAAATCTCTTTCCTTTTGCTCCACCTGCTAATAAAAATGATCCAAAGCTTGCTGCAAGCCCTATACATATAGTTGATACATCACATTTTACATGTTGCATTGTATCGTATATTGCAAATCCTGCGGTTACTGAACCGCCTGGAGAGTTTATATAAAGATAAATATCTTTGTCTGGATCTTCTGCCTCTAAAAATAACATCTGTGCAATAACAATATTTGCAGATACATCTGTAACTTCTTCTCCTAAGAATATAATTCTATCACATAATAATCTAGAAAATATATCGTAACTTCTCTCCCCGTTTCCTGTTTGTTGTACTACATATGGTACTACACTCATATTCTCACCTCCTGTATAAATTATAACAATTTTTTCAAATTTTTGTATCAAATTTACATTAATAAATATTTTATTTACTTTTATTTCTATATTGAGTTGGTGTAATTCCTATAAATCGCTTGAAAATTTTCGAAAAATAGCTTGGACTATCAAATCCCACAGTATCACTTATAATCGTAATAGAATCCTTAGTTTCACTTAACATCTTAGTAGCTATAGATACTCTATATTTTAAAATATATTGAATTGGTGATATTCCAAGTGTATTTTTAAAACATCTTAAACATTCTCTTTCACTTAAATTTACAACTTTAGCTATATCATTTAAGGTTATTTGTTTATTATAATTTTTATGTACAAATGAAAGTATATTTTTTATTCTTTCTGAGTTTAGATCATTCCTATTGTTTTTATTTAAATTTAAATCTTGTATATTTTTGAGCATAATATACCATATATGAGATAAATACTCCCTTACAAGAATCTCATATCCAAATTCAGATTTTTCAAATTGTGAAAAGGCATTTTTTATACAAGCTGATGCTTCTTCTCCCCAAGAAGTATTTTTATAAAAAGCAATTCCACTTAAATTCTTGTTTTCAACAATTGGATTTACAAAATTTTGCTCAAATACACTTTGTACTCCTCCAGAAATCAAGTTTTTATTAAAAACAAGTGAGTTTAATATACATTCTTCACTTGTTCCTGCTCTAATATAATGAAGTATATTTGAATTTATAAAAACACCATCACCTTCATTTAGTACAAAATCACTATTATCTAAGTATAAATGGATACTCCCACTTTTCACTCTTATTACCTCTATTTCTTCATGCCAATGCCATGAAATATCACCTGTCACAAATTTATTTATATCAGAATAACATGCCTTGCATGGAAACATAGGTGTCCCAAACAATTCTAATTGTTGTTTATTTTCATCTACTATAATCTCTATAATTTGTTGTTCCATAATATTTTCCCTTTTTTATTTTGTCGCTTTTATTATAGTATACGTCTTTATTATTATTGAACCAAGTTTTTTATAGCGATATTATTATTTTATAGTAAAGAAATCGCGATTTATAATTTTAAAAATACATGAATAGAGTTAACTTATTAAAATTTTTTTATGCATACACATCAAAAATAAATTTTATGGAGGTATTTTACATGAAGGGAATAATATTTAATTTAAATAATAATATAAAAAACATAGATGGATATAATTTCATAATAAACATGTTGAAAAATCTAAATATCCCATGGATAGAGTTAAAAAATGATTCAATCTATGATTTTTATGAAACTCCAATCGATATCGAAAACTGTATCTTTATTTCAGATTCACAAGAAAACTTAAACTTAGCACAAAACTTAAATATTAAATATGCAATTAAATTAAACTCAGATAAAAATAATTCAAAAGACAAACATGATATTAAAAATTTATACGATTTATATAATAAATATTTTAATACATTATTTTTAAACTAAGCTAAAAAATCTCTGACCTTATAAAGTCAGAGATTTTTATCTATACACTTCTTTGTTTTTTCAAAAGTCTAATATCATTCTGTTATATTTTCTGTTGTCGGGAATATAATAGTTACTTTTGTTCCATAATTCTCTTTTGAATCTATATACAATCCAAGCCCTAATTTTTCACATAGTGTCTTGCATAGATAAAGACCTATGCCTGTGCTCTTTCCGAATTTTCTTCCATTATCTCCAGTAAATCCTTTTTCAAATACTCTACTAATATCTTTTTCATTTATGCCAACACCATAATCTTTTATAGAAAGTATTACTGAATTATTTTGTTTTTGGCTTTCTATCTCTATTTTATCATTATTTCCTTTTGAATATTTTATGGCATTTACTATTATCTGATTTAAAATAAATTCTATCCATTTTGAGTCACTATAAACTACTTGCTCTAAATCTTTAAGTTCCAAACTTATTCTTTTACTTATAAAATCACGTTGATTTCTCTTGATTACTTTTTTTACTAATGGCTCTAGTTCTACTTTTTTTATAATATAATCTTTGCCCACTTCATTACTTCGTGAGTAATAAAGTACTTGTTCTACAAAGTTATCTATCTTATTAATTTGAGTATCTATTTTTCTAACAATATCGTTATTATAGTTGTTTTCTATCACTAATTTACTAGATGCTATCGGAGTTTTTATTTCATGAATCCACATCTCTATATATTCTCTATATTCTTTTTGCATATCTTCATAATACTTAACATGCTCATGCATATCTCGGCTTACTTCTTTTAATATATCGTTTATTTGTTCTGCAATTAAAAAATTGGCTTCTTCCATAACTTCAGGCAATAAATACTTTTTATCTAAACTCTCTAATATACTTTCCATATCATTAAAATATTTTTTATACTTTATGTACTCTATAAAAATATAAGTAAACAATGGCAAAAACCATATACAGAAAATAAATAAAATCATCATAAAACTTATATCTGCAATATACATAAAAATCGATATGACAATAAATATCATTAAATTTAGAGTTAAAAAAATCCCTTTATCTTTTAAATAATCTGTTATTCTCATCTCATTATATACCCTAGCCCTCTTCTAGTTTCTATAACATTTTTTATTCCTATTTCATCTAGTTTTTTTCTAAGTCTTGTTATGTTTACTGTCAAGGTACTGTCATCTACAAAAAAATCAGAATTCCATAGATGCTCCATCAAAAGCTCTCTAGACACAATTTCCCCTTTATGATTTATTAAATAAGAAAGTATTTTTACCTCATTTTTTGTTAACTCTATATTTTTATCATTATAAATTACAGTAGCATTAGATAAGTTTAACTTAAAATCTTTATAAGTTAGTATGCTATTTGAGTTTGAATTCATCCCACTTCTTTTTAATAAAGCAGCAATTCTTGCGAGTAATATTTGAGTATTATATGGTTTTGTTACAAAATCATCTGCTCCCAAATTCATACTCATAAGTTCATCTACTTCACTATCTCTGCTTGTAACTACTATTATAGGTACTTCAGATGTTTTCCTAATTTCCCTACATATAAAATAGCCATCAAAAACTGGTAGATTTATATCTAGTAAAACCAAGTCTGCATTTTGTTTTAATATATAATCTACTATATTAAATTCTGTAGGTGCTTTTATATTTACTTAAAAATATTTGTAGCTCTTCTCTTATTATTTGATCATCTTCTACAATAATTATTTGTTGCATATTACCCCTCCAATCATCGGAAAAATCCATATAAAGTAGATAAACTACTTTATATGGATTTTATTTTTAACTATATTTTTATATCCACTATAAGTTATATAGAAGTATATAATATATACTATCATAAATATTCCCGCTGTTATAAGTGAAGACCCCATTATATCCGGTTTGTTGTACACAGATACAAAATCATTTGCAACTTTTATTCCAATAACTGAATGTATAAAAGCTAATATAACTGGAAGACTGAAATATACTAACGTTTGTATAAATATTGTTTTATTTATATCTTTTTCACTTGCTCCAAGTCTTTTTAATGATTTATATCTATCTATACTATCACTAGCTTCACTTAATTGTTGAAGTGCAAGCACTGCCATACTGCTTATTAAAAACACTATTCCTATATAAATACCTATAAATAATACTATTGTTGTTATTCCTTTATTTGATTCATAAATATCAGTTCTACTTGCACCGAGTACAAATCCTATTTTATCATAATTTGTATCAGCAGTTTTATATGAATATATTTTATTAGTGAAATCAGATTCCCTTTTTTCTTTTCCCTCTCCAACAAAGTTTACATTTACATTGCTTGAAACTAAAGTCATATTGTCACATATATCATCGTTAACTATTACTGTGATCATATTATCTTTCATGAAATCTGTTTTTAAGTTTTCTTCTATAACTTTCTTATCTTTTATTTTATAAGATTTATTTTCTATTTTTATACTGTCATTATTTTTTACATAATTTTGTATAGCTTCTAATGTATTAGCATAATTTGATGTTATTAATACTTCATCTTTATTTAATTCTATGGCATTTTGATTATCCAATGCTCTAATTTTATTGTAATCAGAAAGTTTCATATAATTCATTAGACTTCTCATATTTGCATTTAAATTTAATGCTTCTGATATTGTTTTATTATCTGTATATAAATCATAATAAACTACTTTATCTTCCTTATTAAATTTTACACCTATATATTCAAGGGATTTTTGTATATCATTTGCTTTTGCACCTTCAGATATATAAAGATTTGCACTTGCATCATATGGTGTTGAATCTTTTAATCCCGATTCTAGTGCATCTTTAACGCTAAATCCTGTAGATAACATGCCTATTGTCATAAATAACATAAGGCATATAACTGACATAGAAATAAAGTTTGTATTTACCTTGCTGTTTATTTGTTTTACTATAAATATATTTAAGCCTTTAAAGTATATTTTTTTATTTTTCTTAACTATATATAAAATAAATCCTGATAAAGAGAAGAAAAATAAAAATGTACCTAATACTCCAAGTAATATGGAAGTTGTAAATTTAATATCTTGTATTCCTATTAATCCAACTTCTAAAACTAATTTATAAGCTATACCAAGTGAAACAACACATAATATAAATGTAATTAAATATACTATATTGCTTTTAAATTTTACTTCTTCTGTTTTTCTTCCTACTGTTAACAAATCTATTATCTTGTATTTTGAAATTACAAAAGAGTTAAATATCATAACTAATAAGAATATTATTCCAAAGTATAAAACTGTCTTTATCATTGCTTTTCCTGATATTACAAAAGAATAAGTCGACATTTTTAAACCGAATAATTTTACAACTAGTATTGACAATCCTTGTGAAAATATTAATCCTAATATTAAACCACTTATAAGTGAAAGTATCCCCACTATAATTGTCTCTAATATTAATATTTTAGATATTTTATTCTTTGACATTCCTAACGTCATATAAATTCCAAGTTCTTTATTTCTCTTTTTTACTAAAAAGTTATTTGCATAAAGTATAAGACTTCCTAAAATAAATGCTATAAATACAGATACATAAGATATTACTTTTGAAAGTATATCCACATAACTTTCTCCTGAAGAAGTAATCTCTGACATTGCTTTTTGTGATTCTACTGAGTTAAAAGTATAAAATATGCATACTGCTAACATCAAAGTAAAGAAATATATAGTATAATCTTTAAAACTTTTCTTTACATTTTTAAATGCTATCTTAGAATACATTATTATCATCTCCTCCTAACATCGTAATTACTTCCATTATTCTATTAAAAAATTCTTTTCTCGAATCATTTCCTCTAACTAATTCTGTAAATATTTTTCCGTCTTTTATAAATAAGATTCTATGAGCATAACTTGCTGTAAACGCATCATGAGTAACCATAAGTATAGTTGCGCTAAGCTCTTCATTTAAGCTTTCTAATCTCTCTAATAGTAATCTAGCTGATTTTGAATCAAGAGCTCCTGTTGGCTCATCAGCAAGTATTAGTGATGGTTCTGTAACTATAGCTCTTGCAGATGCAACTCTTTGTTTTTGCCCACCTGACATCTGATAAGGATATTTATCTAGTACTTTTTCTATTTCTAGATATTTTGCTACTTCTTTTATTTTTGAATCAATTTCTGAAGTTTTTTCACCTTTTATAGTAAGTGCTAATGCTATATTTTCATATGCAGTTAATGTATCTAGTAAGTTAAAGTCTTGGAATATAAATCCTAATTCATTTTGTCTAAATTTATCTAGTTTTTTTGATTTTAATCTTGTTATATCTTGAGCATTTATAATTATATTTCCTGTTGTAACTTTATCTATTGTTGAAATACAGTTAAGAAGTGTTGTTTTACCACTACCACTCGGTCCCATAATTCCAACAAATTCCCCTTCTCCAACTTTAAAACTTATATTGTCAATGGCTTTTGTTATATTTCCTTTATTTCCATAGTATTTTTCTATTTTTTCAACACTTAAAATATTTTTCATATTTATTCCTCCTAAATTCATCGTATCTTATATTTATTATTATAGGCAGTTTTCAATTTTTGAGATATTGATATATATTTCATTAATATTACATTTTTGTAGCATAACTATTTTTATAAAAAGAATTCCTATAATTTAATTATTTTCACACAAAAATAAGGGCTGTCATCTTGACAGTCCCACTTTATATAATATATCTATAAATTTTAGCGATACAGCATATAGTCGATTTGATCTGCTAGACTTATACTTGCAGGATTCCAATGTCTTTCTTTTATATCTATATTTTTGAATTCAAATCCTGATTCAAATACAAATGCTTTGAATTTATTATCTAACCATGGTGCACTCCAACACCCAGAACGGCATATATGTATTATTTTGCAAGGTTCTTCACATTTTACTTCTTCCAAGCTCAAATAATTTATATTATAAGCTTCGTTTATTTCTTTAAATTGGTCACTATATTCATTTGTATAAGGCCCATAAACTATATTAGCTTCTTTTATCTTGCCTTCATAAAGTAATTTTCCAAGCCAATCTGCACAATTTACTTCAAACTTAAATGAATCAAGACCTTGATATCCAAGGTCAGAATGTGAATCAAACGAAATAACTGAATCAACTTTGTTGTCAATCGCAATTTTATATGCTGCTAAATGTGATTCGGTGAGCAGAACTTTTGTATCTTTTTTAAAATCTACGTTTTTCTTTAATATTGGCCAAAAATTATCCACCTCATCTCCTACATTCATACTCTTTGTAATATCTATTCCTCTTCTCTTTTCTTCATAGTATTTTTTATACCAATGCTTATTTATATTGTTGTCATTTTCTATATATGAGCCATTCCAATGACTCATATAATTCATAAAATAATCCCAGTCTATAGTAATCAGTGAACTCATAATCTCTCCCCCAAGTCTTTTATTATAATTTATATACCTTTTTTATAGTATTTTCAACCCATTTTTTACCATAGAATTATTAAATTATAATTTCTGATTACTTTTGATTCTGTTATAACTATTATGAATTTATTAAATCAGATGCTATTTTATTTAAACTTTGTGCTATAAACTTAAAGTCCTTATTTAAATCTAAGGTTCTCACCATTATCTTATTTCCGCTCATCATATATTCACTATTTGGTATTATATCTTCATTAGTTTTTGCATACAACAGCATTCCCGATACTTTTCCATTTTTATTTATATCCTTATTTTTTACATAAGTGAATATCTGATATAAATTATTTGAGTGTATTGTTTTGCTGTTATATAGTTCTATTGTCTGCATAGATTGTGAGTAGTATTTTGTGTCTATAATCAAAATATTTTCACCAGATGTTAGTGTTATATCACTTTTCATCTCTGGCAAAAATTTATCTAATTCATTGTCTAAGTTCCACTTTATTTTAGATACTTTTGGTCTTAAACTTGGATAGTGTTTTTGATAATAAAAAAGTACAAATTTTTCATATATACTGTACATTTTCTTTTCACTTAAAAACTCCGCCACCTTATACTCTCCATCTTCTGTTGTCATAAGCAAATCATTTAAAATCAAATAACATATATTTATTATTCCACTATAATTTGCGTTATGTCTGTTGTATTTTATATCATTCCATCTTATTTCATTTACTTTTAAAGTATTTACATTAGAAAATAAAAGCACTAACTTTTTAAGATTCTTTTTATTTTGAGATGATATATCTTTTGATAATACTAAAACATACATTGCAGTCTTAATTATACTGTTTAGATAATTATCCATAGATAATTTATCAAACTCACAATAAAGTTTGTTTTTATTGTTTGCCTTTAACTTTATAGATTTCTCTATATTTATTTTCCCAGTCAATACTGATAATTCGTCTTCTTCAGCTTTATATTCTTTTATAAGACCTCGTTTAACTTGTTTCGAAACAATTTTAAACAAAATAACTGCTAATATATCTCCTATATTGTCAAACACTTCAACATCTATATCTTTGTAGTCTTTTTGTATTAAATGAGTATATACATATGACAGCATATAATATATGTTTTTTATAAAAATACTTTTGTCTTTTATCATGCTAGCACCATCTAATTAACTATATCTCTCAATATTTTTTCCCATTTTTCAAGCTTATCATAATCATCAAACCAGTACTCTTTTAAAAGTGGTATTATATCAAACTCAATAACTTCTTCAATATACATATCTATTTCATCTAAACTACATTCTTTAGATATTTCATCACTAAAAAAGTAACTATGACCTATACAGAATCCTTCACCCAATGAAAAATCTTCTTTTATTTCTTTATTTAATATTTTAATTTTTTCAACTAAATTTATAATTCTTTCGCTTTTAAAACTTTTGATATAATCCATAAATCTTTCATTTTCAAAAGCTGGTTTCAAATCAAAGAAACTAAATCTACGTCTAAGTGCATAATCTATAATAGCAATACTTCTATCCGCTGTATTCATAATCCCGATTATATAGATATTTTTAGGAACACTAAATTTCTCGTCACCATATGCTAACTTGATAGTTTGAGCTCTATAATTATTTTCTATAAGCATCATTAATTCTCCAAATATCTTGCTCAAATTTCCTCTATTGATCTCGTCTATAATAAAGAAATATTTATCATTTGGATTTTGTTCTGCTTTTTTACAGAAATTATAAAATACACCGTATTTAAGTGCAAATCCTTCTTTACTTGGTTTATATCCCATTATAAAATCTTCGTATGAGTAATTTTGATGAAATTGTACAAATTCTATCTTATCATCATCTTTTTGTTCTAAAATAGAATATGCCAAGCGTTTAGATAAAAATGTCTTTCCTATTCCAGGCACTCCAGTAAGTATAATATTTTTCTTTCTATCTAAAAGTCGAACTAAGAAATTATAATCCTTTTCTGTTATATAAACTTCATCTAAAAAATCTTGTTTTGTATAAATCTCATCACATTCTTTTATTACATCTTTTTCTTGATTTTTTTCATATTCTCTATAATTTTCTTTTATTAAATCTAAATTTGAATCATCTATATCATTCAT
>OLVP01001717.1_pt1 | contig 12021 bp, 7 predicted proteins | sample 1673281 | NCBI WGS metagenome assembly OLVP01 (sample SAMEA3178940, study PRJEB25190) | human gut metagenome | biome: human gut; feature: human-associated habitat; material: faeces | place: Austria | collected 2013
GCGCAGATGGAGACGACCGGCACGGCAGGCGGCGGCATGGTGACCGCGACCGTAACGGGTACTTCCACCCTTAAGAGCATCGAGATCAAGCCGGACGTGTTCTGGGTGGGCGGCATCGATTGGAACGAGCGCAACTTCCACGGCTACACCACCGAGCGCGGAAGCACCTACAACGCCTACCTCATCCTCGACGAGAAGATCACGCTCATCGACACCTGCAAGAAGCCCTTCACCGGCGAGCTCATCGAACGCATCGGCACCATCGTGGATCCGGCCTCCATCGACTATATTGTGTCCAACCATGTGGAGATGGATCATTCCGGAGGCCTTCCGGCTTTGGCCGAAATCGCTCCAAAAGCCACTATCGTCACCGGTGCGCCCAAGGGCATCCAGGGACTTCGCGCTCATTACGGGGACGGTCTTAACCTCGTGGGCGTGAAGACCGGCGACACCCTCGATATCGGCAAACGCACGCTCGCCTTCGTGCAGACGCCCATGGTGCACTGGCCCGACTCCATGGTCACCTACGACGAGTTAGATGGCATCCTGTTCTCCAACGACGCCTTCGGCCAACATTACGCCTCCTCGAAGCGCTTCGACGACGAGGTGGGCCTGCCCGAGGTGCTCGTCCAGGCCCAGAAGTACTACGCCAACATCGTCATGCCCTACGGTAAGAATGTGGAAGCGGCCCTGAAGGCGCTCTCCGGCCTTTCCTTCGATATGATCGCCCCGGCCCACGGCATCATCTGGCGCAGCCATGTGCCGGAGATTCTGGCGATGTATGAGAAGTGGAGCAGCGGCATTCCCGAGGAGTACGCGCTCGTGGTCTACGACTCCATGTGGCATACCACCGAGGCCATGGCCACGGAGATCACCGAGGCCTTCATCGAGATGGGCATCCCCGCGCGCCTGCTCGACCTGAAGGTGAACCACATTTCCGACATCATGGCCGAAGTGCTGAACGCGCGCTACATCGCTGTAGGCTCGCCGACGCTCAACAAGACTATGATGCCCACGGTGGCGTCGTTTCTCTGCTACATGCGGGGCTTGGCGCCGGCCGGGCGCGTGGGCATTCCCTTCGGCAGCTACGGTTGGGCGCCCATGGGCCCCAACGAGGTGTACCAGGCTCTGGAGAGCTGCAAGTTCACGCTGCCGGAAGCCCCGCTTACCCACCAATGGGTGGAAGACGAGGAGGGTCTGAATGCCCTGCATGACGCTATCGTCGACTACGTGAGTCTCTTTCACGAGAGGGCCTAAAGAGCAGGAACGCGAGCGAAAAAAGGGGCTCCCAACGGGAGCCCCTTCGCTAGCTGGCAGATACGCTCTAATAGCGGGTATAAATCATGCCGGAGTGCACGGCGGAGATCTTCACGACGTCGCCGGTGCGCGGCGCGTGGATCATCTGGCCGTCGCCGATGTAGATGCCGCAATGGTGGTCGTTGCAGCAGATGTCGCCCGGCTTGGGGTTGGAGACGCGCGTGTAGCCCATGAAGCTGGCGGCGGTGCCCAGGCGGCTGTGACGGCCGAGCAGGCAGTAGCTCACCAGGCCGGAGCAATCGTAGGAATCCGGTCCCACGGCGCCCCAGGAATAGGGCTTGCCCAGCTCGCCGTAAGCGCGGTCGACGGCCGTGCCGCCGACGGTCTGGGGCTTCGAGTTGTTCGACGAGCCGCCGCCGGAACCGGAGCCGCCGCCCGAGTTTCCACCGGAGTTGCCGCCGGAATTGCTCTGCTGACGGCGCTCTTCCTCCTCGGCCTGGCGACGGGCCTCTTCCTCGGCCGCCTGGGCGGCAGCCAAAGCCGCAGCCTCGCGGGCGGCCTCTTCCTCGGCGAGAAGCTGAGCCGCCTCCTCGGACAGGGAGTTGTAGGTTTCCTCCATCTGGGAGACGAGGCTCTCGGCCTCCTTCTTGACGGCCTCGGCCTCCTCGGCCTTCTGGGCGGCGACGTTGCGCTGCTCCTCGTAGACGGCCTTCTCAGATTCCACCTCGGAGCGCAGGGCCTTGGTTTCCTCCACCATGTCGGCGTCGTTCTGGTTCATATCGTTCAGGAGATCCCAGTTCGAGGCGAAGGCCTGGAACGTGGTGGCTCCCAGAAGAAGATCGAGGAACGTAGACGAGCCGGAACGGTACATGGAGCGGGCGCGGTTGCCGAGCTTGTCCTGCAGCTCGCTGATGCGCGAGGAAGCGGAATCGATGCGACCCTGAGCCTCGTCCATGCGGGCCTGGGCATCGTCGCGCTCGGTTTCAGCCGCATAGAGGGAGACCTCGGCGCGGTCGAGCTTCTCCTGCATGGCGTTGAGCTTCTCAAGTGCCGCGTTGGCCTCGGCCTGCTTCTCGGCGGCCGTGACGGCGTGAGCCTTGGCGGGCATGAGCGGGGGCAGGCACAGCGAGATGCCGAAAGCGGCCGCCGTGCCGACGAAGGCGCGTCTGCTGAAGGGACGTGTATGCTCACTCATATAAAAGTATCCTCCTGGTTGAGCATCTGGTGCGTTGGGGCAAACTAGCTTCGTATCATAGCACGGATGCCGCCTCTTCACGACCCCCACAGAAGGGATTCACAAGCCGACCTCAGCCCATCCGCGCGGGAATTCGCGCCGTTCGCGGCCGAAAAAAATCATGAGTGAAGGAGGGTTTCCATACCTTGGGGGAGATGTGCGCTTTCTCATCCAACATATGGTGTCCAAGTGTCTCTTTATATAGTAAGAAGAAAAGACGGTCGCCGGGTTCCTCGTTCGAGGTTGGGGAGGAATCGTGGAGACACGCCCGGGGGCGTGTAAATGGTTGACACGCTTGTTGCCGTAGCGTATTATTCCGTTCGCTCGCTTTTCGCGGAACAACGCGAAAGACGGGTGGCAGCTTGAAAAGTACACATGAATTAAGCGCCGAAATGGGCGTGTGCCCGAGTGGTTAAAGGGGACGGGCTGTAAACCCGTTGGCTATGCCTACCTAGGTTCGAATCCTAGTACCCCAGCCATTTTTGCATTGCCAAGCCGCTCGCACTAAGCGGCTTTTTCTCTCTCGAAAACAGGGCACCGACGACCAGCCACGTCTCTCGGCCGAAATTGCTACTCAATCGATTCCAAAAGCTCCGCTGCCTCGGCCTTCGAGTGAACACCGAGCTTGCCGTAGGCGTGGCGCAAATGGGTCTTCACCGTGTTGGCGGAAAGGTACAGCTCCTGCTCTATCTGCGAGCGCGTCTTGCCCTGCAGGGCCAGTGTCAAAAGCTCGCTCTCCCGCGCCGTGAGCCCGTAACGCTCAGCCAGCGCCTCGCAACGGGCCAGGAACAGCTCCTGCGGCCCCGGCTCGTGCACGTTGGTGGCAATGCCCACCCCCTGAGCGCCCCAATCGGCGTTCACCGAGGCCTCGCTCTTCCAAATGACCACGCACACCAGCACGAGCACAAGCCCGACCAGGGCGACGATAACGCGCATAGACAGGCTATCGAGAACGCCCGACCCGCGAACAGCGCGCATGAGCAGCAGGCCCATCAAAAGCGGCAGCTCCGTCGCAATGCGGGTGACGGCGAACAATCGCAGGCTCGGCACCTCGAAACGACGCACGATGCCGACGATGACGAGCAGCACGAAGAACGTGAAGAAAACGAAAGAGAATTTCGCCGTGAAGGAAACGGCGGCCCCAAGCGAGCCCTGGGCAAACGGCACGAGCACAAGCGAGAAAACCGCAAGGCCCAGGGCGGCCAAAGCCAGCGTGCGGGCATCGAGCTTATCGCGGTGCAGCCATGCCAGACCGAGCACCACCATTCCGAAGACCCCCGTGGCAAGCACCCGATGGATAGACCCCATGTAGTCGGCGTTGTCCATGAACAGGCTCGAGGCGCCCATAATGAAGCTGCCGATGGCCATGATAGCAAGAAGCTTCCACGGCATGGGGTAGCGCTGGGAAAGGTCGGCGGGGCGCTCCGTCGGAAGCACCCGAAGCGAAAGGGCCGCCGCAACCATGGAGGCCAGCGGCAGCAGCGCCGTAGCGATCACCGCGAAAGGCGGCTTCAAGACCGCCACCAAACCCGACATAGCTAAAGCCGTAACGCAGGAGAGAGCCCCTTCGACGATGGACTGGGTCATGCCCATGGAGCAGTACACCTGCCCCCACAGGCAGAACAGCACGGCCCCTCCGATCGCTGTGGGAACAGAGAGTAGGAAGATGAGGCCGTGGGGAAGCCCCGCGGGCAGGGCAACCAGACCGACGAGCGCCGTTCCCGCCGTGCACAGCGTGACCAGAGCGAAGCAGGCCGAGGGGTGGCGGGAGAGTACCCCTATGCGGCGCGCGGCCAGGGCAAGGACGACAAAGGTCCCGATGTCGCCGACGCGCATGCCCATGTCAAAGGCAGTGCGGGCGTCAAGGTCGCAGCCAGGGCCGGGAAAGATGAGGGAAATGTGAGTGCAGCTCAACCACGCTATGAACAGGCCCATGCCCAAGAAGCGCAGAGGGAAGAAGCGAGCCGGCGAGGCCTCCTGTTCGAAGTCGTAGGCGACCCCTCGAACGGCCGTCGCCGGCCTTTGCTGTGTGCCGATCATGAAGCTCCCTTCCTTTTCCCCTCTTAGCAGGCAGTATACCAACCCGCTTCCGCACTTGCCACCGCCCCTTTTTCGAAAATGGCTTGGAAAATGCCAGTTGGGGGCCGCTTTGGTAATCTTCCGCTGCCAAAGCGGCCCCCAACTGGCGCTTCCAGACGATTTCGCGAAAAAGGGCGGCCACGATGGGCCGCCCCGTTGGCGCACGAGTATCTCGATGCCGCTAGCCGACCATCTCCTGGCCGCCGTTGGGATGGCATTCGCCGCAGATGTCGACCTGCTCGGCATGGCCCTTGTGGCACTCATTGCAATCCTCGATGGTGCCATGGATGGAATCGTGGGGATTGTAGTCGCCCAGATCCGCCGTGCGCTCGGCCAGCTTCTCCCACGAGACATGGCAGTCGGAGCTTAAGCAGGTGGCCGTATCGTTGTAGAAGGTGCTCCCGCAATTGGGCTCGCCCTCTTCTCCGGCCGCCTCGAGCTGCGCCGCCAGATCACCCTGGTGGCAGGACTCGCACTCCTGCCCGAGGGCGGTGTGGTAGGCCGCCAGGCCGCTGCCACCGGCGGCGTTGTCCGCGTGGACCGGGTAGGCGGCGGCCAGGTCAGCCGTCCCCGTGTCGGCAAGGTCGGTATCCGCCGAGCCGCCGGCCGGTGCGCACCCAGCGGCCAGGCACAGACTGAACGCGGCGGCGACGCCCGCAGCGACCAAAGCCTTCAAACGCAGTGACTTTCTCATTGCTTACACCCCCTGAGCGGCGCTTTGGCCGGAGACGAAACCGAAGGTTACACAGCGGCCGATGGACGGCCCGAAGATATGGCGCGGATAGTTCGTGTGGAAGAAGCCGCCCGAGGCACCGCCCGCCGCATAGAGGCCCGGGATGACCTCGTTGTCGTAGTCGAGCACGCGGCACTCGTAATCCACCACCAGACCGGAGACCGTTGCGAGAATGGAGGACTGGTGCTTGATGGCATAGTACTTCTCGCCCTCGATCTTCGCCGCCTTCTCCATGGGGCGGTTGAAATCCTCGTCCAGCTTGTTGTCCACAAAGCCGTTGAAGCGGGCCACCTCGGCGGCAAGGGTCTCCGGCGGCACCTCCATCATACCGGCGAGTTCTTCCAAGCTATCTGCCTCGAAGGCCCAGCCCTTCTCCTTGAACGGCTCCAGCGCCTCGAGCACCGCCGGCGCGGGCACCTGGGCAGAGCTGGCCACGCGCCAGCAGTTCTCGCCGTAGTGGCGCTGGGCGGTGATGGCGTTGGAGCGCGCCTGGAACGGCAGCGACTCGGAGGCGAAACGACGTCCTTCCTCGTTGATCATAAGGCCGCCGGCCACCAGCCCCGTGATGCCGAGGTTGGAGGAGTAGAAGGATTCGGGGCTGCCGAAGTCGAAGTTCATGACCGCGGCGGGCAGCGGATCCATCTGGCCGCCCACGGCGAGTCCCATGAGCTGGCCGTCGCCGGTGGTGCCGTAGTTGGGGCACCAGGAGGCGGCGTTGGCGATATCCTCCGGGCGGCACCAGGCCTTCAGCATGGCCGGATTCGCATCGAAGCCGCCCGTGGCCAGCACCACGCCGTTCTTGGCGTTCACGCGGAAGTAGCCGTCGGCGTCCTTGCAGATGGCGCCAGTCACGCGCCCGCCCTCTTCGCGCTCGAGCTTCACCACGGCGCTGCGGTAGCGCACCTCGGCGTTCGCGCGCTTGGAAAGGGTGTTCGCCAGATCCTTCACGATGTAGATGCCCGCGCCGCCGGCGTTCTTGATCGTCTGCTCGGACCACTGCGGTGAGGCGAAGGTCACCTCGGTTTGGGGAACATCGAAGTGGTGGGCGTTCTCGTTGTTGATCTTGAAGCCCTCGGTGATCTGGCCGTCCCCCTCGTCGAACTTCGCCTGCAGCCAGTCGGCGGCCTCCGGCGAGCGGTCGGCCCACAGCTTGATGGGATCGATGGGCACGCGGTAATAGGCGGCGTGGCGCATGCGATCCATCATGAGCGGCTTGTCGCACACGTAGTCGGCGGCGGCCATGGCGGCGCCGCCAGTGACGCCCATGCCCTCGAACATGCCGCGGCCCTCGCTCATCTTCTCGAGGCAGAGTACCTGAGTCGTACCGTCATCGGACGCGGACAGCGCGGCGCAGACGCCGGTGATGCCGCAGCCGGCCACGAGCACGTCGGTCTCCTCCGTGCGCACGATCTCGTCCTCGCCGATCTCGCGCAGCTCGAAGGCCACTTTGCCCTGGCGGTCCATATCGGTCGGCGCATCGATGACCGGGACGTAGCGAACGTTCGTGGGGAACACATCGCTGTACATATCGGTCTCGAAGTTCGCAATGCCCGCCTCGGCCGGGGTCGCAGCAGCGGCTTCGCCTTCGGCATAGGCGCGCGCCGCCGGAACAGCACTGAATGCGCCTGCAGCGGCGGCCGACCCGAGAAGGGCCAAGCCGCTTGCTTTCAGGAAGTCGCGACGACTCGACGTGAGGCCTTTCGCCTTCTCCATCATTCACTCCTCCTTCAACGTCTCTCCCTGGCGTCGGACCCTGCGCTCCTTGCGCGGGCCGGTGCCCTTACGGAAGGCCATTGTGGAGAACGCACGATGGAATGTCGCGGGTGAAAAGAGCCGATCCCGGTGCGAAACCGGCTCACCCTACCCCTCACCCCATCGTTGACGTGGGGTTTTACCGTGCACCCTTTTCGGTTTTGGCGACGACGAGGAACAGGGCCAGGGCGAGCGCTCCCACGACGGCCATGCAGAGGTACAGATTCGCGTACCCCAAAAGCGGCGCCACGATGCCGAGCAAGATAGGGCCCACACCCACGCCCACGTCGAGCAGCATGTAGAAGGTGGCGTTGGCGACCGACAGGCGCGCGTCGCTCGTCACGCGCACGGCCATGGCCAACCCGCACGACTGCACGGTGCCCACGCCGAAGCCGAGCAGGGCCGCAGCCCCCAGGATCATCCAGTCGTTGGACGCGAAGGCGAGCACCACCATGCCCGCTGCGAAGGACACGAACGCCGGCACCATGACGGGATGCGGCCCCACGCGGTCGAAGGCGCGGCCGGTGAAGGGACGCGTGACGAACATGGCCAGGGCGTACACGACGAAGAACACGCTGGCCGCCCGGGCCAGGCCGATCTCGGTGGCGTAGGGCGTGAGGAACGTGAGCAGGCTGGAATAGCCGAAGAACAGAAGGCCGCACACCACCGAGATGGGCAGTACGCCGGCTTCCACGAAACGGGCGAGCGGCGAATGCTCCACCTTGGCGGCGACCTTCTCTTCCAAGTGGGTGGAGGGCACGCGGGTAGAGGCCGCCAGCGCCTCGTCGCGATTGGCGGCGGCATCTTCGCGCGCCTCTTCGTCCGGGGCCTCCGCCACCGCACCGGCCACGGCATCGGCGGCCGCTTCCACCTCGGCCTCGGCCGCCGCCTCGCTCCCCTTCACCTTCGTGGAAGACGCCGGACGCAGAAGCAGCGCCGCCGGAATAGCCAGCGCCACCAGCACGCTCGCCACAGCGAATACCACCGGATAGCCGAAGTTGTTCGCCAGGAAAATGCCCGCGAAGGGCCCGATGGCGCTGCCGAGCGTGATCGACAGCATGAAGTATCCGATGCCCTCGCCCTTGCGCTCCGGGGGCACCACGCTCGTGATCACCGTGGCGATGGTGGTGGAGCACACGCCGTAGGAGAACCCGTGGGCGAGGCGCACGCCGATAAGGGCGCCCACCGGCTCGTTCAGCAAGTACAGCGCCGAGAGCGCCACCTCCGCGATGCAGCCGGCAACGAGCAGGGGCATGCGCCCAAAGCGCTCCATCATCGGCGCGGCGGCAAAGCGCGAGAACAGCGTGCCCACGATGAAGGCGCTGGCGCAGAAGGCGGCCACGGCGGCCGGCGCTTGGTGCACCGTGAGCGCATAGGCGGTCATGACCACCATGAGCATGAAGTAGTTGCCGGCAATAAAGAAGTTCAGGAAGGTGCCGGCGACGAAGTTCCGCGTCCAAAGGGGCGCAGGTGCGGGCCTTTCGCAACGAGACGCGGGGACGACCTTGGCAGCAGACGAGACCATTAGCGGCAATCGCCCTCTTTCGCGATGAGCACCGTGACGGGCGATTCCTTGGTGACGGCGTAGCTGACCGAGCCCAAAAAGCCCTTCACGCCGCCCCGGCCGCGGCTGCCCATGATGATGAGGTCGCAGCCCTCCTCTTTCGCGCAATTCACGATGAGGTCGGCCGGGGACGTGCCCTTGAGCACCTTCACCTCCGTGGGGTTCACCATGTCGGCGGCGATGGCCTCCAACTCCTCGCGGATGGCCATGGCGTCGTCCACCATGACGGTATCCATGCCGGCAGCGGCCGAGCCCGAGGAGAACAGGCGCATCACATGGACGAGTACCACTTCCACCGCCGGGTTCTGGGCGGCAATCTCGCGCATCACCTCCAACGCGCGATGAGAGGGAGCGCTGCCGTCATAGGCCACGAGAATCTTCTTGCACCACATGGGCGTCCTTTCTGCTCACGTATCCGCCCCGCGCCTCCGCCAAGCGCCAGGGCAACCAAATGAAGTCCACTTGCCATTGTAGACCCGCCAGCCTGTCGCCACCGATTTTTTGCAAAGTTGTTGAATCAGCTCTTTCGATATACGTACATTTGTACTATAATAAAAAGCGGAGCAGGTGGTAGGGTTGCCTCTACTAAAGGAGGTCACCTATGGTTACTTGGACGGATCTGTTTGCGTTCTGTCTCGTTGTAATAGCGGCCATCAATCTGGCGCTCGAGCTTGCTTGGCACCAGAAAGAGTAAAGCCGCCCCCGCCTGACAGCGGAAGCGGCCCCTCAACACAATCACTACAAGTATTGTGAGGCGGCCCGCCGTAGCCGCGGCGACCACCTGTTCTTCATTATAGAAGGTGCTCAACGAAAGTCAACAGCCTTCCTCGGAGGCCCCTACTCCGGCTCGACGAACGTGTCGCGGTCGGGAGCGAAGGACTGCATGGCCTCGATGGTGCGGGCGAACAGCTCGTCCAGCTCCCAGCCGAGCATCTCGGCGCCCGAGGCGATGACCTCGCGGCTCACGCCGGCGGCAAAACGCTTGTCCTTGTACTTCTTCTTGAGCGACTTCACGTTGAAGTCCATGACCGACTTGCTCGGGCGCATGACGATGGCCGCCCCGATGAGGCCCGTCAGCTCCTCGGTGGCGAAGAGTATCTTCTCCATCTGCAATTCGGGCTTGGGCAGATCGGTGTTGTAGTCGGAGGTGTGCGATTGGATGGCGCGGATGAGTTCCGGCGTACCGCCTGCCTCCTCGATGAGCGGCGCGGCGTACAGCGTGTGCTTCTCGGGCTCGTCGTCGTGCTCTTCCCAATCGAGGTCGTGCAGAAGGCCCACGATGCCCCAGAACTCCTCGTTTTCCGGATCGTACTCGCGGGCGAAGTAGCGCATGGTCTGCTCGACGGTCTCGCCGTGCTCGATATGGAACGGATCCTTGTTGTGGGCAGCGAGCAGTTCAGCCGCTTGCTCGCGGGTCATGCCGGCGGAAAGTGCGGTCATGGGCGTCTCCTCTCGTCTTGTTTGTCGCTTCTTGACACTATAACGGGGATGCACCCCCTTGCGCTATGGGGTGCGAAACAAAATTCCCTATGCCCACTTTAGTGCTCGAACAATCCACGTCCTTGTTTCGGGCAAGAATTTCGAGTTGTTAGACTCTCGCTGTCGAGCAAAATGATCGTTCCGCCGTAGCATGATCCTGCTGCAGAGCAGTGACAAGGTTGCGACCTGGCCTTTTGCCCAGTTGCCTCGAGATGCGCAGTCGCCAAACCGATCGACAGACCTGTTAGCGCGCTCCCTTATGTCTAACAACTCGAAATTATGCCCCGAAACGAGCCCCCAGGATTCCCGGGTGCCCGTTCTGGGGCAGCAATGCGAAGAGACCAGCAGCAGGATGCTTGCAGCTACGCGACCCGATTCTACGCGACCCGCTTCTACGCGACCCGCTTCTTTCCGAAGATGGTCTTGCAGCCCTTGACGGCCAAGATGACGGCGAACACCATGAGCAGCACGCCGATGACCAGCTGCAGCACCGTGGCGGCATCCACCGTGCCCGCGGCCAGAAGACCGATCTTGGCCCACACCGTCAGCGCCAGCGAGGTCAGCGTCACCACCATCATGAACGCCATGGGGACATAGAACATCTTGTTGTTGCGGCCGGCGTTGCCCAGCCACGCGCACACGGCCAGCAGGCCCAAGGCGGCCAACAGCTGGTTGGCGGCGCCGAACAGCGGCCACACGAGCTGGTAGCCGGTCATGCCCAGCCCCACGCCGAGCACCACCGTGATGATGGTGGCGACCCAGGGGTTCACGAGCACCGCGCGCCAACCGGTAAGGTCGCTTGCCTCCATGCCGTGGGGCGTGAAAAGCTCCTGGAACATGTAGCGCCCCAGGCGCGTCGCGGTGTCGAGCGAGGTCAGGCAGAATACCGATACCGCCAGCACGAGCAACGCGTAGGCGACGGACTCCGCGCCGGCGAGCCCGGGCACACAGGCGAGCATCTGGGAAAGGCCCGCGGCGAAGACCTGGGTCGGCGAGGCGTAGGTGCCGTCCACGTAGCCCGAGAACACGAAGGCCACCGCGCACAGCGAGATGACCGCTACCAGACACTCGAGCAGCATGCCGCCGTAGGCGATGGGCTGCGCCTCGGCCTCGCGGTCGAGCTGCTTGGAGGTAGTGCCCGAGGCCACGAGGCTGTGGAAGCCGGAGATGGCGCCGCAGGCGATGGTGATGAACAGCGCCGGGAACAGAAAGCCCGAGGCAGCCACCTTGGATGTGCCAGCCGCAGCGGAAAAGCCGGTGAATGCGGGAATGTCCAGCGAGGCGGCGTTGCCCATGACGCCGGCGCCGATGATACCGACAAGCGCCAGGGCGATCATGCCGTAGAGCAGATAGCTCGACAGGTAGTCGCGCGGCTGCAGAAGGATCCATACCGGGGCCACGGAGGCCACGAGGATATACAGGCCCACAAGGATCATCCAGGTGGTGTTGTCCAGCGCGATGACCGGCAAGTTGTAGCCGAGGGCCACGACGACCACGATGATGGCGATGGCCGACAGGATGTTGACGGCCGTGGGCAGCTTGCGCCCGCGCGTGGCCACGCCGTAAATGACGGCGACCACGATGAACAGCACCGAGATCATGGCCGTGCGCATGTTGGCCATGTTCCCCGCCTCAACCGTTGCGGCCTTGGCGGCGTCGTCCAGCGGCACCGGCGTCACGGCGAAGGTGCTCGCCACAATGGAGGCGAACGCGGCCACCACCAGAATGAGCGTCAGGTACGCGAAGATGCAGAACAGCTTCTTGGCCGTGTCGTCGATATTCTGGGCGATAACCGTCGCGAGCGTCTGACCCTTGTGGCGAATGGAGGCGAACAGCGCGCCGAAATCGTGCATGGCGCCGAAGAAGATGCCGCCGATGAGCACCCACAGCAGAACCGGCAGCCAGCCGAAGGCTGCAGCCTGG
>OLVP01001728.1_pt1 | contig 11948 bp, 9 predicted proteins | sample 1673281 | NCBI WGS metagenome assembly OLVP01 (sample SAMEA3178940, study PRJEB25190) | human gut metagenome | biome: human gut; feature: human-associated habitat; material: faeces | place: Austria | collected 2013
CTTCCGTCTGCTGATTTTACTTGTACCGGACTATATACACTTGTTGTATTTCCCTGTCCAAGTTCGCCATTTTGGTTATAGCCCCATGCCCAGACGGTTCCGTCGTATTTTAATGCGATTGTATGTCCCGCTCCGGCTGCTACCATTGGTGACGCTACAGACTTTGGATCATCTGTTTCAGAAGGTTTTATCTTAATTCTGATAAGAGATTGCACTGCACCTGACTTAACAAGAATAATCGCTGTACCATACATTCCCTTAACAGGAGTTACAACACCTGTATTGTTGTCAACAGTTGCAATATTTGTATTAAATGATGTAATTTTTACATCATTAGTTGACAAAGTATCTGTGTCAGGCAAAAGGCTGAAGCTCTGCTTTGCAGTAATCTTTGACTTATCGATCACAAAAGTATCGTCTTCTGAAATCGTAATATTACTTATTATATTATTCAGATTGTCAAATTCTTCTATTACAGTTGTTCCATGCATAATTTTACCATAAGAAATATGCATAGCATTAGAACCACCGCCGCCTACTTGTATCGGCCGTGATTTATTGTCTTGCGAACCGTTACCAAGCTGTCCATATTGATTATATCCTACTGTCCAAACCGTTCCGTCTTTCTTTACAAATGCTCCATAATGTCCGTTTTGAGAACCTGATACTTGCAAAATTCCGTTAATCAAGTTTTCTGAATTTTGTACGACTTGAGGTATTGTATTTGTAGAATCGCTCTTACCGTTTCCAAGCTGTCCATATCCATTATATCCCAAACTTGCGATTGTTCCGTCTTCTTTTAAGATATATGTAAATTGTGTACTGCTTGTTCCTCCAAGTGCCACTCCCACTGCTGTATTTATATTACTTACTTTTATCGGAGATGTGAATGTTCCGGTTTGTCCTAACGGTCCAAAACCACTATAGCCCCAACCATATACTTCTTTACTTTCTGTTACTGCTATACTTGTTCCATAACTACTGCTATCTTCTGATGCAGCATCCAATTCTACTACCTTTTCAAGATATCCGCTCGTACTTCTTTGTGCTCCTGTTACTACCTGTACAGGGCGACTACTACTGCTGCCTGTACTTCCAAGTTGTCCGTAATTGTTATATCCCCACGCATATACTGTTCCGTTTGCTTTTAATGCCAATGTATGCCATGTTGCCGCTTTTACTTCTACTATATCTGTTAAATATTGACTTCCTGATGCTCCGCCTACTACTTGCTGTGCCGTTGTTCCATTTGCATCATTTCCTAATCCCAGCTGTCCATAATTGTTATAACCCCATGCCCAGACGGTTCCGTCTTTTCTGACGGCAAAACTATTATAATATCCTGCGGCTATTGAGACCATATCTGAAACACCTATTACCTTTACAGGTAATGAAGAATTAGACGTTTTTCCGTTTCCAAGTTCACCATGAGGGCCATATCCCCATGACCATACTGTTCCGTCTTTTGCAAGTGCCAAATTATGATTTGAACCTGCGGCTATCTGAATGATATTTTCAAGAAAACCTGTGCTGCTCTTTTGTTCTCCTGTTACAACTTGTACAGGATAATATTTAGTGTCAGTTGTTCCGTCGCCAAGTCGTCCGTAACCGTTATATCCCCATGACCACACAGTTCCGTCTTTCTTCAAGGCGATTGTATGAGCTGCTCCGGCTGCTACCATTGGTGCGGCAACGTCTGATGAAGATGTACGAACTTCAAGTTCAATTATACTCATCTCACCGTTGACTGTTCCGACAACTTGAGTTCTGCCGAATGCTTTGGCCGTAATTGTTGTACCTGAAGCTGAGGCGATGTTAGAGTTTATAACTTTAACATTTGAAACGCCGCTTCCAAATACTGTAGCTGCATTAAAGTTTTCGCCTACTGCAATTCTTTGGAAACGTTGTTCAAAGCCCGTTTCACTTTCAAGTGAAATATTTGCATTATCATTCGACGCAGTTTCTGCTGCCGAATTATCTGTTGCAACGTTTTCACTGTTTACAGTTTCTGTTACTTCAGTCTTGTCGCTTGATGTTGCGTTTGATGAATTTGAAACTGAAGTTGTTTTACTGTTATTTACAGTAGAATTTGTTGTGTTCGAGTTTCCTTTTTTTATACTTGACCTTTTGATGAAGATACAGTTGACTGTGAATTTGTTTCAGCAGTCACTTCTTTTTCAACAGTTTGAGTTTCAACTGCCGACACTTCAATATTTACTTTTTCTGCCACATATTCTTTGATTTCTTCTTCACTGTATGTAGTAAATGAATCTGTTGTTGTTCCGACTGACGGTTCCGATGTTGTTGTGTATTCATTTACAGAAGTTGATGAATCAGTATTTTTTTCTACGCCGTCAACACTTGTTGTTGTATCTGTAGTTACTGTTTCACGAACCGTATAATTTGTTCCGACTTGTTCTTCAACTGTTTCTTCTTTTGCAACAGTTTCTGTTGATTGAACTGTTGTAGTTTCCGATACAGTTTCATATTGTGTTTCGCCGGTTTCTTCATCTTCTCCGACTGCTACCTGTTTTTCAACTGTGACCTCTTTTTCGGCAGGTACTTCTTCATATACAGTTTTTGTCTTTGTTTCTACAATCGGTTCTTGACTTACGATTTCTGTTGTTGTAGTTTTCGTTGTTGTAGTTGCAACTTGTTTAGTCTTTGAAACTTCTTTTTGAACTTCCTGTTCAACTGTTTTTGTTGTCGGGACTTCAACTGTTTCTGTTACAGTTTTCGTTTCCGGCTCTGCTGTTTCTTCGCTCTGAACGGTTACAAAATCATCTTCCCCGACCTCGTCTGATGTCTTTGTTTCAGAATTTGTTGTATTGTTTGTTGCATTTGACAATACTTGTGTTGTTGTTTCTGTTAATTCCTTTGATGTTACTTCTGATAACTTTTCATTATCTGATGTTTCTGTCTTTGTTGTTTCAGGTTTCGCGATTGCTTTTGTTTCTGCTTTTACATCAGTTTTTGTGTTATCATTTGCGGCTGATTTTTCGTTGTTATCGATAACGCTTGTGTCCTGTTTTGTTTCTGCCTTTGAATCTGTGTTGCTATCAGCTTTTGATTCATTTTCGGAAACTTTTGACTGATTTTCTTTCCTATTATATAGGGCGTTATCTGATGCAGTTTCTTCAGACTTATCTGCATCGACCTTTGCATCCTTGTCTAAATCCGCAACTTTATCTGTTTTATCAGTTGTATTTTCTGTTGTTTCTGTTTTTGTATCTGACAGTGTTTCTGTATTATCTTTGTTGTCAGCATTTTCACTGTTTTGCTTTTCTTCAAATGCCTTTAGAATTTCTTCGTCTGACATATTGCTGAAATCAGTTGCACCTGTGTTGTTATTAGTATCTCCAAGCAAAGATAGATCATATACAGAGTTTTCCTGTGTAAGACCTGTCTTGTACATATCTTCCACGAAGTTTTTAACTTCTTCAGATTCAAACTCTTTCTTTGAACCTGCGTCTTGTTGTTGTTCTTCCTCTGACGGAGCTTGTCCGTTTGAAAGATAGATTGTACCTGTAATCTTTTCGTAAGGATTTGATTTTAGTATTGCATAGAAAGGAGCTCTTTCTATATCTTCTACTGTTTCTTTATCCCATGTAATATCAACGGTACTCTTTGCACCATCTACTTTCGGTGTTGAAATTGAGAAGAACTTCGGTTCAACTTGCCACTCAATGTCGCTACCGTCACCATTTGCAGCGATTGCTGAAAATGTTTGTGTTTGTCCGAAATATGAGAATAGTGAGAAATCTTTATCAAAAGAAAGCTTATCGCTGTCGTTATCCTTTGAGAAAGGTTCAAGTACCTGTGAAGTACTTGTAGATTTATTTGAAGTGTCAGATGATGATATATTATTATAAGAAGACGATGAAGAGGAATTGTTTTTTGCACCTGAAACAGACGAAGTGTTTGCTCCGCCTTTTGAACTGTTCTCTGTATTATTTTGCGCATTACTATCAGACGCAGCTGCCTGTTCGTTGTTTTCGGCATTTTCTGCGTCATTTTGATTTTTATTGTCCTCATCATCGGCAGCTCCAGCGTCCTTTGACTCTGTGCTGCCTGAAGCATCTTTTGCTTTGTCCTCCACAGTTCCGGCTACTATTGCACGCCCCGCGTTAGTAACCTCCGCTAATGTAGGAACTTGAACCGATGTTCCTACCATCGACACCATAATAAGTGCCGATAACACTTTTGTCATCATCTTGTTAAATTTCATTTTTAATCTCCACTAATTTGCCTTTAAGGTATTTTGTGTTTTACACTATATATAGTAGAAAGTATGTCGATTTTTGTCTTGACGGCACACTTCTCCCATTATGTTTATTATACCTCTTTAGGGTATATTAGTCAAGATGTTTATTAAAGTTTCGTGTATATTCTTACATTTTCTTTATATTTTTGTTAAAATTGTATTATTTTCATCGCTTGTAAAATATCTGTATTCCGGTTGAAACACTTCTGTAACGGAAATCGCATTTTATTTCATTTGTTTCATTTACGACTCGTTTTCTTTGCAATAATTGCTTTAAAATTTCACTTTTGTTATTTTCCCAAAAATCTTTGATTTTCTTTAAAAAAACTATTGACAAATGTAGTTTTTTTATATATAATCTGATAAGTTGAGTGTGTCATAAATAATACACTTGACAAAGTACAATTTTTCAGATACGGAGTGTGACAAAACCATGATTGGTGATGCCGAAAGGTCAAAGTTGCAGGTTGGTTATAAACAAGCTGTAAGAGCTTTAAATGAAAACAAAGCCTCTAAAGTCTTTGTTGCCGAAGACTGTGACGACCATATTAAAGACGGAGTAAGCAAAATTGCTATGCAAAGCAATACTCCTGTGTTCTTCATTTCTACAATGAAGGAATTGGGGAATATGTGCAAAATTGAAGTCGGTGCAAGCTGTGCCGTCGTATTAAAGTAGTTTATTACATATCTTAATGATATGCGATAATATATAAAAATTTATGAAAGGAAGTGTAACACGATATGCCTACATTTAATCAATTGGTTAGAACAGGTAGAAAGACATCAAAGAAGAAATCTACTGCTCCAGCTCTTCAAAAGAGTCTAAACTCTCTAAAGAAGAAGACTACTGACAAGAGTTCACCTCAAAAAAGAGGCGTATGTACAGCTGTAAGAACTGCTACACCTAAGAAGCCTAACTCAGCTCTAAGAAAGATTGCCAGAGTTAAGCTTACAAACGGTATTGAAGTAACAGCTTACATCCCGGGTATAGGTCACAACCTACAAGAACATAGCGTTGTGCTTATCAGAGGTGGAAGAGTACGTGACCTTCCTGGTACAAGATACCACATTATCAGAGGTACTCTTGATGCTCAGGGTGTAAACGGACGTCTTCAGTCAAGAAGTAAGTATGGTGCCAAGAAGCCAAAGGAAAAGAAATAATGCCGCGTAATTAACTAATACGCGCATATCACAAGTGCATATCGAGTTATATTATTATATATTCGAATAGCACCACGGGGTTTTGAAAGAATAAACTCCGAGTACCTGTGATGTCATTTGAAAAACAGAAATTTAAAATGTTTTTCACGGTAAAGCTTACAGTCGGAGAATATCGCATTCAAGACGCAGGTAGAATTTGATAAATATCAAGGCACAAAACGCAGGAATACTTTGTGTATTCCGAGTATTTGTAACGCCGATATTTGCAAATTATACCAAGTATTTAATGCGAGATTTGACAGATGTAAGCGAAGAATATGAAGGAGGGAAGTAAAGTGCCAAGAAAAGGTTTTATAGCAAAAAGAGAAGTGCTACCTGATCCGATATACAATAACGTTGTTGTAACAAAGCTTATAAACAACATTATGCTTGACGGTAAAAAGGGTGTTGCTCAGAAAATAGTTTATGATGCATTCAATATCGTAGCAGAAAAGACAGGTAAGGACGCACTTGAAGCATTCCAGGAAGCTATGGATAACATCATGCCGGTTCTTGAAGTAAAAGCAAGACGTGTGGGTGGTGCAACATACCAAGTTCCTATGGAAGTTCGTCCGGAAAGACGCCAAACATTGGGTCTTAGATGGCTTACTCGTTACTCAAGAGAACGTAACGAAAAGACAATGAAGGAAAGACTTGCAAACGAAATCGTTGACGCTATCAACGGTACAGGCGGTTCAGTTAAGAAACGTGAAGATACTCACAAGATGGCTGAAGCTAACAAGGCTTTCGCTCACTACAGATGGTAATTTGTTTTTTAAACAAATCGCTTAACTTTGAAATTTAACCCGAAAATCGCATATAATAGGGGACAAGTACTTTTGCATTGCCCCTATGCGGATTTCGACAGATACACTATTTTTACCTTTGTTGAAAGGAGGAAATTATTTTGGGTAGACAATATTCACTTGAAAATACAAGAAATATCGGTATCATGGCTCATATCGATGCCGGTAAAACTACTACAACAGAAAGAATTCTGTACTACACAGGTATCAACCACAAAATCGGTGAAACACACGATGGCGGTGCTACTATGGACTGGATGGCTCAGGAACAAGAGCGTGGTATTACAATTACTTCAGCTGCTACAACATGTTTCTGGCAACCAAAAGAAGGTCCTTTTAAGGGTATAAAGAACAGAATTAATATCATTGATACCCCTGGACACGTTGACTTTACAGTTGAAGTTCAAAGATCTCTAAGAGTTTTGGACGGTTCAGTAACAGTTATGTGTGCTAAGGGCGGTGTTGAGCCTCAGTCAGAAACTGTTTGGCGTCAAGCTGATGATTACAGCGTACCTCGTATGATTTTCGTTAATAAGATGGACATCATGGGTGCTGACTTCTATAATGTTGTAAACATGGTACACGAAAGACTAAACGCTAACGGTGTGCCAATCCAGCTTCCAATCGGTGCCGAAGATACTTTCGTAGGTATCATCGACCTTATGAACATGGACGCTGAAATTTATGATGATGAACTTGGAACAAAGTTCCATAAGGACGCTATTCCGGCTGATATGCAGGAAAAAGCTGAAGAATATCATCAGGCAATGGTTGAAGCAATCTGTGAAACAGATGAAGCTTTACTTGAAAAGTTCCTTAGCGATGAGGAAATTTCAGTTAACGAATTAAAGGCAGCTTTGAGAAAAGCTACTATCAATAATGAAATTGTTCCTATGCTTTGCGGAACAGCTTACAGAAACAAGGGTGTTCAAATGCTTCTTGACGCAGTTATTGAGTACATGCCTTCACCGGTAGATGTACCTGCTATCAAGGGTGTAAATCCTGATACAGACGAAGAGGACGAAAGACCGTCATCAGACGAGGCTCCGTTCGCTGCTCTTGCATTCAAGATTGCAACTGACCCATTCGTTGGTAAGATTTGTTTCTTCAGAGTATACTCAGGTACTCTTGAAAAAGGTTCATATGTATTGAACTCATGCAAGGGTAAGAGAGAAAGAATGGGTAGAATTCTACAAATGCACGCTAACCACAGAGAAGACCTTGATATAGTTTACTCAGGTGATATAGCTGCAGCTGTTGGTCTACAAAATACAACAACAGGTGAAACACTTTGTGATGAAAAGCACCCAATTATCCTTGAGTCTATGGACTTCCCTGAACCGGTTATCCGTGTTGCTATCGAGCCTAAGACTAAGGCAGGTCAAGAAAAGATGGGTATCGCTCTTGCAAAACTTGCAGAAGAAGATCCAACATTCAAGACTTACACAGATGAGGAAACAGGTCAAACAATCATCGCAGGTATGGGTGAACTTCACCTTGAAATTATCGTTGACAGACTTCTTCGTGAGTTTAAGGTTGAGGCTAACGTTGGTGAACCTCAGGTTTCTTACAGAGAGGCTATCAGAAAAGCAGTTAATATCGAACATAAATATGCTCGTCAATCAGGTGGTAAAGGTCAGTACGGTCACGTACTTCTTAAACTTGAGCCGCTTGAAGAAGGTGCAGGTTATGAATTCGTTAATGCAATCGTCGGCGGTGCTATTCCTAAGGAATATATCCCTGCTGTTGACGCAGGTATCCAAGGCGCTATGCAGTCTGGTGTACTTGCAGGTTACAACGTAGTTGACGTTAAGGCAACTCTATATGACGGTTCATACCATGAAGTCGACTCATCAGAAATGGCATTTAAGATTGCCGCTTCTATGGCGTTCAAGGAAGGTATGAAGAAGGCTGATCCTGTTATTAAGGAGCCTATCATGCTTGTTAATGTTATCGTTCCTGACGAATACCTTGGTTTCGTTATCGGTGACCTTTCATCAAGACGTGGTATGGTTAGACAGCAAGAATCACGCAGCGGCGGTGTTACTCAGGTAACAGCTGACGTGCCACTTGCAGAAATGTTTGGTTATGCTACAGTTCTTCGTTCAGGTACACAGGGACGTGGACAGTACTCAATGGAACCTTCACACTACAGCGAAGTTCCGAAGTCTGTTCAAGAAAAGATTATGAACGAACGTGCAAAGAACTAATTGAATTTTATACGGTAAGTAGGATTTTTTCCTACTTTCGCCGTTTAAATTTTAATAATTTATAAATTTATTGAAAAAATACTTGATTTTTTCACCAAAAGATTGTACAATAAGTTTATTAATGTATATAAAATATTTTAAGGAGGAATTTCTACAATGGCAAAAGAGAAATTTGAAAGAACTAAGCCGCATGTTAACATTGGTACTATCGGTCACGTTGACCATGGTAAGACAACTCTAACAGCTGCTATCACAAAGGTATTGGCTCTTAAGGGTCAGGCTCAATTCGAAGCTTACGACATGATCGATAAGGCTCCGGAAGAAAGAGAAAGAGGTATCACAATCTCTACAGCTCACGTTGAGTACGAAACAGACACACGTCACTATGCTCACGTTGACTGCCCAGGACATGCTGACTACGTAAAGAACATGATCACAGGTGCTGCTCAGATGGACGGCGCTATCCTTGTTGTTTCAGCTGCTGACGGTCCAATGCCTCAGACAAGAGAACACATCCTTCTATCAAGACAGGTTGGCGTTCCTTATATCGTTGTATTCATGAACAAGGCTGACCAGGTTGACGATCCTGAACTTATGGAACTTGTTGAAATGGAAATCAGAGAACTTCTTAACGAATATGACTTCCCTGGCGATGATACTCCAATCATTTCAGGTTCAGCTCTTCAGGTACTTGAATGTGATTCAACAGATCCTAACGCTCCTGAATACAAGTGTATTCTTGACCTTATGGACGAAGTTGACAGATATATCCCAACTCCTGAAAGAAAGTCAGACCTTCCATTCCTAATGCCTATCGAAGACATTTTCTCAATCACAGGTCGTGGTACAGTTGCTACAGGTAGAGTTGAAAGAGGTCAGCTAAACCTTAACGACGAAGTTGAAATCGTTGGTCTTACAGACGAAAAGAGAAAAGTTGTTGTTACAGGTATCGAAATGTTCAGAAAGCTTCTTGACTACGCTGAAGCCGGCGACAACATCGGTGCACTACTTCGTGGTGTTCAGAGAAACGAAATTGAAAGAGGTCAGGTTCTTTCTAAGCCTGGTACAATTCACCCACACACAAAGTTTAAGGGCGAAGTTTACGTACTAACAAAGGACGAAGGTGGCCGTCATACACCATTCTTCAACAACTACAGACCTCAGTTCTATTTCAGAACAACTGACGTTACTGGCGTTATCACACTTCCAGAAGGTACAGAAATGTGTATGCCTGGCGATAACGTAAAGATGGAAGTTGAACTTATCACTCCAATCGCTATCGAAAAGGGTCTACGTTTCGCTATCCGTGAAGGTGGTAGAACAGTAGGTTCAGGTGTCGTTTCTGAAATCGAAGAAGCGTAAGCTTTACTGATTTGATTATTCAAAAAGATGTTACTTCGGTAACATCTTTTTTTGTGTTCTTATACGAAACAGTGGGGGAGATTACTGATTTTGAATGATATAATGTTAGTGTTTATTAAAGTCAAACTGATGTGTAGGGAATAAGGGAGTAAAAAACTTTGTATTACACATAGATAGGGTAGAGAACACTTTTTTTTAGTAGTTTATTAACACTAAATTATGCCTAAAACATGCTTTATCCACGATTATAAGCATTTATCAACGTACAACCGCACAAAAAAAGAACCGCCTCAGATGGAGCGGTCCAATAAAACAGTATATTGTTTTCGGGAAGCGGCATGATTACTCATGCCGCTTTTCCGTTCATAATGTCATAGAGTAAATTGGCGGGGAGTATGCCGATGTGATTGTAGCTGATGTCTACATCCTGCACTCTGTGTCCGCTGGATTTGTCCGGTGCGTGAACATACACAGCTTTTACCATATCGTTCAGAACTTCGGGTGTCAGCTTTTCCAGATACAGGTGCTTCTTTGCCAATCGAATGAAGGTATCGACACTCTCCACATGATTTTCTTGGTTCTGTATTTCGTTTTCAAGCATTTCAATCTTGGTTCTCAGATCTTCTTGCTCCTGCTCATAATCATCTGATAACATCTGAAAACGAGCTTCGGAGAGTTTTCCATTGACCATATCCTCGTAAATACGCTTGACCAACCTGTCAAGTTCTGCCAGACGGTTTTCAGATTTCTGCAAAGTTCGTTTTTTGGCAGAAAGCTCTTTCCTTGCTTCGGTTGTTCGCTTTGCACCCAATGCCTTACGAAAAGCATCTTCGTAGTCAGCGATACACTGGATAACCAATCTCATATGTTGGAGCGTACCTTCTTCCAATACAACAGCTCGGATGAAATGTGTATCACAAGCCCCTTTCCCTTTTTACGGGAAGTGGAGCATACGAAGTGGTCTTGTCTGGTTTCAAAACTGTTGCTGGTACAGTAGTACAATTTTTCACCGCAATCGGCACAACGAGCGATACCGGAGAACATATTGCTTTTGCCTGTTCTGGTGGGTCTGCGTTTGTTTTTTCGAAGTTCCTGCACACGGGCAAAGGTATCTTCGTCAATAATCGCTTCATGGGTATTCTCGAAAATCTTCCATTCCTCACGGGGATTTTTGAGTTTCTTTTTGCTCTTGTAAGACAGCTTGCGGGTTTTGAAGTTGACCATGTGGCCAAGGTATTCCATCTTTTCCAGTATGCCGGTGATAGTGCGTGGTGCCCAATCGTAAGGATTGTCCGGTGTCTTTGCAGGAGCATTTCGCCCCATCTTCATCCAATGAACAGTGGGACAATCCACCTTTGCCTCCCTCAGCTTCTTGGCAATCTGAGAGGGACCGAAGCCCTCCATGCACCATGCGAAAATCTGACGGACAACGGCTGCGGCTTCATCATCAACAATCCAATGTCTTTTAGGATTGTCGGGGTCTTTCATGTAGCCATAGGGCGGGTTGGTGGTCAGATACTCACCGGATTCGCCCTTCTGCTTCATGGATGCCTTGACCTTTTTACTGCTGTCCTTGACATAGAACTCATTGATGATGTTCAAGAACGGAGTAAAATCGTTGTCCTCCTGGTTGGCACTGTCCACACCGCTGTTGACAGCAATGAAGCGGACATTGTGTTCAGGGAAAAGCATTTCCGTATAAAGACCGACTTCCAGATAATTTCTGCCGATACGTCTCATGTCTTTGGCAATGAGAACACCGATCTGATCATTCTCTACCATGCTGATCATGCGCTGCCAATCGGGGCTGTTAAAGTTAGCCCCGGAGTAGCCATCGTCCACAAAAAACTGGATATTGCGAAAACCTTGTTCTTTAGCGTACCTTTTGAGAATCGCCTTTTGATTTACAATGCTGTTGCTATCGCCTGTCAGCTCATCGTCACGACTTAATCTACAGTAGATAGCGGTAATTTTGTCAGACTGCCTATTCATATCTTGTTCCTCCTTAATCGGCGGGCAGTCTGCCAATACAGGATTGCTTGCGCTCATTATATCATACATTCTTGGATTTTTCTCCTTTGACATTAAACTTTTTCAGAATCCTTT
>OLVP01001743.1_pt1 | contig 11872 bp, 7 predicted proteins | sample 1673281 | NCBI WGS metagenome assembly OLVP01 (sample SAMEA3178940, study PRJEB25190) | human gut metagenome | biome: human gut; feature: human-associated habitat; material: faeces | place: Austria | collected 2013
GGCGATGTCCTCGTCGGTAAGAGCCTTGAAGCGGCCTTGACGGCGCAGGTAGGCTTCGACGCTGGCGAACTCGCGCGGGTTGCGGTTGAGCTTGAACGCCCCGCCCTCGTACTCGGCGAGGTACCACAGGCCCGTATCCACGATCTCGCGCGCCACGTCTACCATGTCGGCCGAAGGGAAGCCCCAGCCCACGGGACACGGTGCCATCACGTGGATGAAACGGGTGCCCTTGATATCGCGCGCTCGTTCCACTTTCTTGATGAAGTCGTTCAGATACCCCACCGAGGCCGTGGCCGCGTAGGGGATGCGATGGGCCGCCACGATGTCGAACAGGCTCTTCTTCTGCGTGAGGCAGCCGTGCTCGCGCTTGCCCGCCGGTGTGGTGGTCGTGGAGGCGCCGAAGGGGGTGAGGCTCGACTTCTGGATGCCCGTGTTCATGTAGGCCTCGTTGTCGTAGCAGATGTAGAGCACGTCGTCGTTGCGGTCGATGGCGCCGGAGAGCGCCTGCAGGCCGATGTCCGCCGTGCCGCCGTCGCCGGCGAAACCCACCACGGTGACGTCCTCGGGCGCCGCCCCCTGGGCGCGCAGGCCCGCCTCGATGCCCGAGAGCACCGCCGCCGTGGCCGCAAAGGGCGTGATCATCGCGTTGTTGCCGAAGGCCAGCTGCGGGAAGTTGAAACCGGTGGCGCTCATGCAGCCAGCGGGCAGCGCCGCCACCGCATGGGGTCCGAGCACCTTGAGCGCTTGGCGCACGGCTAGGGCGCCTCCGCAGCCGGGGCACGCCTTGTGCCCGTAGAAGAACTCCTCGTCGGTAATGGTGCGCGCGTTCACGGTCATCGCTTTCCCCCCTCTTCTTCCACGCCGAAAAAGACGACCTCGCCCGAGGCGCCCTCCCCTGCCGCCAGGGCTTCCAAGTGGGCGAAGGCGCCGCGCATGGCCTCGCGGCTGATGTCGTCGCCGCCGAGGCCGCCGATGAAGTTCGCGCTCGGTCGCACAACGCCCGCACGGGCGAGCGATGCCAGCACATTCGCGTACACGGTGCCGGTGCCGCCGAAGGAGATGTCCTGCTCCAGCACGCCCACGGCCGCCGCGTCGACCAACGCCCGAGCAAGAGCGGCATCGGGCATCGGCCGCAGGTAGCGGATGCGCAGCACACCGGCCCGCTTGCCCGCCGCTCGCAGCTCGTCGGCCACATCGCGGGCAAGGCCGGCCGCCGAGCCCAGCGTGACGAGCACGAAATCGGCGTCCTCGCAAAGGTAGGCGTCCACCATGCCGGGATACGCCCGACCGAACACCTCGGCGAAGCGCGCCTCCACCTCTTCCACCACCGCCCCGACGGCCAGCATGTCGCGATGGTGCCAGTACTGGTAGTAGCGATTGAAGTCAGGTCCTGCCGAGTAGCCAATGTTCACGGGGTTCTCGAAATCGAACTTGTTGGCCGTGCGGTAGGGAGGCAGGAAGGCGTCGGCCTCATCAGCCGTGGGCACCTCCACCGACTCGTAGGTGTGGGTGAGCGCGAAGCCGTCCACGTTCACCATCACCGGCAGGCTCACGCGCGGATCCTCCGCCACGGCGTAGGCCATGAGCGCCAGATCGAGCGCCTCCTGATTGCTCTCGGCGTACACCTGGATCCAACCGTGGTCGAGCAGCGACAGCGAGTCGCGCTGGTCGCCGTAGATGTTCCAGGGCAGCGCGAGCGCCCGGTTCGCGTTCATCATCACAATGGGGAACCGGCCGCCCGAAGCGTAGGTGAGGCACTCGGCCATGTACAGCAGCCCCTGGGACGAGGTGGCCGTGAACGTGCGCGCGCCCGTGGCCGCGGCGCCGATGGCGGCCGCGAGCGCCGTGTGCTCGCTTTCCACGTGCAGGTACTCGGCGGAAAGACTTCCGTCCTCCACCATGGAGGCCAGCGCCTCCACCACCGTGGTCTGGGGCGTGATGGGATAGGCGGAGATCACCTGGGGCCGAGCGAGCCGCACCCCCTCGGCGAAGGCCTCGTTGCCGGAAAGGAAATTCCTCATGCTAAGCCTCCCTTCCCAGTGGGGGTTTCGGGAATCTCGATTCGCTCAGACAGTCCTCGCTTTGGGGAACAGGACATTGAGTCCTGTTCTCGTCGCTGCGGAACTCGCTTGGTGAGCACCACCCCGTGTCCCTTCGCGAGTTATACGCAATTGAGTGCACGTTAAGAGGAGACGCAGCCAAGATAGTTGCTTGACTGATCGCTTCAGTCCGTCAACAAGGGGAAGCAAATTTGCCGGGGTTGCGCTATGATTATCGGCAACTCTGTTCGCTTACCGACTGCAGGCGGAAAGGATCCGTTTCGTGCGGAATGTTCTGAAGATACTCAAGCGCGATCTTCTGCGTCTTTTGAAAACGCCACAGGCGCTCGTGGTCGTGTTCGCCCTCATGGTGATTCCCTCGCTGTACACCTGGTACAACGTCATCGGGTTCTGGAACCCCTACGACAACACCGGCAACCTCACGGTCTGCGTGGTGAACCAGGATGCGGGCGGTTCCTCCGAGCTCACCGGCGAGTTGAACGTGGGGGAGCGCATTGTGGACCAGCTGCATGAGAACGACCAGCTGCACTGGGAATTCACCGACTACGACGCGGCCATGAACGAGCTGAAGAGCGGACGCGCCTACGCGGCCTATGTCATCCCCGAGCATTTCACCGCTGATCTGCTCACCATCACCACCGGAAGCTTCACGCAGCCCAAGATCGAGTACTACGTGAACGAGAAATCGGGCCCGGTGGCGCCCAAGATCACCGACACGGGCGCAACAACCTTGGACGAGACCATCAACTCCACCTTCGTCGCCACCGTAAGCGACGTGGTCGTCAAGACCATCGACGAGAAGGTGAATGAGGGGCGCGAGAGCACCAAGGAGATGCAGTCGAAGGCCGCGCAGAAGATATCGGAGGCCGCCGCCGCCACCGGCGAGGTGCGCCGCGTGCTCGCCGATTTGGGGGATGCGTCGAAGGCGGCCAAGGACAAGGCGGCCTCGGCCAAAGAGACGCTCTCCAAAGCGAGTGCCGGCATCGACGCGGCCGATGAGTCCTTAGGCCAGATGGGGGAGACCGCGACGGCCATGCAGAAGACCTTGAGCGACTTCTCCGCCTTCGCGCTGCCGGCCGTCACCGCCGGTCTCGACGACATCACCCAGGCGTCGAACGACGCCACCTCGGCCGCCGCGCGCCTCACTGCCGCCTTCGGCGAGGCCCAGGGAGGCATTCAGGCGGCGCTGGCCCAGGGAAGCGCCGCCGTGCAGGAGAGCGGCCAGTTGGCGTCCTCCGTGCGCGCGGCGGCGGGCTCCCTTCCCGCCGGCAGCAGCGAGCGCGCCGCCCTGGAGGCTCTGGCCGACTCCCTGGACGAGCGGACCCGGGCGGCCTCGACGGCCCTGGACGCGCTGACGGCTGCCAACGATCGCGCGCAGTCCTCGGCGGCCGCGCTCTCGGATGCGACATCGGCCCTCGATGGCGCGGTGCGCCAGGCGACCAGTGGCGCGTCGGCCTATTCCACGACGTTGTTCGGCACCACGCTGCCCGCCGTGAACGACGCGCTGGACGCGCTGGCCGAAACTTCGTCGGCCCTTTCCGGGGCCCTTGAGACCCAGCGGCTCCTCGTGGCCCAGACCGGGCTCGTCATCGACCAGCTGGACGTCACCATGGACACGGCCGCCTCAACGGTGGCCGAGACCGACCGGCTCTTCGCCGGCCTGGAAAGCGAGCTGGGCATCGTCTACAACGACGTGCTCGCCTTCGGCACCTCCGACGCGCTTTCCCGGCTCGTGGGCGAGGGCGGTCTTGACGCCGACAAGATCGCGGCGTTCATGGCGTCGCCCACCGAGGTGGTCACCGAGCAGCTCTATCCGCTGAACGCCTACGGCAGCGCCATGGCACCTTTGTTCATGAACCTCACGTTCTGGATCGGCGCCTTCATGCTGCTCGTCATCATGCGCCAGGAGGCGGACGGCGAGGGCATCCCCGGCCTGACGTTGGCCCAGCGCTACTGGGGTCGGTATTTGTTCCTTGCGGCCATCGCCGTGATGCAGGCGGTCATCTGCTGTGTCGGGGTGCTCGCGCTCGGCGTGCAAACCGTCTCGGCGCCGGCGCTCATCTTCGCCGCGGCGCTGGCGTCGCTTGCCTACCTCTCCATCATCTACGCCTTCTCCGTCACGCTGCAGCATATCGGCAAGGGCATCTGCGTCATCCTCGTGTTCGCCCAGATCCCCGGCGCCACGGGCCTCTATCCGATTGAGATGACCTCGCCGTTCTTCCAATCCATCTACCCGCTGTTCCCCTTCACCTACGGCATCGGGGCCATGCGCGAGGCCATCTGCGGCTTCTACGGCGGCCAGTACGTCTCCGACCTGCTCGTGCTCGCGCTGTTCCTCGTGCTGTTCATGGCGCTCGGGCTCCTCATCCGCCCGCTCATGGCGAACGTGAACCGCATGGTGGCCCGCCAGGTGCGCGACGGCGGCCTGTTCAACGGCGAGGACGTCGACATCCCCGTGCGCCCCTACCGCATCTCCCAGATCATGCGGGCGCTCTCCGACAAGGACACCTACGCCACGGCCCTGCAGCAGCGCTATGCGACGTTCAACCGCTGGTACCCGCGGCTCATGAAGGGCGCGCTCGTTTTGGGCGTGGCGGTGCCGGTGGTCCTTGCGGTCATCTTCGCCCTGACGCCGACCGAGAAGGTGTGGCTGCTCACGGGCTGGCTCATTTGGATCATCGTCATTTTCGTGGCGCTCGTGGTCATCGAGAGCCTGCGCTTCAGCTTCGAGCGGCAGCTGAAGCTAGAGAGCCTCTCCGACGCGAGCCTGATCGACCTGTACGGCGCCACGGCGGACGTGGAGCGGGCCGCCTGCATGGATGCGCGCGATGCGGGCTTCGGCGGTCGGGAGCACGAGAGTGACCGCGATGGCGCGCGCGATGGTGCGGAAGGGGAGGAGGCTCGTCATGAATAACGTCTGGCGCCTGTTCCGCTTCGATTTGGGCCGCTTGAAGGCCAACGTCATGTCCATCATCATCACGCTGGGCCTCGTTCTCGTGCCCTCGCTGTTCGCCTGGTACAACATCATCGCCTGCTGGAACGTCTTCGACAACACGGGCAACCTCACGGTGGCCGTGGCCAACACCGACGAGGGCTACCAGAGCGACCTCATCCCGCTGCGCATCAACATCGGCGACCAGGTGGTCTCCGCCCTGCGGGCCAACGACCAGATCGATTGGCACATCACCGACGAGGAGGACGCCATCGACGGCGCGAAGTCGGGGCGCTACTACGCCGCCGTGGTGATCCCGAAGAGCTTCAGCCGCGACATGCTCACCTTCTACACGGGCGACGCGGGCCACGCCGATATCGTCTACTACGCCAACGAGAAGAAGAGCGCCATCGCGCCGAAGATCACCGATCAGGGAGCCGACACGGTGTCCTATCAGGTGAATGCCGTGTTCGCCCAGACGCTCTCCGAGGTGTCGCTCTCGCTGGCCGAATCGCTTTCCAGCTTCGCCGACGAGGACGACTGGGACGGCCGCATCGCGGTGGTGGCCGATCATGTGCGCGAGATGGCCGATGCCTTCGACGACGCGTCCGGGGTGCTTTCGCTCTACGGCTCGCTCGCTCGCTCCTGCGAGGATCTCTCGCGCCATTCGGCCGACCTGGCCACCCAGGCCTCCACGGCTCTGGACGAGACGCTGTCCGCCCCGACGCGGTGCCGGCCACGGTGGACGCTCTGAAGAGCTCGGCGGATACGCTCAAGAGCTCGCTGGCCGACAGCGCCGCCGCCTTCGGGGCGGTATCCGATTCCGTCGACGCACTGTTCGATGCGGCTTCCGGGGACAGTCAGGGCATTGCCAAGGATCTGCGCGCCCAGGCCGATGCGCTTGCGTCCCATGCGACGGTGTACCGCCAGGTGGCCGACAGCTTGGAAGGCGCCGCCCCGTCGCTGCCCGAGAGCCTCCGGCCCCAAGTGACCGCCCTGGCCGGCCGTGCGAGAGCGGTGGCGTCCCAGGCGGATTCCATGGCCGCGAGCCTGCGGACGGCCGCCGATAAGCTGGAGGCGGGCGACACCGATCTTTCCGCCGAGCGCGATGCCGCCAAGGCCAAGGCGGCCGAGGCCGCCGCCTCCATCAATTCCATCAAGGACGATTACGAGGCGAATGTGGCGCCGGGGCTCGCCTCGCTGGCAGAGCAGGCCGCCTCCATGGCCGATGCGCTCTCCGGCGTTTCCGACGACCTGAAGGGCGTCGGCGGCGAGCTGTCCGCCTCGGCCACCTCGGCGGCCGATGTCATGGCCGGCACCGCCGACAAGATAGCCGAGACCACCGAGAAGCTCAAGGGCGTCTCCTCGGGGCTGCGGGAGATGGCCTCCGATATCGACGGCGCCATCGCCTCGGGCGACCGCGACGCCCTGCGCGCCGTGCTCGGCTCCGACGTGTCGGCCCTTTCGAAGGCGCTGGCGAGCCCCGTGGGCGTCGAGCGCATCGCGGTCTTCCCGGTGGAGAACTTCGGCAGCGCCATGGCGCCGCTCTACACGACGCTGGCCCTCTTCATCGGGTCGCTTCTCATTCTCGTGGTGTTCAAGCCGAAGGCGGACCTACGCATCCAGAAGGAGGCGGGGCTTGTGAACCCGAAGCCGCGGCAGCTGTTCTTCGGCCGCTTCGCCGTCATGGCCGTGGTGTCGCTGGCCCAATCGACGGTCATGGCGCTGGGCAATCTGTTCTTCCTCGACGTGCAGGTGACCTCGCCATGGCTGTTCATGGTGTGCTTCTGGGGCGCGGGCCTTGTGTTCACCTTCATCATCTACGCGCTGGTGGTGTCCTTCGCCAACCTCGGCAAGGCCATCGCGGTGCTTCTGCTCATCGTGCAGGTGACCGGCTGCGGCGGCTCGTTCCCGCTGCAGATCATGCCCGATTTCGTGCAGGCCCTCTCGCCCTGGCTTCCCGCCACCCACGTGGTGAACGCCATGCGAAGCGCCATGATGGGCACCTACGGCGGCGACTTCTGGGCTCAGATGGGCGCACTCGCCCTGTTCCTCATCCCGGCGGCGCTCTTGGGCCTGGTGCTCCGCAAGCCCCTGGAGAAGTTCATGGAATGGTACGTGGAAAAGGTGGAGAGCTCGAAGCTCATCAGCTAGCGCGCTGCGCGACCGAAGCGACCCCCATTCCTCATTCCTCCCTTTTTTGGCAGTGAATGCCACTTCGACCCCGAAATGGCAAGCCAAATGCCAGTTGAAGGGCGAAATGGTCGAAAAAACTCTGGTATGTTGCCGAAAAATCGACCATTTCGGGGTTGAAGTGGCATTTATCCCCGAAAATTGGAAAACGAGAGATGAGACGGTCTTGTTGAATACAGCTGGAACCCGGATAGGATGCCCTGGCAATGATAAGGCGGGATTGGAAATAACGGCGAGCGCACGGAGGGGCCACCCGACGTGCCGCCGATCAACGAGAGGAAAGATGGGCGACATGGGCGAGCCATTGACCGACGAACAGATTGCCGAAGAGGAGAAGTTTCTCGCGGGTTTGCCGCGGGTGAACCTGGGGGCGCTGTTTTTGGCGCCTGTGTGGGGGCCGGCCCATGGGATGTGGGCGGCGTTCCTCTTCTTCGTCGCGTGGCTGTTCGCGGACAACGTGATTTACGCGGCCACGGTGGAGCCGACGGTGATGAACGTGGTGCTGGCCGTGCTCATGGCCGCGGGCTTGGTGGCCGCTACCGTGGTGTTCGCCATTGTGGCCCAGCCTTTCGCGGCGCACCGGGCCGAGAACATGGGGGTGAGCCGCGAGACCTACCTGCGGCGGGAGCGCATCTGGGCCGTTGTTGGCGCGATCATCGCCGTGGCCATCGTGGCGTTTGCCACCTGGTACAACTTGGATCTGCGCCCGACGCTGGATACCTGGGCCTAAGGAGGCAGCATGGAAGCGAGCGAGCGCACGGCGGCGGTGTTCTTCGTCGGGAACCGGCTCATGCTGGACGACGGGGTGGGCCCGGCGGCCTACGACGAGATACTTGCCGGCTATGACATCCCCGAGAACGTGACGCTGGTGGACGTCGGCTGCATGTCGCTGGACATGCTGCCCTACGTGGAGCGTTGCGACCTTATCCTCACGGTGGACGCCGTGGACGGCACGGGCGACGCGCCGGGCACCGTGTACCGTTTCGAGCCGGATGCCATGGCGCGCCACTCGGGCCCCGAGGCGTCGCTGCACGATTTGAAGCTCGTCGACCTGTTCGACGCCGCCTCGCTCATGGGTTATGAGGCGGAGGGCTTCTGCCTGGGCATGCAGGTGGGCAATCCCTCCCCGGAGCAGTTCGTTGTGGGGCTCACCCCCGAATGCGCCGCCGCCCTGCCCCTGCTGGTGGAAACCGTCGTGGCCGAGCTGCACCGCCGCGGCTTCCCCTTGCAGAAGAAATAGAAGGGGCGACCAAGGTCGCCCCCTACGGGGGGTGAGACGGCGACTATCCGCTATGGAAGCGGGAAGGGTCCTACCCCCACTGGCCTCGGGTGGGGCACAGATCGCCGACGATGCAGTCGGCGCAGCGCGGGCTGCGGGCGCGGCAGAACTCGCGGCCGAAGTGCACCCACTGGTGGTTGATGAACAGCCACTGCTCGCGCGGGTACACCTTGAGCAGGATGTCCTCCACCTTTTGCGGCGTGTCGGCCGAGGGGCCGGCCAGCTTCAGCCGGTGCGCGATGCGGAAGACGTGGGTGTCCACGGCGATGCCCCGGGGGTCTTTGAAGGCCTCGCACATGACGCAGTTGGCGGTCTTGCGGCCCACGCCGGGCAGCTTTTGCAGCAGATCCACGTCGGCGGGCACCTCGCCGCCGAAATCCGCCGTCACCATTTGGGCGAGCGCCACGAGGTTCTTCGCCTTGCTCCGGAAGAACCCCAGCGAGTGGATGATCTCCGCCACTTCGTCGGGCGAGGCGGCCGCCATGGCCGCCGGGGTGGGGAAGGCCGCGAACAGCTGCGGCGTCACCTTGTTCACGGCGGCGTCGGTACACTGGGCCGACAGCACCACGGCCACGGTGAGCTCGAAGGGGGTGCCGTAGTCCAGCGACGCTTGTCCCGGCCCGTAGTGGTCGAACATGCGCTCCTCGATGGCCTGTGCCCGCTCGCGCTTGCTCGCCAGAGATTCCCGTGCCATGTGTGTCCTTTCCGCAAAGTGCGGCGCTCGTTCGAGCCGCACGAATGGTCTTTCGCTCGTAGACATTATAGGGGAGAGGAGCGATGCATTGCGCGGCCCAATTTTTGTAATCACGTTGTCGATCGGTGTTGCTGCCAGCCGTCTCTTCATGGTTGGTTCGTGCGTGACGAGAGGCGTTGCGATGGGCATTGGGGTGTTGGCGAGGAAAGCTACAGCGGGACGGTTTACTTCTTTGCTACTATTGGGGCCCTCCTGCGTCGCTACGCGCCCCAGTGCGCTACACTGTGCGAGGCGCTCATCCCGGGCGCCGACCGCCCGCTCGGGCGGCTTTTGCTGTTTGCCTTGCAGAAAAGAGACCGCTGTGCTCATCGATTCGCTCGCCTTCACCTTGGAGAAGTCCGGCTGCCTGGACGCGTTCTGGGGAAAGCTCGATGCCGGCGAAGACGCCACCTTGGGCGTGGCCGCCTCGGCGCGGCCCTTCCTCGTGGCGGCCCGCTTCGCCGCCTCGCCCCAGCCCACGCTCGTCGTCGTGGCCGGCGAGGACGCCGCCGTCGCTTTCGCTCGCAACGTGGCCGCCTATGTGGGGGAGGAGCGCGTGCTGCGCTTCCCGGAGCGTGCCGATGTCCCCTTCGACCCGAAGCCGGCCGACCGTCGCGTCATCGCCCAGCGCATGGAGGCCGCTTGGGCGCTCAAGAGCGGCCGCGAAGTCGTGGTGGTGGCGAGCGCTCGGGCGCTGCTGCGCCTGTTGCCGCCGGTGGAGGCGAACGCCGCGCGGCCGATCGCGCTTGCGGCCGGCGAGGAGCTTGAGGGTATGGGCGTCGAGGGCGTCGAGGAGCTGGGAGACCTGCCCCGCGCCCTGGAAGCCGCCGGCTACGCCAACACCGGCGAGCTGGACGGCCCGGGCACCTTCGCCGTGCGCGGCGGTACTCTGGACGTGTTTCCCGGCAACCTGACCTTTCCGGTGCGCCTCGACTTCTTCGGCGACGAGTTGGACGAGATCCGCCGCATCGTGCCGGCCACAGGTCAGACCATAGCCTCGTTGCCCTCGGTGGAGATTTACCCCGTCTCTGAGTTCCCCACCTCCCCCCGGGCGCTGGCCGACGCGCGGCGCGCCTTGGAGAAGCCGGCGCTCACCAACCCGGCTCTGCGCGACGTGTTGGAGAAGCTCGAAGGGGGGCTTCGCTTCGACGGCGCCGATGTGGTGCTGCCGTTTCTGTACAAGAAGCCGGTGACGCTAGGCGCCTACGCCGGAGCGGGCACGTGCGCGGCCCTCATCGAGCCGCGCTCGCTCTTCGATGATGCGGCCCACGCCGCAGACGACATCGCCGAGCGCGCCCGGGGTACCAACATCGCGCTCGCGGGCCTGTTCGCCGAGCCGGCGGCGCTCGACTTCGGGGGCGAGGTGCGGGCCACCTATGTCTCCATCATGCGGGTCGGGGGCGCGCTGGACGACGAGCTGCCGGTGAAGCGCGTCGATGTGGCCGGGATGCCCGACAAGATCTTCGGCAAGCTGAAGAGCCTTGCCGCCGACCGCTACACCATCGTCTTCTCCGCCCCGAACTTGCGCGCCCGCGAGACCATGCGCCACGCCTTCGTCGATCACGGTATTCCCATCCAGATCCTGAAGCCGGGGAATTTGGACGATGGTAATAGTGAGGACTGCCCGAGCACGGGATGCTCCGCCCGACCGCCGCATGAGGGGTCGCAACCCGAAAGCACAGAGGCCGACACCCCGGCCCAAGCCAAACGCCGCCTGCGGCGGGGCGTGGTCAACATCGTGGACAACGACATCCCGCTCGGCATGATCATTCCGAAGGCGCATCTCGCCCTCGTCTCGGCCGCCGACACCCAGGGCTCCCGCGCGGCCAGTCGCCGCACCCGCGCCCGCGTGGACGCCACCGAGGTCACCTTCCCGTTCAAGCCCGGCGACTACGTGGTGCACGCCGCCCACGGCATCGCCTTCTTCCGCGACCTCGTGCGCCGCGAGGTGGACGGCACCGAGCGCGACTACCTGCAGCTGGAATACGCCGAGGGCGACAAGCTGTTCGTGCCCGTGGAGCAGCTCGACCGCGTCACTCGCTACGTGGGGCCCGAGGGCGGCAGCCCCCGCCTCACCCGCTTGAACACGAGCGACTGGGCGCGCGCCATGAACCGCGCCCGCAAGGCCACCAAGAAGCTCGCCTTCGACCTCGTCGATGTGTACGCCCGTCGCGCCGCCACCCAGGGCTTCCGCTTCTCGCCGGACACGCCCTGGCAGCGCGAGATGGAGGAGGCCTTCCCCTACACCGAGACCCGCGACCAGCTCGCCGCCATCGCCGATGTGAAGCACGACATGGAGTCCCCGCGCCCCATGGATCGCCTCATCTGCGGCGATGTGGGCTTCGGCAAGACCGAGGTGGCCCTGCGCGCCGCCTTCAAGGCCACCCAGGACGGCAAGCAGGTGATGGTGCTCTGCCCGACCACCATTCTGGCCCAGCAGCACTACACCTCCTTCAAAGACCGCTTCGACCCCTTCGGCGTCACCGTGGAAGTGCTCTCGCGCTTCCGCACGCCCGAGCAGCAGAAGGCGGCCCTCGCGGGCTTCGCCAAAGGCGACGTGCAGGTGCTCGTGGGCACGCACCGGCTGCTCTCGCGCGACGTGAACCCGCACGATCTGGGACTGGTCATCATCGACGAGGAGCAGCGCTTCGGCGTCAAGCACAAGGAAAAGCTGA
>OLVP01001746.1_pt1 | contig 11855 bp, 10 predicted proteins | sample 1673281 | NCBI WGS metagenome assembly OLVP01 (sample SAMEA3178940, study PRJEB25190) | human gut metagenome | biome: human gut; feature: human-associated habitat; material: faeces | place: Austria | collected 2013
AATCTTCAATATCCAAATCCAGATTCTCGTTGAGCATACTGATTGCTTCCTCCGGTCCACCCCGGAAATATGCAGAATTTGCCTTATTATACTTATCATCCTTTTGCTTCAGGAACGTGTCTCGATAGATCGATACTAAACGGATTTCCTTTGTTTTGTTATCAATAGATGCAATAATAATTGTATCTGCATGCGTACCGGCACCAAGCTGACCTTCTCTGGAGTCTCCTCCAAACAACGCAATTGTAGTATAACCTTCTTTTACAGCGCCCTCATTAACCGTAACGCTCTCGCTGTCAATCTCTACTCGTTGAATTTTATCATATTTTGCCATCACATAAGCTGTCCCCAGAAGAAATGTCAAAATAAGCACTTCTGCGGTAAGCACAAAAATTCTCTTTCTCCTTTTATTTCTGCGCTTTTTTCTCATTTTTGCAGCTTGAACGGCTTTTAGCTGTTTCTTTTTTTTCGACATAACCAGCCTCTTTCCTTCTTCCGTGTCAATATCTACATTATACTACTATATTTTGTCAAAAATTGCAACCCAGCTCTTCTCCCGCACATTTTAGGGCTTCGTCCACCACGTGGTGCATATCGTAATATTTATATTTCCCAAGCCTCCCACCAAAGATCACCTTTTCTTCTTTTGTAGCGTCATCTGCATATTTCTGGTACAGCTTATTGTTTTTTTCATCATTTACCGGATAATATGGTTCTTCTCCTAATTTCCATTTTGCAGAGTACTCTCTGGAAATCACTGTCTTTGGCTGTGTTCCGAATTCAAAGTGCTTATGCTCAATTACACGGGTATATGGTGTCTCCCTGTCCGTATAATTGACAACCGCCACACCCTGATGATTCTGTTCATCCAGCACCTCTGTCTCAAATCTCAGGCTTCTGTACTCCAGCTTGCCAAACTGAAATCCAAAATATGCGTCCAGCATACCGGTATAGAGTACTTTTTCTCCAAGCGCGTTGTACTTTTCTTTATTTTCATTGTAATCTACGCCAAGTTCCACATCGCAGCCTTCGAACAGTGCATCGATCAACACATTATATCCACCGATTGGGATACCCTGGTAGAGATCATTAAAGTAATTGTTATCATAAGTATAACGTACCGGAAGACGCTTGATGATAAATGCCGGAAGATCTTTACAGTCACGTCCCCACTGCTTTTCCGTGTATCCCTTGATAAGTTTTTTGTAAATATCTTCTCCCACCAGACTGATCGCCTGTTCCTCCAGATTCTTCGGTTCCCCTTTGACAGCCGCCTTCTGCCGGTTGATGATCTCCTCCGCCTCTTTCGGGGTCGCAATCCCCCACATTTTGCTGAAGGTATTCATATTGAACGGCATATTGTAGATTTCCCCTTTATAATTTGCCACCGGGGAGTTTGTGTAACGGTTGAACTCCACAAGAGAATTCACGAAATCCCACACTTTTCTGTTGCTCGTATGAAAAATATGGGCGCCGTACTTGTGTACATGGATTCCTTCCACGTCTTCACAGTAAAGATTGCCGCCGAGCGTCTCCCTTTTTTCCACAACCAGACAGGATTTTCCTGCTTTTTTTGCAAAGTACGCAAATGTACCCGCAAACAATCCGCCTCCTACGATCACATAATCATACTTTTTCATGTTTTACTGTTCCTCCGTTTTCGTTTCTTGTGCTTCTTTAAATATATATTTCCGTGTTTCGTTCGTCCGAAAAGCCTCTGTACTGTCAGATTTCAAAAGTACAATCGCAGTCTGGAAAATCAGTTGGATATCTCTCAGGATACTGAACTCCTCAATATAGATCATATCCATCATCAGCTTGTCTTTCGGTGATGTGTTATATTTTCCGGAAATCTGGGCATATCCGGTAAGGCCAGCTTTCACCCGGAGCCTGTAGCGAAATTCCGGAAGCTGGTCTTCATAAGCCCTGACATTTTCAAGCATTTCCGGTCTCGGGCCGACGAAACTCATATCTCCTTTTAAAATATTAATCAGCTGCGGAAGCTCGTCCATTCGGATCTTCCGCAGAATCTTCCCTGGTTTGGTAATCCGGTCATCATCATCCGTTACAGAATGGTTCTCCACATGTTCTTTCATGGTCCGAAATTTATATACTTCAAAAACACGTCCGTTCAGTGTCGCACGTTTCTGTTTAAAGAAGATATGTCCGCCGTCATAAGCTTTAATTGCGATAGCACTTACAATCCAGATGGGGGACGTCAGAATCCCAAGCACAATAGCCAGAGACATGTCCAAAAGTTTCTTCATTACCCTCTGCTCCATTGTCCACGCTTTCACATTGGCGTTGAGTACAGAGACATCATCGAGCAGATAGTATTTTGCGCTCATCTCCACAATATCTTCAATCTCCGGATTGAAGTAAATATTAATCTTATTTTTATAGCAGAAACGGACAATCCGGCTTCTGACATCCAACGGTACATCATGAATGAAGACAGTATCTGCCTTTCCCACTGTCTCAAACAGATTCTTGTCTTTATAGTCCATGATGTAGTCGATCTTGTACTGTTTCTTATACTTTAGAATTCCTCTGACAATATTGTCGAGGCTCTCCTGGGACGAAGTCACGATACAGCAGCTTTCCGGCTTATGAATCGTAAAAAACAGCCCGTTTCCACCGTAGGCAAATACGATGATAATCATAACCTGAACAAGAAAACTCAGGAGCAGTGATCCAAGGCTGTCCAACCGGAAAGCATAAATGCTCGGAGTGATCGTATTCATAATCATCAACTGGATATATGTCACAACATCTGTAAACAGAACCGCCAAAGAAAGGGAATAGATGATTGGCTTACTCTTTCTCCGTCCCACATCATATCTGCCGTAAATATTCAAAAACAACAGTCCCACAACACAATAGGTAGAAAATGTGATACCCATTGTTCTGGAAAGAACGCCCAAAGCCCTGTTTTCTCTGGACATAATGAACATAAAGGTGCCCATCAGTAAAATATATAATAATAATTTGATACACAACCACATGGTTGATTCAAATTTTTTCAGTTCTCGTTTCATAAAACACCTCGCTGGTCTAAAACTCTCTATATTATATAAGATTTCTATCCTTTCCGCAAGTTATTAGACCTTAAAAATTTCTTATCTTGTAATAATTTCGTAATATTTCCGCCGGAATTTCCCTGAATTCCCCTGTTCCTCCATTAAGTGATGTAACATTTTCTTTTCTCAATATAAAATTTCCGAGAGTCTTATGAATACAAAAAAAGAGAACATGCAACAGGAAAATTTCCATGTTCATCTTCTCTCTTTTCTTACATAATCAACGTTTTCTAGTAAATTCCGCTCTCAATTAATTCTTTGATTGCATTGACAACACTCTCTTTGTCTTCTTTATATGTCACCCCAAACCATTTATCCCTGGACTGCAGCACAGTGACTTCAGCCTGTCCATCCGCAAGAAGTCCGCCAATGATGGTAGGCAGAAGATACTCTGCTTTCAGATCCTTGGCATCTGTTTTTTCCAGAAATTCTTGGAAGCCTTTTTCCAGAATATTCAGAAATTCCGGCTGTAATCCCCACATGTTCATGGAAACCGGAGCTTCAAGTTCGAGCCGTTTTGCTCCGTCCTCTGCCTCGGCATGATCCCCATTTCTGACAATATTGTGTGTCTCAATGATGTTGGTGAGCATACCATTTTCATCCACCTCACAGACACCTCTTGTCACTCCGCCGTTTTCACTAAGCGTGTTTTTCAGGACAAAACCCACCATGCAGATTGGTTCTTTCCCGGTATTTTCTCTGTTTTCTTTGAGATACTGATATGCCTCCGCATAGGCTTCTTTGCCATAGAAATCATCCGCGTTGATGACGAGAAAAGGCTCTGTCACCTTGCCCCGGCACGCCAAAATCGCCTGCCCCGTGCCCCACGGCTTTGTTCTTTCCTGGAATTTCGTCCGGAATGTTTCCGGAATATCGTCGAGCTCCTGAAAAGCGTACTCCACTGGAATCTGTTTTTCAATTCTGTTTCCGATCACTTCTTTAAAATCTTTTTCCAGATCTTTGCGGATAACAAATATTACTTTGTCAAATCCTGCCTCCACAGCATCCCGGATGGAATAATCCATAATAATTTCCCCATTTGGCCCAACCGGTTCCAACTGCTTAATTCCTCCTCCAAATCTGCTGCCGATTCCTGCGGCCATAATCACTAAAGCTGCTTTACTCATCGTCTGTCTCCTTTTATTATGTTGATTTCCCTTACTTTTCTTCCATCAGTCTGTCCACAGCGCTGAAAAACGCCCGGAAACCTGCCCGTGTAATATTGGCGCTGACGCCAACTCCATAGGTCTCTTTTCCGCTGCGGTTGTCGCGCAGGCAGATGTAGGCTGCCGCCTTTGCCTCAGACCCCTGGCTAAGAGCGTGCTGTGAGTAGTCGATCAGAGTAAAGTCCATTCCAGATTCCTCTGTCATCAGCTTTTTCAGCGCGGCAAGAGGTCCGTTTCCTACTGCCTTAGCACTCTTTAATTCCTGACCTGCCATGAAGACCACTTCGATCTCCGTCTCATTTTCCGCCACATCCTCTGCTTTTGCACGGATGAATTCATATGGTGCCTTCCTGCGGAGATACTCTTTCTCAAATACTTCCATCATCGTTGCAGGAGCCACTTCACCCTGAGATTCCGCAATCTTTTGAATGACGTCGGCAAACTCTTTATGCATCCGCTTCGGAAGCTTATATCCAAACTCGCTGTCCATTACAAAGGCTACGCCGCCCTTACCGGACTGGCTGTTGATGCGGACGATCGGCTCGTACTCTCTTCCGATATCGGATGGATCGATCGGAAGATATGGTACTTCCCACCATTCCTGCCTTCTCTCCTGCATGGCCTTCATTCCTTTGTTAATTGCATCCTGATGAGATCCGGAAAATGCGGTAAATACCAGTTTACCGGCATATGGATGGCGCATCGGTACATCCATCTTGCAGCATCTTTCGTATACTTCTTTGATCTCTGTTACATTTTCAATATTGAGTTCCGGATTGATTCCCTGGGAAAACATATTGTAGGCAACGGTCAGAATATCCAGATTTCCGGTTCTCTCCCCGTTTCCAAACAAAGTTCCCTCCACACGATCCGCTCCCGCAAGAAGTGCAAGCTCGGTTGCCGCAACGCCTGTACCTCTGTCATTATGTGGGTGAATACTTAAAATGACACTCTCGCGGTCACTGAAGTGACGGTGCATCCATTCAATCTGATCCGCATATACATTCGGCGTCGTCATCTCCACCGTTGCCGGAAGATTTATAATGATTGGATTTTCTTTTGTCGCTCCCCACTCCTTCTGAACTGCCTCCAGGGCATAGTCAAGTTCAGTTCCGGTAAAGCTTTCCGGAGAATACTCGATTCTTAAATTCCCCTCGAAATCTTTTGCGTATTTTTTCACCATCTTCGTGCCGTCAATGGCAATCTGCTTAATTTCTTCCTTTTCTTTCTTAAATACAACCTCTCTTTGGAGTGTGGACGTGGAGTTGTAAATATGTACAATCGCATTCTTCACACCTTTCAGTGCTCCAAATGTTCTCTCCACAAGATGCTCCCTGCACTGTACCAATACCTGAATCCACATATCATCCGGAATAAGATCATCCTCAACAAGCTTTCTCAGGAAGTCATATTCAATCTGGGACGCTGATGGGAACCCCACTTCGATCTCCTTAAATCCCAATTTTACGAGCAACTGGAACATCTCAATCTTCTCTTCCACCACCATTGGCTCAATTAAAGCCTGGTTTCCATCTCTTAAATCCACGCTGCACCAGATCGGCGCTTTCTCAATCTCTTTGTCCGGCCAGGTACGTTCCGGATACGGAACAACCGGTACTCTTTTGTATCTCTGATAATTCAGCATGTTATCTCACACTCCTCATTCTTTTTTCTATTCTCCCAATCCACTTTCCACAAGCGCTACCATTGTCTCAAGTGCCTGCTCTTCATCCACGCCATCGCAGATAATCTCCATTTCATCGCCACATTTCACGCAGGCTCCCAGAACACTGAGCACACTCTTTGCACTGCTGATTCCCTTATCCGTACGGAATTTGACACTACAGCAAAACTCTGCCGCAGCTTTACAGAACAGCCCTGCCGGTCTCAGATGCAGTCCTGTGGGATTGCTGATAACGACTTTCCGGCTAACCATATCGCTCTCCTCCAGTTATTCACTTTCCTTATTTTCCACCTGCTCCAGTCTGACCTTGATGACAACATTCTCCGCCAAGGAGCATCCTTCTGGAAGCTTCACTTCTACAGGGACATCATATTCTCCCGGCTCTTTGTAGGTCACCAGATTGATAGACAAGCTGCCCTCATCCAGCTCCAAAGCATCCAAAAGCTCTTGATCTCCCTGTACCTTGATCTCCAGGTTGTTTCCGGATACATAGGAATACTGAAGTCCGTCCTGCAGGTTGTTCACCACAATGGCTCCAGTTGGAATCTCGATCGTCCGGCTGCCTTCCTCCTCGATTCCGATTGTCACCACAACAGCTCCCGCATTCTCGTCGATCAATTCGACTCCATCCGGAAGATATGGCGTAATATCCACCACAACCTCTTCCTTGCTGTCCAAATCCCGGATATTCAACGCACTTGCCGGAATCTCGATTTTGTCAAGATCCTCAAGTACGTCTGTGCTTCCTGATACCTGAACCTCTTTTGGCTCTGTCTCAATTCCGGTAAACAGGTAACCGTCCGCTGCCGTAATATATGATGTATCAAAATCAAGTTGAAGTCTTCTTGTATTCCTTACTTCCACCTGTACTCTGACATCATTTTCATCCTTCAGGTCCTGAAGCGTCAACAAAGTATTATCAATCGCTTTTCCATCCGCGTCATAGAATACAAGCTTGGACTGCAACACGGTATCCGACGCGAGTCCGGTCACATCAACCTCCGCCACGACCTTGTCGATCCGTTCGATAATGGACTTCGGACCGTTCACACGTACTTTTTCCGGATCCGCCTTGATCTCTCCGAGCACATATCCGTCCCGTACACTTCCTGTTGTCGTCGGTGTAATCGGGTACGTATTCTGCGCTTCATCTTCGATTGTAACCTGAAGATTCCTAGGATTTGAGTATGCTTCTGAATATTCAACCCCCGGGATCGATACCTCGATAGGAATCTGGGAACCAAGGGACATCTCTTTCATATCCGCATAGGCTTTGATATCATGAACCCTCAGACTATGAAGAACGGATCGCTTCGCACGCACCGTCACCCGGACAGTATCGGTCTCATCCTCGATCTGGTAGGTTTTTCCTTTGCTTGTCACAACTTCCGGATGCAGAATCTCAACTGGTACATTAGAAAACTGTACAGATGTGACCGGATCGTCAAGATTCACGACCACCATCCACAGGAATGCGGCAAGGGCAAGCGACAACAGCTTCAAAGCAAGGTTGTTAGTCAGTTTCTCTTTCATGTTTCCGCCTTCCTTTCCACAGTCTCGCTATCTTTTTCTCCGTATTTTTCGTCTGAATCCGAATCAGACTCTCCTTCAAGTATTCCGGCGTCACGTTCCGCACGAGCTGTCCGCCCTGTGCTACAGAGACATAACCGGTTTCCTCGGAGACCGCAATAACAAGTGCGTCGCTGACTTCACTCATACCGAGAGCTGCCCGGTGCCTTGTTCCAAGTTCCTTGCTGATCTCCATATTATCCGAGAGCGGCAGGTAACAGGTCGCAGACACAATCCGGTTCCCTCTTACGATAATCGCACCGTCATGCAACGGAGTGTTGTGTTCAAAAATATTGATCAAAACCTGGGAAGATACGATACAGTCCAGATAGATACCGGTACTTTCATATTCCGTCAGACGGATGGCCTGCTCTACTACAATCAGTGCTCCGGTCTTGACTTTTCCCATAGCAAAACATGCATCCACGATCGAATCGATCGTGCGGCTGCTGAAACGTTCATTTTCTTTCCCCTTATCAAGTGGCACAATCGCTGTAAGGAACCGCTTTTCCCCAAGCTTTTCCAGCGCCCGCCGAAGCTCCGGCTGAAACACCACAATCGCCGCTATCGCAAGGATCGACACACTGTTCCTTGCAATCCATAAAATCGTATTCATTCTCAGTATGGCCGCGACAAGAATAAACACGGCCAGCACCAGAATTCCTTTTAACAGCATCCACGCCTTCGTGTTCTTAATCCAGACCATAAGCTGATAAATCAGAAACGCCACAATCACAATCTCAACGATATCTGTCCAATAAACATCCGGAAGATACCAGTCCGGAAAATAGCCCCTCAGCGCCTCAAAAAACCGGTTGTTCACTCCTGTCACCTCCCATCCTCTTATACTCACCCATGATTTTCCCCTTTGATTTTTCTTCTTTGTCTGTATTTTTACTTATCTTCTTTATCATCCAGCTCATTTTTCAGAATCTTTTCCAGATCCATCTCTTCCTGGAGCTGCTTTGCCAGGAGCATCTCCTCCGTCATTCCCGGTATGTAGGACTTTTCTGCCGGTTTTTCTGCCGGAGCCGGCGAAGCTTCCGGTGATTCCTTCATCGGATGCTCTTTCGATTTACTTTCATGCTTTCTCAGATCCGTCTTCCGCCTGCTGATCTTTTTCACGCGCTTTTCCGGAACTGCCACGGATACTTTCGGAATCGCCTTTACATAGTAATAGTACTCATCATCCTCATACTGGAACTTCTCCGCTTTAGAATAATCGACAGAAAAAATGAAAAACTCTAAAATCAGCGCCAGTGCGACGGAAATCATGTTTCCAAAAATCAGCGTCACATAGTCGATCGGAGTAGAAAAAACAATACTTCCTGCCACAATCACAATGATGTCCGCCACAGCCCCTGATGCCACAGCGATCTTCCAGGACTGATCAAACTCACTCTTTCTCAGTGTATAGACAACCAGTACCGCTACAACAAACGATGCGATGTAGATCCACATTTCCTTATTCTGCAGAATCCGGGACGCAAACAGAGAGATCTCCCCTGCCATTCCGCTGGCACCGGTCACTGCTGTAGCCGATGTCTCCAGATAGCTGATCATGGAGTAAATCATCGTACCAAAAATAATCGGAATGATACAGCTTGGCGTCCCCATAAGCGCAAAGGAAATCGGGACAGCAAAGGGAATCTTAAAAAGATACGCTACCATAACGAGCAGCACGATCATGGACGTCTCCGGAGTAAATCGGAAATAAAAAATGAACATAATCGCAAAAAGTGCTGCCGTTACTGCCATCACTCCCATGGACAGGGCAAAAATATGAATCAGAATCAGGACAGCCGCCGCCAGGACTGTCAGTGTTCCCGGCAAAAACGCACAGATCAGCGCCAGGATCAGGGCAACAATCGGATTTGAAACTGCTTCCATGTAACCGATCTTCGAATTGATCAGATAAAATACTATAAACGCGAGAAGAAAATGCACGATCTTATCCACTTCTTTTGAGTACCTCGCATAGAAAGCCTGCAGCTGCTCCTTCAGGACAAATAAATTACTCATTCTTTTTCTTCCTTTCTTTGCTGTAGAATTTATCCAGCTGCGTCAGCATACGGATATAGCGTTTTACTCTTCCCTTTGCTCTGATATGTTTCTTCTGATAAAATCTGGACGCAAACAGTCCATAAGAAACAACAAGAATCAGATATAGCGCAACGGCCGCAAGTACAAACAGAACAATCGCAAACAGACCTACGTTGCTCAGAAAGGTCTCCACAAATGCCGCCGCAAATACTCCAAACAGAACCACATAACCAATCGTGACCCAGATAACGGTAAAAATCGTCTGATAGCTGACATAATCCTTTTTATAGTAAGAAGCGATCTTGAAATCCTCTTTTCCATACTTTTCTTCATAAAGTGCCATCTTATTCATCAACTTTACTTTTTCTTCGTTAACCATATTCCACCTTCCTGTCATCAGAAAAACTATGTTCAGTATATCAAAAATCAAATATCTTGTCCAATACTTATCGTTAAAAAGAAAACTTGCCGCACCCCCGACTTTTTCAGTATTTTGGCCGCTTCATTCACGGTATTCCCGGTCGTATAAATATCGTCAATCAAAAGTATCCGTTCCAGAGCTATGGTTTGACGTTCAACCCAGAAACTCCCATCAAGATTATGTGCTCTTCCACGGCGGTCCAATGTCTTCTGCGCTGCCCTGGATTTTCTCTTATGAAGCAGCTTTCTCTCCACCGGGATTCCCGTTATCCTTCCAAGCTCCCGGGCCAGAACTTCTGCCTGGTTGTAGCCTCTCCTGCGCCTTTTCTTATGATCCATAGGAACTGGCACAATCGCCTGTACGTTCCATTTCCGGATCAATCTATCAAACTGCTCTTTCATCACCTCGGCATAGTACCTGGCATACACTCTGCGGTTGTGAAACTTAAACTGGTAGACGGATCCGCTCACCGGCGGGCGGTGAACCCAGAGACTCCGTCCACGGTCATAGTAACACATTCCCGTTTCCACCCTCTCTTTGCAGTCTTTACAGAACTCCACCCTCTCATCCCGGAGTGGCTTTCCGCATTTTTTGCAGGCCGGCTCCCTCGCCCAAAAAAGATTTTTCTTACAGTCTTCGCAAATCCCCTTTGTGTACGCCTTTCCACAGAAAGGACATACGTCTGGGTATAACAGTTTCCCAATGATATTCATTTGTGTTTCTTCTGATTCTTCCCCCGATCAGATGATTTGTCTCCCTACAAAATCTCCTGAATCCGCTCTGCAAGCGACGTATTCCGCTTCTGCTCATCCACATTTTGAATCATCTCACGAAAAACAGTTTCGTTTCCTACCAGTGTAACACATTTTTTCGCTCTTGTAACCGCTGTATACAGCAAATTTCGACAATAAAGCTGTCTCGGTCCCGCAAGCAGCGGGATGACGACTGCCGGATACTCGCTTCCCTGTGATTTATGAATAGTTATCGCATAAGCAAGCTCCAGTTCATCGAGCATCTTAAACGGATATTTTACCTTTCTTTTTTCGTCAAACTCTACTTCCACAGTCTCATCATATGTATGGATTGCCGTCACGATACCAATATCTCCATTAAAAACTCCGACGCCCTTGTCCACAACCAGACCGTATTTCGTTGCGATCTCCCACTCAAGCTGATAATTATTTTTCGTCTGCATGACCTTATCTCCGACACGGAACAGTCTTTCCCCATATTCCTTCTCCTGCTTTTTGACAGAAGGCGGGTTTAAATACTGTTGTAAAATCCGGTTCAGCCGCTCCACTCCAAGCAGTCCTTTCTTCATTGGAGCAAGCACCTGAATATCTGTCATCTTCGCCTTTACATAGCGGGGCAGTTTTTTCTGGATCAGAGTCAGAATCACACTGATAATGACGTCCGCATCCTGGCGTTTCAGGAAAAAGAAATCCCTGCTCTTATTATCCAGACGCACTTCTTCCCCCGCATTGATCCGGTGAGCATTGACGACGATATCACTTTCCTGTGCCTGCCGGAAAATCCGGGTCAGCATCATCACCGGAAATGCATGGGACTCAATCAGATCCTGAAGGACCTTCCCCGGCCCCACCGACGGGAGCTGGTTGCGGTCGCGCACAAAGATCACTCTCGTCCCCGGAACCACCGAGGACAGCAGTGCGTGCATCAATGCAAGATCCACCATGGACATTTCATCAATAATCACCACATCCGTCTCCAGCGGATTGTCCTGATTTCTTCCAAATCCACCTTTGCTGCTCTCCTCCGGACTGCCGCTTACTTCTAAAAGCCGATGAATCGTCTGCGCTTCATAACCTGTCGTCTCTGTCATCCGCTTTGCCGCACGCCCGGTAGGAGCCGCCAGACGGATATCCATTCCC
>OLVP01001758.1_pt1 | contig 11785 bp, 9 predicted proteins | sample 1673281 | NCBI WGS metagenome assembly OLVP01 (sample SAMEA3178940, study PRJEB25190) | human gut metagenome | biome: human gut; feature: human-associated habitat; material: faeces | place: Austria | collected 2013
GCGGCAAAGGAAGAAATCTACGAGAACCTGATGGCCGGGCGCATCTCCTCCCTGGACGAGAAGCTGGCCGCCCTGGGGCAGACCCAGGAGGACTATCTGCCTTCGGAAATCGAGAAATTCAAGGACGCCACCGGCTATGAGGAATGTCTGGATGTGGACCCCCATGTGATCCGGGAGGCCATTGAAAACCCGGATCAGTCCCATGTGGACGAGATGCTGGCCTTCGCGGAGCAGGCAAACCGGGAGTATGAAGCGGAACTGTACGGCCAGCAAGCGGCGCCGACCCCGGACAACCGGGAGACCGGCGAAACGGTGCGGACCCCCAGGGGCACCTTCCATGTGACGGATATGAGCAAGGAACAGATGGAGGCGGCCGGATACGGTTTTCACCATGAGTCGGATGATGGAAAGTATCTCATCATGGCCAACGGCAGCCGTGCCTTTGCCATTCCCAGCGGAGACGCCCCTGAACATACCGCGCCGGAGAAATTGACCGTCCTGGTGGTGGAGCCCATGAAGGAGCCCTATGTGAAGGAGATCGACCCCGGCCTCCATGCGCTGCAAGCGGAGGTGGGCGGCGACATTGCCGCCTCCTATCCCTTTGACGATCCGGTTGGGCTGGTGCTGAACGATGAAGGCAAGCTCATTGGTCTGGACCTGAACCGTTCCCTCCGGGACGAGCATGGGGAGATTTACGACATCGTGGCAGGCACCTTCCTGGTGGTGGGCCTGGGGCCGGAAAGTTTCGCGTCCCTGCCCCCGGACTTGATCCAGAAGTACACCGAGCAATTCAAGCGGCCGGAGCTGTTCGCCAGCATCAACGGGCAGATCGTATCCGTTCCCGTGGAGCCGGAAAACCCGCTGCGCATGGCGGAAATGACCCTGGAGGATGACTACGGCATGATCGACGGGATCATCAACAACGGTCGCCGTGGTGAGGAATTGGAGAAAGCCCAGGCCGAGGCGCGCAGGACCACGCCGGAGAAAAAGCCCTCTATCCGGGAACGGCTGGAGGACGCGAAACGGGAGTGCGCGGAACGGAAAGGCCCGGACAAGCCTGCCCCGCAGAAGAAGCCCCCGGAGCTGGGCGACTTATGAGCCGGAGCAAGAAATGGCGTCTGGAATGGTCGTTCTTCCTGGGCGAGAACGGCAGACGCCAGTATAACAAGCTATGCAAGGGCTGTGTCCATCCCTGCAAGCAGAGCTTCCGGGCGGTGATGTTGTCCTGTCCGCACTATCTTTCCCTCCGTTCCAAAAAGCGTAGGAATTAGGGTTCAAAATGGGCAAAGAAACCGCCTGTGGCGGCTTTTTCGTCTAGGGGCAGTATGATTTTCCGTGCAAGGCGACAAATCGTTTCTGCATAGAAAAAACGCCGGATTTTCACCTTATTAAATAAAAATGGGAGCGCCATCATCGGATATTGTCCGGTGGTGGCGCTCCCATTCTTTTTTATAGCAATTCTTGTATTAAAGCTGCGCTAAACGCTTCTCTAATAATCTTTCGAATTTGTCGGGCATTATCTAATCTTGTAACCAGTGCAAAAACTCTATCTCTTATGTTGTATTGGTCAATAATCTTCTGTTCGGATTTTTCCAAGGCAGAATATTGCTTTTTAAATTCATTCTCCATGATTTTTTGGATTGCAATTGCATCTAATTTATCGAATTTAATTATTGCATCAAATCGAGAAAAAATCGGCTCGCCAAGAGCAGTTTTTATCTCTTTTTCAGACATATAATTTGATGTGCAGATAATTACAGAGTCCTTCATTTTCACGGTAAAATTTTTATCAACATAGATACCTTCATCAAACAGTTGATAAAATGCGCTATGAAATACCGGATGCGGTTTGTCAAATTCATCAAACAGAAGTACATTTGATTCTCGCTCTAGGAGTTCTTTCGCTAGGCTGTTTTGATTATGTTTTCCGCCAAAAATATATGAACTAAATCCCTCACTGTGAAGCATTGAAAACTGTTTTCTAAAAAGATGCTCATTAAGGCTATCTGCAATGAATTTGGCACTTTCTGTTTTTCCAACTCCAGTACTTCCATAAAACAACATCACACAGGGTTTGTTATACCTGCACTTAGCAACATTGTATAGAGCAGCCAGTATTCTTTTTTGCGCGTTTTCTTGCCCAATGACAGCTTCAGAAAAACCTGCTTTAATTTTCCTGAGCAAATCTATATCAATTACTTTGTAGTCCTGCCTGTCCAAAGTGCAGTCTACACAAGACAATTCCTGAATATGTTTTGCAACACTATCAGGCGGATTTTGAAGATACAGATTGTCAATGTCATAGCGCAAAACAAAATTTGTGAAACTTTCGATCGTACTTTCTGATAGAGAAGGGTAGTCATCAGAAAATGCAACTACATTGTCAAAATGTAAAACATCTTCTTCATCGTCTTCTATTCTGTTACCTTCCATATCAACTTTAATTTTGCGATGTCTGGCATCATCTAAAATTGCTAGATCCACAATAGGCTTGTAGTCATCTTCCGGTAGTATTTTTCTAAAGCCAGACGCACCACCATAAAATATTTTTACATTCATCTGCATACCCCGGCTAAAATGACATCGTATACCTTAATCAAATCCAAGTTGGTGGTCGAGGCATTAACTAAGTCAAATCCGTTAATCTCTTTTTGTTGCTTACCTCCGAATTCTGATTCCATCGTTAGACTACCCATATTAACCATGCCTACTTCTATTGCATGATAATCCAAGTTCATTTTTACCAAATCTGCAATGCAGTAATTATTACGAAATGCCTTGATATTAAATCTCAATACTACGGTTTCCCCATCACACTCGGCCATCAACTCATAATATCCTCTGCCGCTATCCAATGCCTCGTCCATCAATGATAGATTTAAAGACAGACCATCAGAAACGTATAACTCGCCGTTTGTCATTTTCAAATAAGGTGTTAGCATTTTGAAATAAGCAAATGAGTTTGGGTACGGATACGGCTTACAATCAGAAAACACACGAATATAAGTTTTTCCGGTCTTTGAAGCATGCTCCAAATAGTCGGTCAAAATTGTATTTTCAATTGCCTTTGTAACAATGGTATTACCTTCCCTTGAGAAATCAGCATTTGCTCCGACCCCCACTTTTGCGGAGATAACAGATAAAATACCTGCTGATTTACTTGCTTCAGCTTCTGCTCCGGCAGCCAGTTCCGTTGTTTTTGTTACAATGTGTTCCTTTTTATCGGTACTCTTGCCACCCGCTAACACATAAATAAAATCTGTTGCTGATCCCTCGTCAAAGTAGATAACTTTGATCATTTTCTTTTCTTTTTTGGCCATCTATGCCTCCGTATAATATACTCATTTTTAAAAGCCTGAAATGTTTATGCTCTGCATATATTTAAATTAGTATACTATATTTTTGATCTGCTTTCAACACAAAGACACAATATGTTGTATTTCTGATTATAAAAATAGTGCATTGCTATTGTGGCAGTACAACATATAGACTTTTACTCTAAGTTGTTGTCTCGGTGCCGCTGCTGTTTCTGTTCCGTCGGTCTTTCCAGCAGTGCGTCCACATTCTGTCGGAGAGTATCATACTCCTTTTCCTCCCGTTGTATCTTCCAAAGTTCGGATTGCAGGGCGGTCTTGCGGACGGTGAGTCCGTCCAATTCCGCTTTCAGCATTTCGGCGGAAGGAAGTTTGATGAGCCTAGTCTTTTTGATCTCCCGAGCTGCCGCCTCAAACAAGATGATCTCGCTTTCAAACCCACGGAGGAATTTTTCCTTATCCTTTGATGCCTTGTAGCGGTCATAGACGGGTTTCAGTTTGCGGTAGGTGTCGATCTGCTTTCCCAGGAGAGAAAGGTTGGTGATCTGCTGTTCCGTATCCCGCAGGCTCTCCCTGGTGCGGATGGAGGCTGCGGCAATAGCGTCGCACCGTTCCGCCAATTCCTCATAGCTGCCGATGCCATGTTCGGCGAGAAAGTTCATGGTGGCGGCCGCCCGTTTCAGATTCTCAATGGTCGCCCACCGCTGGTATCCGGCGCTCTGCTGGGCCTTGATATTGTTCTGAATGTCAATGAGCAGGCTAACATTCCCGTTGCGTTGCCGGGGCTGTCTAGAGGGCCTGGGGCTTCCGGCAATCCGGGAGACAACGGCTTCTTCCGTGTAATCGGCGCCCAGGGTTTTGAGCCGGGTAAACCGCTCCTGGTCCGGTGCCCTGGCGGAGATATACTTTCCCCGCTTAATCTCGTATCCTTCCCGCTGCAACCGGGCAAGCAAATCTTCCAGACTGGAGGACACGGGGATCAGCCGGTCGATGGCGGCTTTCAGCTTTGCCTTGTAGCTGGTGCCGTTCTGTGCGGCCTGATGCCCAATATAGCTCTTGCCCTTGTCCTGTCCAGGAATAATGACAGACAGACCATGTTCCTTGCAAAGCCGGTCGGAGGTGCGGCGGATATCGTGATAGCTTCGCTTGTTGGAATGATAGTGTTTATGATCCGCAAAGCTGACCGCATTGAAAATCAGGTGGTTATGAACATGATCTTTGTCTATATGGGTGGTAAGTACAAACTCATACTTGCCGCCCAGGATTTCTTTTGCAAGCTTCATGCCGATCTCATGGGCCTGTTCCGGCGTGACCTCTCCAGGCTGAAAGGCTTGGATCAGGTGACGGCCAAGGTTCGTTCCCTTGTCGATGGCATGGCGGCGGGTCCAAGCAAATTCGATATCCGCAGTTTCGGCGGCACAGCCATAGGAAGAAACAAGCAGCTTTCCGTCCGTCTTTTCCGGGTTGCAGATATAGTCAATGGCTGCTTTCAGCGTTGATTTGATAGGATGTGTCTTTGTAACTGCCATATCTCGTCCAGCCTTTCCCGTATCTCGTCCATGTCGGTCTGATACGCAGGACCTCCGGCGTTGATCCGCTTGGCGATCTGATTGATGTTCCGACCGATAGCGGAAAGCTCTTTGATGAACGCCTTGATATCTGCGGTGTCCGTATAGATGATATATCCGTCAATCGCCATTTTGCGGAGATATGCACCATATCTGCGTGTGGGTAGCTGGCTCATTTTCTCATCTATGAGCCGTTTTTCGTCCTCCGTGACATAGAATTTCATTTGGATATTCCGCTTTCGGTTTGCCATGCGCCGCCTCCGTTCTTCATAAGGGTTTGGGATTATCCCAACAAGCAATTTTGGATTTTCGGGCAAGGGACCTGAAAATTTCAAAATTCGCAAGCGGGTACTCGCTTGCTGTGCTTGCTACCGTATCTTATCCCTACTTATAAAGCGTTGCGGAAGCCCCAAAATGCCCACAAAATAAGAAAAACAGAGGATGTTCAGACACCCTCCGTTTCTTCATTCGGCTTTTCAATTTTTAAGGCCCCGTCAATGGCACCTTCCACGATAGGCAAATACTGTTCCGGGCAGAGCTTTAACTTCTGTCCGACCCGCTGGCGCAGCTCGCTTTCCTCTCGCATGACCTCTGGATTGAAATATCTCTCCATCGGCAGGCCGCAGATTTTTACAAGCTGTATGATGACCGGCAGGCTGGGGATCGTGCCCTCGTTTTCAATGTTGGCAAGATACCTGGTATCAATATTCACCTTTTCGGCTAAATCTTTTCGTGCAAGGTTCTTCGCCTTCCGTGCTTCTTTTACATCTGCACCGAAGGTTTCAAAGCCAGGGCAGTCTTTCACTTTTGCCATTCAACATCACCCACATACATTCTATATTTCATAGTTTGCACATGGAATGATGTGATATCCATTCTGTCTACATTTTATAATTCACATCTTTAACCTTGTATTCTTCGAGCAGACGAAATATAATATTTTAGGAGGTGCAAAATGGACTATATAACATTAAAAGAGGCAAGCCAAAAATGGAATGTTACGCCGCGCCAGATAAATTATTTGTGTACATCTGGGCGCATCCCCGGTGCTGTAAAAATGGCGACGATTTGGCTTATTCCTAAAAATGCAGAGAAGCCAGTAGACAGGCGGAGAAAAGAAAACAAATCTCAGTGAGGTTTCTGTGACATTTGGGTGATACACTGAAAATGAAGGAGTGTGATACCATGCGAATTTTAGTAGTCGAGGATGATCGACTTTTGAATAATACTTTATGCTATAACTTGAATACTGCGGGCTATGCGGTTGATTCTGCACTGACAAAATCAGCGGCCGGTAATTTCTTGACGAAACAGGACTATGACCTGATTGTGCTGGATGTAAATTTGCCGGACGGGAACGGTTTTGACTTCTGCCGGGAGGTAAAAGAGCGCCGCCCCGATACCGCTATTATCTTTCTGACCGCAAATGATATGGAAAGCGATATGCTCAAAGGGTATGAACTGGGCGCAGAGGATTATGTGACAAAACCTTTCCCTATGAGCGTCTTTCAAAAGAAACTGGCGGTGGTGCTGGGGCGGCTGACAAAACAATATGGTGGTGATACTTATGAGGATGGCACACTGACCATCAATTTTTCAGAGATGAGTGCTGCCCTGTCAGGAAAGCCACTTACATTCACCCCACTGGAATATCGACTTTTGAAAATCCTGATGAAAAATCCACAGATCGTTTTGACGCGGCAAGTCTTGTTGGAAAAACTGTGGGACGCAGACGGAAATTTTGTGGATGAACACGCTCTGACTGCGGCTATCAGCCGGGTACGAAACAAAATCGAAACACCCGACCGTCAGTACATCAAAACGGTATATGGTATGGGCTATATGTGGATCGGAGGGGCGCTGAAATGAATGTGCGAAAACTTTCCGTCAACAAAGCCTGTATCTTTTTAGCTGTTCTCCTGCTGGCGGCAATGGTGACGGTTTCAGTGGCTTTATATGCGTTGACCCAAGATATAACCGCTGTTTGGTATGTACTATTGTTCGGCATCTTTGTGCTGTTTTGCTCTATTTGTTTTATGGTGCTGGTTCGCCGCAAATTGGCGATGTTCTCCGATGCTTTTTGCAGTTTGATGGATGATATGTTGTCCGGGAATATGCAGCCGAAACAGACTGTGGAAGAAGAAAGTCTTTTCTATAAAATTGAATATCGGTTGAACCGTTTGTATGAAGTCGTGCAGGAAAACAAGAACAGCATTGCACAAGAGCGGGCTGACTTGCAAGAACTTATTTCTGATATTTCCCATCAGGTCAAGACCCCGATTGCGAACTTGAAAGTGATTAACAGCACCCTGCTTGAAAATGAAGTCCCTGTGCAAAAGCAAAAAGAGTTTCTTACAGCACAGGCCACCCAACTTGATAAGCTGGATTTTCTCATGCAAGCTATGATTAAAACCTCGCGTCTGGAAACAGGTGTCATTTCTCTGGAAAAGAAAAGCCAGCCGCTTTATGACACGCTTGCCGCCGCATTGGGAGGTATTCTTCTGAACGCCGAGAAAAAACAGATCAATGTTCAAGTGGACTGCCCGGAGAACTTGGTCGTTTCCCATGACAGAAAATGGACAAGCGAAGCACTGTTCAATATTTTGGACAATGCAGTGAAATATACGCCGGAGGGCGGTCAAATCCGTGTTTCGGTTGAAAGTTGGGAAATGTATGTGAAAATCGACATTGCAGATACAGGCATTGGCATTTCAGAACAGCATCAGGGAGCAATTTTCAAGCGTTTCTATCGAGAGGACATCGTACATGATGTAGATGGAATTGGTATTGGTCTATATCTGGCTCGTGAGATCGTAACCTTGCAAGGCGGTTATATCCGAGTAACATCCGAGGTTGGGAGGGGTTCAACTTTTTCCGTCTTTCTGCCTCGACAATAAAATAAGTACGCTAAAAAACAAAATGTCACAGGCCTATGACATTTGAGATTTAATTAAACAGAGGTATTTTGTTTCCCGTGACATTTCTGTGAGGTTTACCTTTTATGATAGAGCCATCAAAAAGAAAGGGTGGTGTTCTATATGAACATATTACAAACGACAGATTTGAAGAAATATTACGGCACCGAACCGAACATTACAAAAGCATTGGATGGCGTGACCCTATCCATTGAGGAAGGTGAATTTGTTGCCATTGTTGGTACTTCCGGCAGCGGTAAGTCTACTTTGCTGAACATGATGGGCGGGTTAGATACGCCAACTTCCGGCAGTATTAAAGTAAAAGGGAAAGAATTATCGAAACTCAAGGATGAACAGCTTACCATCTTCCGCAGACGTAACATCGGGTTTATCTTTCAGAATTACAATCTTGTTCCTGTGCTGAATGTCTATGAAAATATTGTCCTGCCGGTGGAGCTGGATGGTGATACCGTGGACAAGCAGTTTATAGATGAAGTCGTGAAAATGTTGGCTCTCGATGGGAAGCTGAACAGTATGCCTAACAATCTGTCCGGCGGCCAGCAGCAGCGTGTAGCGATTGCCCGCGCCCTTGTTTCCAAACCAGCTATTATACTTGCAGATGAACCGACAGGCAATTTGGATAGCCGGACAAGTAGTGATGTTCTTGGTTTGCTGAAAGTTACAAGTCAGAAGTTCCATCAAACGCTTGTAATGATTACCCATAACAATGAAATTGCCCAGCTTGCCGACCGAATTATCCGTATTGAGGACGGAAAAATCGCACAGTGACAGGGGGTGACATTGATGGATGATATTTTATTTGGGAACAATAATCAGGCAACAATCAATCGTCTTGCCAAAAGAAGCTACCGCGCTAATAAGCAGAGAAATGTTTTCGTTACCATCGCATTATTCTTGACAGCCTTTATGATTACATCTGTATTTAGTTTGGGGTGCAGTTATTTTGAAACCTATCAAATGCAGCAAATTCGTGCGATGGGCACGACTGCGGATGTGGCAATTACAAGCCTCTCAGAAGAACAATATGAAGAATTGAGCCGATCCAGCTTGGTATCCGTAGTTGGTGTCAGTCAGAGATTGGGCAGCATTGATACATCTGGAATGGACGATGCCCTGCTGAGTATTACTTGGATAGACGAAACAGAATGGCAAGAACACCGTGTACCAACAATTTCGGATATACACGGAGATTATCCGCAAGCAAAAAATGAAATTATGCTCCCTACATGGGCTTTGCGTGCAATGGGGATTGATGATCCACAGATAGGGATGAATATTTCCCTTTCCTATCAACTCGGAACAGATTATCAATATATCTCCGATGAATTTGTTTTGTCGGGCTATTACACAGATTATTCGGCTTCACGTGCAGGCAACCGTGGTGCCGCTTATGTTTCGGAGCTTTTTGCAACACAAACAGGGCTTCCCTTTGATAGTGTGTCTACCGCAATGATTTCTTTTTCTGATGACAGTAATGCCCTGCGATCCTGTGAAAAACTAAAACGGAAGATTTCGTTTACAGAAAGTCAGTCCTTTGAAATTGTACCTATTGCTCAGAGCAATTCCACCACCATTGTTCTTCCACTGGCTGCTATTATCGTCTTTATCATTATCAGCGGCTATTTGCTGATTTATAACATTCTGTATATCTCAATTTCAAGAGATACACAATTCTATGGACAGCTTAAAACGATAGGCACGACAAAAAGACAAATCAAGCGGATTGTGCGTTCTCAAATATTCAGAACGGCGGTGATCGGTATTCCCAGCGGCCTAATTGTCGGTGGTATTGTTTCGCTTGGACTTGTTCCGTTTGCCATGAATATGATGTACTCAAGCGATACAGACCTTGGGGAGATAGTGTCCTTTTCCCCCATTATTTTTGCGGGTGCCGCAATCTTCACATTTTTTACTGCAATCATCGGCAGCATGAAACCAGCGAAAATAGCTGCAAGTATTTCTCCTGTTGCGGCTTCACGCTATACGGAGGCAAATACAAGGAGTTACCGAGATCATAAGAGCCATAGAACAAAATTATCTCGGATGGCACGAGATAATATTTTTAGAAACCCTAAAAGCGCTTTCCTTACTTTTGCGTCCTTATTTTTAGGCTTAATATTGTTTTTGGTTTCTGCTGGTCTACTATCAAGCCTAAGTCCCGACAATTTTGTAAATCAATGGGGAGAAAGTGATTTCGCATTGACTTACAGCATTTCCGAAGAAGGAAACCTGCTCTCTGATGAAATGTTGCAGCAAATTGAAACAATGCAGGGAATTGAAAATCTGCGCGTCACTTATTCTGCTTCACCGTGGCCCACTATGGATGTCATTTACGACGAAAATGTATTCGGGAAATATATTGATTCCTTGGATGGCGTATCAGGTCTTGATTTTTCAAATGCGGAAACACGAAAAAACTATACAGATAATTTTTGGAGCGGCGTTTACGGAATAGATTCCAGATATATCGAAGAACTTAATAAAACGCTTGATAAGCCTATTGACTTAACCGCCTTTGAAAAGGGAGAGTTGGTGGTTTTGTCCGCTATGACGGATGATGAGGGAAACCTATTGATTCAGCCAGGGCAAGCAATCACCGTTGTCGGTGAGTCCGGGGAACAGGTCTTTACAGTGGCAACTGGCTTTCTGGACGCTGATTTTCAGAGTGGTCGAGGAAATGAGAGAGGTACTGCCCCTGATTTGTATATCAGTAAGCAGGCAATAGAGAAGTTGTCTGGAGAAACCAAAATCTTTCGGATTGCTTTTGATACGATTGATAGCAGTTATGACAAAGGGATTATGGAGCAGCTTCAATCCATTACTGCTTCGTCACCGGGCATTACGATTCTGTCACGATATGAAAAGCAGCAAGAAATGGCCGGATATTTGCTGACCTCAAGGATTATAGCCGCAGGGTTGTCCGCTGTATTTTTGCTGATAGGAATTATGAATTTCATTAACACAATGGTTGTTAGTGTAAATACTCGGAAACATGAATTTGCAACACTTGAAAGTATAGGAATGACGAAAAAGCAAATTAGAAATGTATTGCTTTGGGAAGGCGTGTATTATTGGAGTATTTCTTTCCTACTGCTTGCCACACTGGGAACAGCGATATATATTCCAATATACTCAGCCTTTAGAAGAATGGTTCCTTATGCAGCTTTTCACTATCCTGTAATTTCTCTGTTGGTTGTCGCAGCTATTGTTTTGCTGGTCTGCTTGGCAACCCCCGTCATAACTTTCATGCAAAATGTTAAGCAAAGCGTTGTAGAGAGACTGCGGCAGAATTAAATATTTGCGATGAAAACCGGGAGATTATTCTCCCGGTTTTTCAAATCTCACAGGTTCGTGAGATTTCAGCCCATTATTCTGTCGAAACAGCGTGTGTCAGTGACATTTCTGTGAGGATTGCTTGTTAAGATAAGCGCAAAAGGAACAAGCTGCCGCACGACGGCAAAAGAAAAAAAGCCGTCGTACAGCAGCCTATCAACACGCCCATTTGAAACGGCGGCTTTGATTTTCAGAGCCGCCGTTTCTTTGCGATTGCACAAACCAATGACGACTTGCAGGGACACGGTAGCCGATTGGAGGTTAATTTACCGTGTCCTGTTTGCTTTTTCAAAGTTCGCATGATTTACATCAGTTAAAAAAAGCATTGCTCCTCCTCCGGGCAAGTACAACATTGCATCGGCATTATTGTTCCATGTAATTCAGTATAATAGTGGCTGTTTTTGGCGCGCCAGTTTTCCATCGCGGAAATCTGGCGTTTTTTGTTGCCGTTTTTTCGGAGATGATCCGGTTGTTTGCCGGTGCCGTTCCCCGCCTCCATTCGATTCACTTGTCAATCACCCGTGAATCGAAATGGAGGTACATAATGAAGAAAATTAACCTTCGGGAACTTTATCCTGATGTTTATACAACAGACTTTTTTGTAGATGTGACAGAGGAAGTAATGGAGACTATT
>OLVP01001761.1_pt1 | contig 11776 bp, 12 predicted proteins | sample 1673281 | NCBI WGS metagenome assembly OLVP01 (sample SAMEA3178940, study PRJEB25190) | human gut metagenome | biome: human gut; feature: human-associated habitat; material: faeces | place: Austria | collected 2013
TAACAGAGGCTTATAGCCTCAGAACAAACCGCCCGTTTGACGGGCGGTCATGATTACAATGAAGGAACTAGTTAGAAAAAGTTTAGTGAATTAATTATTTTGGTGTTAGATGATAATGTCGCTTACGACCAAGATCTCATTCTCTAGATGAGGATGAATTTTAGCTCAATTCCGTTGGTACAGTGTCTGTTTTTATGATACTTGTTGTAGCAAAATACTATAAGGCTTTAAAGTGTTTTAAAGAGATTATTATAGATTTAGCTTCCTGGATTGCCGTTTGCGTGGAAATTAAGTTGATGGTCATTGAAATAGTTTTGTTCAGTAGCCATCTGTATTTTGAGGGTATATCTACATTAAGAATAAGGAGTTTGTTTTGTTTTTTCATGTTTGGGTAAAAGTAATCAAGATAGGTACAATAGTTCATTTTAACAGAGATAATAATGAGCTATTATTTATTTAGCGAAGTGATACAAATGAAAAAATATATTGAAGGATGAGCGTACAAAATGTTATTGCGTGAAGAGTAACATTATACAAGAGAATATATGGTAGAATAAGCAAATTTCTCTTTATTTTTACTTAAAAGAAATCGCTCAAAATAATAAAGGATTGCAAAAGGAAAGGTTAATGTATAGATTATATGAAAAAATTGGAAATGTCGATAATAATACCAGTTAAAGATGATGCGCGTATTATCAACTGCATAAAAAGTATAGATGTAGAAGTGGAGATAGTTGTAGTTTTCAATGGTGCGACAGAAGAGTTTAAACATATTGTTGACGGATTTAATGTTACAGTTGTTGAATTAAAAGAAGCAGGACTGAGTAATGCTTATAATGCGGGAATTAGTAAAGCTAAGTATAGAAACATATTGTTAATGGATTCGGATTGTGTATTTAGAAAGGGATGCATTGCGAAGTTATATAGTGGTTTAGAAAAAGCAAAACTATCGAAAGGGAGAGTTGAGTTTCTTAAAGAGAATTCTATTAGTAATATAGTCGCAAAAACTAGGGAATATACCACATCTGATTTTTGTAATGCGTTTTCACCACCACTTGCTTTTACTAAAGATATAGTGGCTGATATAGGATATTTTTTTCATCCTAATTTAAAATGGGAAGAAGATTGGGAATTTAATCTCAGAGTAATGAAAAGTGGTTTGAAAATATATTGGGATAAAACAGCAATTGTATTCCATCCATCTCTTTCAATAAGAAATGATTTGCGAAGTGCTTTTAACTATGGAATTGGACATGCTCAGGGGATTCGGATGGGAGTTTTTAAGCAAGAAAAAAATTTAAGTTTTAAAGAGTTAATCAGTACATCAAAGATACAATTTTTATTCTTGAAGGAACGAAAGGGCATTTTGCCGGCAATATATTACGAGATATGGAAAATCGCATATAAATATGGAATCATGTATCAGTCAAGAAAGGATAAAAATGAAAAGAATTTTAGCAATAGCAGCTCATCCAGATGATGAAATAATAGGATGTGGGGGTACGTTACTCAAACATGTGGCAGTTGGGGATAAAGTGTATATTCATTATATTACGTCTGGAGAATATCAATATTTGGAAAAATCGCTATATGAGGAAAAGAAATCTATTAGAGAGGCAGAAATCGAATCCGTTTGTAAAGAAGCAGGATTTATACATTTAGGTTATGCTAATATAGCTGCAAGACGAATTTTAGAAAAATATTCTGATATAGAAAGAAAATTGGTGTATATTTTGCAGAGATTGCAACCTTTTATTATATATGTTCCACATGCGGAAGAACAGGATCGCGATCATAAGATGTGCAATAGCCTAGTTAAGGAAGCGTTACTGTTGAGTGGCACCATTAATGAGAATGTAAAGACTAATAAATGTACGACACCGATGAGAAATATAGGACATATTGAAAATATTACCGAATATATATCGGCAAAAAGAAAAATTATTGAATTATATAATTCTCAAATGAAAGGAATAAATTACAGTAGTGGCATTGTAGGACTAAATAGATATAGAGGTGAAATGTTTGGAACAGGAGGATATGCAGAGGTATTTTCTAGAGAATAAATATAAAACTTTAAAGTCATTATATGAAGCCGAAATAGCTATAAAAAAATGCTATTGTAAAACGATGAATAATTCAGAAATGTCTATAGATGTTACCCTTCGAAATCAATTAATTCAATATATGGATAAATTGCGAAATATCAGATATATGAAAGGGAAAGTATTAGGGTTTGAGAGGTATATAGATTTAAGGATTAAAGAAAAAGGATATTGTGACTATAAATATAAAAATTTAAAGAACTATCAAAAAATAATAGAGAAATATTTATCATTAAACAGTCAATACGCACATGACTATTTTAAGCAACGTTATAATAGAAAAAAATATGATGAGCTTATCACAGAAAAAGATTTTGAAAAAGAATTTTATTCTTATTTAATTCCATTAGAAGATATAAAGGATATATTAGGGGAACTAATTTTATACTTCCCTGAAGAAGAACAGATAGTATTTAAGCACCTTTTCTTGAGCTACAAGATTTTAGAAAATGGTGGGGAAATTAATAGAGGAAGTTTTTGTACTATTGAAAACGAGAAAATAATAATTTATTTAAGTTCTCGGAATGGAAAAGTAGACATATTTGAAGCTATACATGAATTGGGACATGCGTATCAACTGTATTATGCACAGACACAAAATCGATTTCCCAAAAAAGAAGTGTGTGAAGTATATAGTATAGGAATGGAACTTGCAGCATTGCCGTATATGGAAAAGATATTTCCTGAACAAGATGTATTTCGTTTTTATTTTTTCCAATTATTTATTTTTTTTATTTATGAAGCAATGCTTTTGGATTTCCAAGAAATTATTTATTCTAACAATGAAATAATAAACTATAATTTTGTTTGGGAAAAATTACAACAAAAATATAAAATATATGAAGAATATACAGATGATTCTTATTTAAAAAAAGGCATGCTATGGTTAAAAGAAAGTGAAATATTTTTATCACCATTATTATTGACAGATTATGCCTTGGCACAAATTTTTGTTTTGAGTATATATTTTGGTTCTTTAAATCATAAAGAATATATTTTCAAATATTGTGAATTAGTAAAGAGTAAACAAGGAATTAGTATTTGGAAAATTTATAAGGGAAATCAAGAAGAATATTTTGAAGTAGTAATAAAGAAATACGTGGAATTTATTTTGGAAAGATTATGAGGTGAAAGATGAAAGTTTTATTTTTAGTACCTAATTGGGGGCTGCACGAATTAAAATATACAACAGCTACAATTAAGGCTCCACATATTCAACCATTAGAATTTATGTATATTGTGAAACTATTAGAAAATAATTGTGAATATGATTTTTTGGATGCAAATTTGGAAGGACTCTCTTGGGAAGAAATAAGGAGAGAGATAGCTAAGTGTAGAGCAGACGTTGTTGTATTTAGTACGTCTATAAGTTATTTACAGTGGCGGTGCCCACCTTTGGATCTAGAAATTCCACGAAAAATAGTTGAAATATGTAGAGAACTTAAATGTATTTCTATTGTAATAGGCCCACATTGTACTGTATCTCCAGAAGAAACTATGGAAGAACTTAAAGCTGACTATATGGTGTTGGGAGAACCGGAAATATCATTGAGTCAGTTCTTAAATAGTAATCTGCAAAATGAAAGTATTAAGGGAATTTTTGCAAAAGGTAAAAGAATTACATATTCAGATGAAGTAGATATAAGCAAATTGCCAACTCCAGATTATAGCATAATACAACAATATGAATATGATAGTTACAGCTGGAGCGAGAAAACGCAGGCCTTATTATGCCAAAAGAATATTAAGGGGACAATTGCGGAATTTTCAAGAGGGTGCCAATTCGATTGTGTATTTTGTTTAAGAGAACATTTTAGAAAAGAATATCGATGTAAAAGTATAAAACAACTAGAAAAAGAAGTTAAAGAACTTAAAGAACATGGGTATGATTATATATTTTTTATTGACGAAATATTCAATTTTCCAAGTGAAGCGTTATATAAATTACTCGATATTCTTAAGGAAAGCAATATGCTTTTTGGATGTCAAGCAAGGCCGGATGTTATGACATTCGAATTAATCGATAGGTTAAAAAAAGCTGGGTGTATATATATAGAATACGGCCTAGAATCTTTTTCGGAACCAGTATTAAAAAAGATCAATAAAAACATAAATTTGAATGAAATTAAGAGAATCATAGCATATAGCTATATGGTATTTGGAAAAGAAAATATTCAATTAGGAATTTTAAATTTCGATACAAAAGATATAAAAGAAATTTTGACAATTTCAGAAAAGATACCATACTCGTTAAAAAATATACGACCGTATCCAGGGACTTATTTGGGAGAGGAAATATTTAAACGTTACGGTATTAAAGAAAAAAAGTGGGAATTCGCAATAAAATATATATGGTGGATACAAATTGAGACATATGCCAAATATTTTTCGGAAATAAACTATTTAGACGAAAAATTAAAAAGGAAAATTCTTTTTGGTTCTTTTGTAGAAAGCAAACAAATGAGTTATAAGATATTGGATGGTTATGAAGAAAAGTCGAAACAAAGAGCTGATTTCTGTGTATTACAAGAAATTACAAAAGAAACAATGAAAGAAAAATTTGCATCTTGGGACTGGACAATAGAGCAACCATATCTAAAAAATTTAGATCTAGCTTATGAAGCACATGCAATGAGACAGAAATACCAATTAAAGTTTTTTCAAACACCGGTTTTACCCGAAACAGCTGTGAGACGTGCGTTATTAATAGGAAATCAAGAAAAGAAAGTTATATTAATGGGGGATGATGATTTAACAAGTGTACCATTATCAAGTTTAGGGGTTGATGTTACTGTTTTAGATATTGATACAGATTTACTAAACACCATAAAAAAAATGAGTGAAAAATATGACTTGCAGATCAAAACCGCTGAAGTAGATTTTTTGAATGAAATGAAATTTCCGAAAGAAGAATATGATGCGCTTATTTGCGATCCAATTTCTACATATGAAGCATTTGAAGTTTTTGTGGGAAAAGGAATGAATTATTTGAAAGTAGGAGGGAAAGGGTACATATCAGTTAATCAAAGATTTGAAAAGGTATTTTTGGAATTTTGTAAAGACTATGATATTGAAATCTTACAGCAGCTAAAACATTTTAATCATTACTATAACAATAATTTGAAAGTTATTAATGACATTGCAGATTTATTCGTAATATTACGAAAGAAGACATCTCGAGTAACTGATTTAAAAGAGAAAAGAAAAATAGAGGAACTCTATATTAGTCAAAAGCAATTGCGCTATGTGGGTTGTTTAGAATTGTATAATATTCATTATATGCCTGCAAAGGAAGATATTTTAAGAACAGTATTTTCAAAAATGCCAGATAAAGTTTATATGGCAGAAAAAGACATTGATATAGAAAAACAAATAATATCGATAGTGGCACTAAATGGTGATATCTCTATTTTTGTTTTAAAAAGAAAAACTTATGTATATATAAACTATATTATGCCGAGTTATATAGATGATAGTTGTATTAGGAAAAAGTTGTTAGATCTATTTAAGCCTGACAAATATTTAATTAACAAAGTTATCGGCGGTATTTCGAAATTAGAAAGTTATACGGAGATGGATATAAACAATTGCACATGATATTAAAGTTTTGATAATAGTTTTAAAATTATATTTTTAGTGTAATGGAAAGGAAAAGAATATGTTTTTTTTACAAGTAGAAGATAGTTTTGATAGTGCACATTTTTTAGAAAAATACGAAGGAAAATGTCGAAATATTCATGGGCACCGCTGGAAAGTTGTAATTGAAGTAAAAGGTGATAAATTAAATGATCAGGGATTTATAATGGACTTTGGTGAAATTAAAATGCATTTAAAAGAATTGGTAAGTTTATATGATCATGCACTCTTGATAGAAAGACGATCCATGGACAAGGAAAAACTAGAATGGTTAAAACAGGAGCATCATGTTATTGAACTTGATTTCATTCCAACAGCAGAAAATTTAGCACAATATTTTTACCAAAAATTAAAAGAAAAAATAATAAACATAAATAGTGTAACAGTTTTTGAAACTCCAAATAATTTGGTGAAGTATACGGAGTAAAGCCATGTATTATGATGTAGTAGAGAGATTTGTAAGTATAAATGGAGAAGGGAAAAAAAGTGGAGAATTAGCGGTATTCTTTCGCTTTGCTAACTGTAATTTGTCATGTCCATATTGTGATACAAAATGGGCTAATGTACGGGATGTGCATACAGAAAAAATGACAGAAGAAGATATTTTAGCCTATATAAAGAATGAAAAAATATATAATGTCGTACTTACTGGAGGAGAGCCATTGTTTCGAACAGGAATGAGGCAATTAATATTGTATCTATTACAAAACGTAGATATACACATTGAAATAGAAACAAATGGAAGTATAGATTTAATGGAATACATAAATATATCTCCCAAAGTAAGCCTCACTATGGATTATAAATTACCGTCAAGTAAAATGGAAAAATCGATGTGTCTAAAGAATTTAGAAATTTTGAGGAAGAATGATTCGGTAAAATTTGTTGTAGGCGATAATGGAGACCTTATGCGGACAAAAGAAATTATTGATTCTTATAATTTGTCTGGGAGAGTTAATGTCTTAATAAGTCCCATATATTCAACGATAGATTTAAAAGAAATTGTGGGGTTTATGAAGAAGAATAGACTAAATGGAGTAGCATTGCAAATACAACTCCATAAACTGGTGTGGGATAATGAAACCAGAGGTGTATAGAGAGGAGAGGAAAAAAGTGAAAAGAGAAGAAGCTATTATTATATTAAGTGGTGGACAAGACAGTACAACTTGCTTGTTTTACGCGCTAGATAAATATAAAAAAGTAGAAGCCATTTCATTTGATTATGGACAAAGACATAGAAGTGAACTAGAGTGTGCGAAAAGGATATGTAATAAATATGGAGTAAAGCATCAGATTGTAGAAGTCGACTTTTTGAATGCATTAACTAATAATGCTTTGACACGGATGGATATAGAAGTTGATCAAGAAAAAGGTGCAAATGTAGTTCCAAATACATATGTAGAAGGAAGGAATATGCTCTTTTTAATGGTAGCAGCAATTATAGCAAAGTCGAAAGGAATTCATGATATTTATATAGGAGTTTCTGAAACTGATTATAGCGGGTATCCAGATTGTAGAGATATATTTATAAAGTCGTTAAATGTATCGATGAATTTAGCCATGAATTATCAATTTAGAGTACATACTCCGTTGATGTGGCTTAATAAGGCAGAAACATGGGAGCTGGCAGATAAACTTGGAGTATTAGACGTAATTAAGGACGAAACGGTTACTTGTTACAATGGTATCAAAGGTGATGGATGTGGTAAGTGTCCGGCATGTAAATTACGGAGAAGAGGATATACAGAATATTTATTATCTAAGGAGAAGTAAAATGGCTTGTTTAGGAAATCACCTTATAATTGATTTATATGGATGTGATTTTGATGAGATTAACAGTGAAAAAGTTATCTCAAATTATCTTGATGAATTGGTAGCGATTTTAAAAACGGATATTCGAAAAAAGATTATATATAAATTTGAACCACAAGGAATAAGTGCGGCATATATAATTTCTGCTTCACATATGACAATACATACATGGCCAGAAGCAGGATATGCAGGAATTGATATTTTTACGTGTACGAAATCTTGGGATAAAGAAAAAATTGTAAAGCATTTAAAGAAAAGTTTACAATTTGAAAAGATTACAATTGAGGAAAAGGTTAGGGGAAATATAGCTAACGAATTCCTTGATAATAATGTATAAACTCTAAAGTGACTTATGATAAAGAAGTATTTGGAAAGGAGAAGTGCCTCTATAGAGGACCATTGCAAATGTAAAGTGATGAATACACAGAAAATAGAAGAGCATATTAAAGCGATTTTAATAGAAATAGGAGAAGATCCCAATAGGGAGGGTTTGATAGATACGCCTAGAAGAGTGGCTAAAATGTTTCAGGAAATTTATCAGGGGATACAATATAGCAATGATGATATAGCGGAAATGTTTAATAAGACCTTTGAACACAATTCGGAAAATGCTGAAAATGATATTGTTGTAGTAAATAATATTGATATTTTTAGCCATTGTGAACATCATATGGCACTGATGTATAACATGAAAGTAAGTGTTGCATATTTACCACAAGGGAGAATAATTGGATTAAGTAAAATTGCAAGAATAGCAGATATGGTCGGTAGGCGACTGCAGGTTCAAGAAAGAATAGGAACTGACATAGCATATATCATACAAAAAATAACAAATTCGGAAGATGTGGCTATTATTGTAGAAGGGGAACACGCTTGTATGACAATTCGTGGAATTAAGAAAAATAATACAAAAACAGTGACTACGGTTTTTCGAGGGAGATTTGCAAAAGATAAAGAGCTAAAAAATCAAGTATTGCTACTGTTTAATAAACAGTAAGATATAAGTCGCAATAAAATAATAGTTTGGGATAAATAGTGCCTGTCACGTTACACATATAAGGAGGAAAAACCATGGAAAATAAAAAAAATTACAATGTAGTAGACGAAGAATTAGAGAACAAACTTGACGAGATTATGCAGGATATGGATTTGGAAGAAGTAGATCCAGCTATTCTGTGTATGAAACCAGGACAGCCGTAAGATAATATTTTGTAGCACCTAAAATAATGTAACTTAAATACGTGGCAGGCACTATTTATATATAAGGAGCAATTAGGTTACTCAGAAATAGCAGCAATTAAATAAGAGAAATTTCAAAGTACAATTACGGTGATTTTCTTAGTACAAACATTAAAAGTTGGTAAACAGTAGGAAAGAATAAGAACACAAGCTTGTTGTCATAAAAATAGAACATTTCATTTCGTACACCTTTCTGTATAGGACTCGAAGGGCATTAGTAATTGAAATGAAACAAGGCTAGTATGATTTTAAACAAGTTTCGTTGTTTTAAATTCATAAATTATTAAACTGAACAAATAAAACAAAAACAGATAAGAAAGTATTGAGGAAAAGATGAGTAAATATAATTACAAATTATCAACATATCCTAACTATCCGGAATTTCAATTATTAGAATTATATCCTGCATGTAATATTACATATAACAGAGGAAACGAAATAGAGGATTTCTTTCGTGAAGACTTTTTGATATGGCAAGATTTCTTTTGCAATAAATATAGACCAATAGATGGAACAAAAATTTTATTGTTTCATTGTTGCTCATGGTCAAAACCGTATGACTTTTCATATATTGTCAATCCGATTAGAAAAATTGCTAAAAAATACAAAGAAGTTCACAGGGCAATAATCTCAAATGTAGGTGTTGTTCCGTATGAATATCAAATGAATGAAACATTCTGTACGTATGACTTCCCGCCAGTATATGATTGCAGTGGGATGGATGATACCGAAATTAGTAGAATGAGAAAAAGATGCATTCATATATTGTATGAAAGAATATATAGATATTTGAAGGCACAAAAAAATAATTATAAATTGGTCATAACTTATTCTGTTCCGCAACAATATAGCATGGCACACCTAGTTGGATTAGCATGCAAAGAATTGGACATACCATTTACTAATGGAATGACTAAAGAAAAATATATAAAATATAAAAATAAAAATTATGAAGATGCAGCAGAAATTTATATAGAAAAAGAACTACTAGAAGATTTAGACTTGCTTTTAGAAGAAAAATGTGCAAAACTTAAATAAGGCTAATGAAAGCAGGGAAAAAATGAGTACAATAAAAAAATTTGTTTTAAACAACAAATGGTTGGTGGGTTCTTACATTTTAATAGGAGTTGCAATTTCATTTATTGACAGCTTTAATGCTAATTATTATCAGGTTATAATTGATAAGTTTACTGCAAAAAGTTTGCATGTTAGCGATATTGCAATTTATGCAATTGCACTATTGTTATGGTGCGTTTTGGAGTATATAGATGAATATCCAGGAAATTTGATTTCAAATAGAACCTATTTTGAATTAAAAATTAGCGCTTTAAGAAAAATAAAAACAATAAAATATGAAGTTTATCAACATCTTGGAGTCGGAAACTTAATTCAAAAAGTAGAAAATGGTGCGGAGGCAGGACGTAGTATTTTATGTGACTTTTATCTTTGCGTAATTAGAGAACAAATTCCGGCTATTTTATTTAGTTTATATTTCATATATAAAATAAATAAAATGGTTATGTGCGGTATTGCAATAGGATACATAGTTGTTTTTATAATTACTAAAATTCTTCTGAACGCTTTATATGATATAAAACAGAAGATTTTGATTAACGAAGAATTATTTAGCCATTACCTTGTTAGAGGATTTATGGAAATGGCTGTATTTAGAGTTTATAGAAGATTTGATTGGGAAGAGAAAAAGTTAGATAAGGCAAAAACAGAAATCGTAGATAAGCGAGTAAAAATGACTTTAGTACATGAGGCTTTTTTTACTATTTTTGCCATTTTGGTTTCTATAATTAAGATAGCTATAATTGGATATGGATGGAAGACACAAACTATTACAATAGGAGAAATAATCGCACTTATTAGTTTGGTCGATAAAGCATATTCGCCTGTCGCAATATTTAATGTGCTGTTTGTGCAATATAAGTTGGATCAAATTGCATATGAAAGATATGAAGAATTCTTGCATGAAGAAGATGATTTGCACATTTTTGGTGGGAAATGCATAGATCACTTGGATGGAAGAATTGAACTAAAGAATGTACAAGTAGGATATAATGAGAAAGATCTATTTAGTGGATTAAATATATTAATAAAAGCAGGAGAAAAAGTTGCACTGGTTGGAGAAAGTGGAACCGGGAAAACAACGATTATAAAAATAATTCTTGGTTTAATGAAGCCTAAAAGAGGAGAAGTTTTGATTAATGGCATAGAGAATCTTGATAAAATCAATTTGAACAGCTATTACCAATATATCAGTTATATCCCTCAAGAGTCTCCAATTTTTGATGGTACATTACGTGAAAATATAGTTTTTGACAAAATGTATACAGACAAAGAAATAATAAATGTTTTAGAAAAAGTAGATATGCTAGAGTGGTATAAAAAATTGGATAATGGACTCGATACATATTTGGGTGAAAAAGGAATTCTGGTATCAGGAGGAGAAAGACAAAGAATTGTATTAGCGAGATTATGGTTTGATGATGCGGCAATAATTGTTCTTGATGAGGCGACCTCTGCTTTAGATAATATAACTGAGAAAGAAGTAATGGAAAATGTCATGAAAAAACTTGAAAATAAAACAGTTATTACAATTGCGCATAGGCTTGAACGAATAAAGAAGTTTGATAAAATAGTTGTATTAAAATCAGGAAAAATTGTTGGAGAAGGAAAATTTGATTCTTTGGCCGAGAATAATTTGTATTTTAGAGAATTATATAGTACAAATCAAAAAGAATTAGGAGGAGTTTAGCTGATTCTTATGCTTAAAAAATGATATCAAAAACATAGGATTATGATTTTGAAGAACGTGTTATAATTTTGTGGAAATGGCAGTTAAAAATCCAATATTTTTGAGAATGAGAATAAAGTGGAAAAGTCGAGAAAACAAACTTTTAACATTCTATGAGGGAGAGAGGTTAAATACACCTCGAGACCGTTTCAAGTTTTGTGTAAACGAAAAAAACTGATAT
>OLVP01001764.1_pt1 | contig 11770 bp, 12 predicted proteins | sample 1673281 | NCBI WGS metagenome assembly OLVP01 (sample SAMEA3178940, study PRJEB25190) | human gut metagenome | biome: human gut; feature: human-associated habitat; material: faeces | place: Austria | collected 2013
GATAACCAGCGTTTTCACCGGTATTGGTAATATACAAGCCGTTCTGCGTGTAATCCAGACCGACTACCTTTTCATAACGCACCGGCTGCTCTTCTGCAATCGGGAGCAAGACCGCCAGCACCAGATCGACACGGTATTCGGCACCATAGCAGTCTACCAGAACCTTAGCATAACGCAGTTCTGCATGATCGGGAAACGGACGATAGTCGCGCATGGCAATCGTACCGATTGAGGGAATAACCAGATAATGCTCGCTGATGCCAACCGTCTTATAGGTAAACGAGCGTTGTTGGCGGTCAGGCAGGCGAAAACGAATGCGCTCAATCTGGTGGTTGTAGAGACGGCGTGCCAGTGTCAGCACATGGCTGCGAGTAACGCTGAGTGCATAACGATCCTCCCTACGTTCGGTGAGAATCTCATGGGATTCGATTTCTTTCTGGATCGTTTCATAGCTTTTGCCCTGTGCGACACCGCGATTGGCAAGATCGGCCCAGTCATTGAACGCATGATCCTGCAAGTCAAAGAGTGCTTTGAGTTCCAGCTGCTGCATTTTGGTCGGGTATAAGCGATAGGAATATGTGCGGAATACGGTTTCAAACTTGGTGTTCATGTTTGTTCCTCCTTTTGTCAGATGGTCAAATACATCAAACAAAAAATACCGTGCAGGGCCTGTGGCCTACACGGTACGGGAGGATGTGAACGAATGCGAAATACGCCCCGCAGAACCGTCCCCATCTTGTCAAAGAGGTCAAAAAAGGGTATACTGGTCTTACGGTGCGGAGTAATCCGTTGTGTAGGTGGCTGATTCACCTGCGCAGGCGTGTGGAGGTTGCCGCCTCCATACGCTGCCGTATTTTTTATTCTATGGTTATATTATACCACCAGAACAAATGTTCGTCAATGTGTATTGCATAAAAAGTGATTTATTTTCAGCAAATTATATCATCCATGTTTTTTCAGATTGCCACATTATATAATAGACCCCACAGTCCAATCGATCTGTTGGGTCATTTTTATATCGAAAAGAAACTGCTGGCTTGCACCGCTTGAGTAAGCGTTTAAATTTCTTTCCACGCTAAATCAGATAAGGCATACTTTCCCTGTCCCACACGCACAAAATACTTTTTATAAGTAAGACTATGTGTTTGAGAGGAACCATTAGACAACATGACATTGATATACCGAGTAGATGGATTCCAACCCTTAGATTTTGCAAACAAGGTCACATCATTTGTACAAAACGGTTCAGATATAGCTCCTGCTTTCACAGCCCGAGCAAATTCTATATTTAATCCGTCACCAAACTTACTCATATAGTACCTCCAAAGTCAACTGCCGAAAATGAAACACATAAGTTCTCCATCGAAGCTAAAACATATAAATCATTCAATTGGCATTATATCCCCATTTACGGCTTTGCAATGTCTCTTTCCACCATGACTCTCTTTCCAAAATCACTTTGTCTTCCACTTTCTGATTATAGTTTTCGAGAATCGAATATTGGAAATATGATTTTACATATTCAAATCCCAGCTTCTCAACCAATGCCATCAGCTCTTTATTCCCGCCGTGGCCATTTTTTACATAAGCGGTCCAACGCTGTAATAACATCCCATTATCACTTGTTGCAGATCCAACATAAAGTTTTCCTGTATTTTTATCAGTAATTAAATACACTGCCTTTTGACTGCGCAATGCAGCGACCCAATCCTGCTTGGCCTTGTTTATAATTGCCGATAACTGCCAATAGGACAATCTCACGTTGTCATAGCCCGGAAAATTATCGCCATCATATTTATCAGGCAAGATTTGATTTACAACCAGATCATTCATAATTTCTCGATAGTAACGACCTTGCGTCATAAAAGTTTTGTGAAAACGAATGATAACCCGCCCGAACAAAGCCCTATATTCGGGCAGTTCCTCTCCTCTATAATTTACACCCTGCTGTACATTGAACTCTTCAATCACTCGTTTTATTGTCGTAAGCAGCCACAAATCCTCCGATAGTTTTAAGAGGCATACTGCAATTTGTCCAACATAAAAATATCTGCGCTTATTGCGCCAAAACAGCCAGCCAGAATTGACTGCTTCCGGATCATGCTGATATTCGTCCATCGGATTTGTGCTTCCATTAAACTGATTAAACTTAATCTTGACTTGATTCATTTCGTCATCTGAAATATGTAAAAGATCCTGCAACAATAGCTGTTCCATGTTTATCCCTCACTTTTCAGCATTTCTTGAGTTTTGTTCTCTTCTTTTAAGCGTAATTTTTTTAGTATGTCCCACGCAGATGTTGAATACATACACAACAAACGAACCAGACGAAACAAGAAGCATAATGCTATGCCACTGTTTCCATAATCCGGTTCAATCAATCCATGAGCAATTAGATTTCTAAGATTACTTCCCGCCTTTTCATCCATAATGCTCTGAAAAGCAAAAATCATATTTTTATCATAGCATTCCTGCAAAAGCTTTGATCGGAACAGTTGTGACAGCGGTTTATACTCCTCAGTCCCATCTTCTTTTAAATAGGTAACTGTATCTCCACACATGCATACCAAGTGACGGAAAATATTTTCTACCTGCGGAAGCAAAAGATGTAGTGCTGCATATAGATTTCCATTGAGCCCCATATAAATGCCCATTCTTATTATATCTGCTCGGTTTTCTGGAATAATCGGATTATTATAAGTCAAAAAATCTAAATTCTCTTCAGAAATATTTTTTTCACGTCGTAGTATATTCCAAGCATAATTAAGACTAAACGCCTCACCTAAGGCAAAATCTTCGTTAACAAAAGCAACCATATGCTTGAATAATAGAGCCTGATCTTTTTCAGGATCATTCCAGTCAAGGGGATCTAATTTTTCAACCACACGATTATTGCAATCTACTAATGCCCTTGGAAGCATTCCGGTAAAAACAAATTGGCTTTGTCTTTCAGCAACCTTTGCTTTAATTTCACTGACTTGATGAATCTGTGTAAGAAAAGCAATTTGAACTATCATCTCTTGAGTTGATAGGCCCTCAAATAGTTCATCTATCCATTTACATATCTCTGAAGCATCATATTGAAACGATATGGGCTGCATGTTCCCATATGCAGCTTGCTGAAAGACCTCTATCTGTTTTCTTAATCGTAGTATTTCACCTTGATCGTGCTTTCTGTCATAAAGCTGAATGGCTTTTTCTAAATAATGAATTGCCATATGAGCATTTCTATAATCATTCCTATCTATCTCCGATGCAAGGGATTCATAAAACCGAGCCATTTTAATCTGTTCGCATCTCATAGAAGAGTCTTTTTTTAGATATTTTAACAATTTTTGCTGAATGTTAAACGCTCTTTCTATTATAAAATCATTTCTATCGGACTTTGTTCTATTTCTTTCAAATATTTTTTCCACAATTTGCAGATAAGCTTCGACAATTTTAGTATCGCAAAAAGGAAATACTAATTCTATTAAGCTTAACGATAAAAACAAAGGATCTTGGCCATCCAATTTACAAATAGCCGAATCAATAGCTTCAACTACTTTTACAAATTCATTGGATTTTCCCCCCAATTCCCTTGCAATATTGAATGCACATTGGATCATTTCAAAGCATATCAGCCAATTTACAGCATCAAACCTCTTTTGAAATTGTCGTATATAATCCAACACTGCCGTTTTACCATATTGATAACTATGCTCTACCGACCACATAATTCCTGATAACTGAGCGCGCATCCAACCGCACGGCAACAATGGAATGGAATCTTTCAATACTTCTATCGCTTTTTCATCGATATCTTCGATAGCAAATGAACGTCGACCATCACTCCATGTAATATGTGGAAGATATTTCTTTTCATCTGCGTTATATCCCATAGACAATGACCCGCCAATTACTTTTAACGTCTCACGATCCTGCTCGTTTTCGCATTCATTTGCAGCATGGATAAACAAGGATGCCACATCAGTTAAATCTCTATCTTGCTCAATCGCGCCAGCAATTATGTTTCGAATGTTTTGGCTAAGCATTTCGGTTTTACATCCTTTCTATTATGATGAGCAACAGCTAATTAAATTTACCCAATCGAAATATCCACGTTTTCACTTTATTACAGATTCTACCGAATTGCAACGTTTATGTTTTAACCTGTAATAGGCCAATATTAAATAGATTGTGATACGGTAAATTGCGTTGAATAGCTCCGGCGTCGTGTTTCCCATCATGGCAAAACATACTGCACCGCTAATTTCAATCACAGGATAAATCCTGTAACGCGATGGATCTGTCACTTATGCTCAACTTGAGCAGAAGTCCGTTTTGAACCAATTGCAGCCGATACCTCACCACATTAGGACAAACAAACGGTCGTCTCAATCGAGACGGCCGTTTTTCTGTTCCTGTGATATGCAAAAGAACGTCCATGACTAAAGCCAAAACAAGAACTATAATAATCGATCATCACTTGCTTTTATTCACACAATCACACTCGTTTATTCAATCAGATTGTATTTATTGGGCACTCCAATGGGCGTTCCAGATCTGTTGCAGCGAAGCAAATACATCCGCAGCGTCCTGTCCGAAAAAGCAGCTTTCGATCCGGCTCAAACCGTCCAGTGTTTGCTCGAGCCAGTCCGGCAACGCACGACCACGATGATACGAAGGCAACTCTGTGAGCACGGATCGCCAAAACGAGCCGAGCTGTTCCTGCTCCAGCACAAACTGATCGGCAAAAGCAGGGGTTCCGCTGCGAGCTGCTCCCAACACTTCCAATGCGGTACAGAAAGAATATTGCTGAAAAAACGCTTGCAGCAGTGCGAGACTATGTGGTGTCTGATTGCCGGACGGACACAGCGCATGGCTCATCCCGTAAATCGCCAGCTGAAGGGCTTTCGTGCGCTCGGTTTGTCCGTCGCCAAAATGCTTTTGCATACCCTCCACCACAGACAGTACACCGCGTTCCAATTCTTCCAGTTCCTCGTCACGAATAGTAGGAAGATCGTTCTGTTTGGCGCTCTTGCTTGAAGCCAAATAACCGGAGTCTCCACACCAGCCGCATTCCCACCAATTGCCGCGTATCATGACAGGGCTTCCGCAGTGCGGGCATCGGAAAGTATTCATCAGTCACCGCTCCCTTCTGCTGTCATTGTAACGGGCTGTGTCCGATTTGGCAAGGACAGAATTGATTTGTGCGTTGCGTTTGCGAAGCCAATCCTGCAAAGTCTCAGCCCAATCGGTTATATATGCGGTGTCCAATCCGTCTGGGGCACTCTCTTTTTTGAGACAGGAGCTCCTCTGCCGAAATGCCGCCGAGTGCCAAGGACAGTGCCAATTCCACTTCACAGAGTTTGTTTTCCTGCTCTACATCCCAACCCCATTACCATATCTCAGTTCTTTAGCAATACCCCAATCGACCTCTTTTTCATTACGGACACTCGCAATATTCTCGACTGGCTTCCCATAGAACTCCACCAATCTCTCTTCCAGTGTTCTATGCTGCGGTGCTTTGATTTTTTTGATTGTAAAGCCTTCTGCCGATGGAATCAATTCAACACAGTCATTTTCATGCATACCCAACGAATCAAGCAATGACTTAGGGATACAAATACCATGACTATTCCCCCACTTTTGAATTGTTGTAACCATACAATCCACTCCTTTACTTTATTATATACAAAATACATAGTTTCGTCAGTAAAGAAATATACATCCGGTTAGTCGCTCTACAATGGTGAACACCGCAGGCTCACCATTTCTTTTCCGGCCCAGCACAGTATCCGCTTCCCAATGTCCAAAGGTGTTTCTGTCCGCCACTTCCGGCGAGCGTTCATCAATAGAATGTCCTGAAATACGCTTAGAAATCTTTGGTTTTCTGCGAGAACGTCTGCTTAAAACCTCTGGAAGTTCGAATAACGTGATCGGCAATTTACCCGCCCACAACAGGTTGTATAAAGTTTTCGTGCAAGGGATTTCACGGGCAGGAAACCGTTGCTCCCGGCGTGCTCGCCCAACACAGGTATCGAATGACCAGCTGTGCTTACGAACCATCTTCACCATCCAGTGGATAAATTTGGAGTCTCTGGGTATGCTCTGCAGACGATGGCAGCGACGGCGATTGGCCTTGTATATTGCTGCTCCACGTTTGGCAGAATATCCGGCTTTGCGACCGCGTCCGCAGTATTCCGGTGTGCCGCGTTGCAGCTCATATCCCACTGTGGATGGGCTGCAGTTGATGGTACGGGCAATCGCACAATTACTATATCCCTGCTTCTTGAGCGCTTGAATGGCTCCGCGTTCCTCAGCACCAAGATGCTGTCCTCTCTTGCGCTCTATCAGATTTGTGGTAGAATGAGTTTGATCCATAGTGGTCAGGCCTTTCTGTCAGAGTTTTGTGTGGAAACTTTATTCTAACAGATTCCTTGCCGCTGTGGATCTTTTTATGTGTTCAATTTGATTTTACAATTTACCACTCTGAACTTTTTGAGAGGGAATCGGGAAACCGGTTCCCTCTCTTTTTGCTTTCATCTTGTACAAAAATAGAACGCCATCATAGGTACTTTCGGAATATGCATGCTCGAAGCTTTTTCATGATCATTTCTCCTTTTCCAAAAAATTTTATATATAAAAAAAGACAGACTTTAACTAAATCGTTAAAATCTGTCTTGTATTATTGGTATTTAATCAGAAATCTGCGCAATTATAGCACAAATTGTTTCTTATAGCTTATTTACATTATATCATCTCTACGCGATGATGACAAACACATTTCAACAGAAAAAGTGCATTACGAGTCGTGTCGAACAATGGCAGGTTGCCGTGCCTCGATATAGAGGTCGATGTCCTCCATAATGTAGTTTGCTCCCGTCGTATGCAAGGCTTCAAAGCAGGAATACACATATTCCCATACATTGCAACGGGTGAAGAGTTCCGCCACCTGCTTGCCTGTCAAGTGCTTTGCATTTTTGTAGGTTTCGACGCAATAAATGAGAAAATCGCCTTGTCTGCTCATAGTTACGCCTCCTCTGGAATCTGAAAATCCCCTGTCCGCTTCTCCTCATCGAACATGTTGAACAAGGTAAGAGGGCTGAAATGCCACACTTTTGTATCCTCTTGTTCCAGCAAAGCATAAACTTTCGATTTGTAAAACTCTCTGGACGCTTCTATCTCATTCAAGAGATAATTTTCACAAATCAGATTGATGACCTGCGGGATAATCAGGGACAGAATGGCTTCAAATTTTTTATCTGCCATCATAATTCCTCCTCCGCTACTGTACCAACAAAGTGCAGGTATGACAATGCCTTCTCCGAAGTCAATACCAACTGGCTATACAGCTTTTTGATTTTAAGCTGCTCCAATGTCTGCTCTTTCGTCAACACTCCAGCAGTATAGAGTGTGAATATCCGGTATACATCATCATTGGCTACTGGCCCAAAGATGAAATCATAGGTTTCTCCCTCATAATTGCCGGAGCGGTTGTCTGATACGAAGTCCAGCCATGCTTCGTTCGGTTTGTCAAAGCGAAGGATTGAACATTCCGAAAAAGCAACTGCCTCGTTGATCTCATAAATGCTTACCATCTTTTGCCCAGTTTCCCGGCGTTTTGCAACCTTGTTAGCAAAGCTGATTGCCTGATTCTTGTTTGTCGTGGTATAAAAGCCAAACCCAAAATCCAGATAGCGGTTTTGCTGAATTAGTTTAGGCCGGTCCACAATCACATTGCTACCGTGATATAAAATCATATGCGTCCCTCTAATGTTTGCTCGGCAATCGCGCATCCTGCCTGTATTATACACAACTCAACCTTAAATTTCAATCTCGTGTCGCACATCCACTTTGCGTTAAGAAACTTCTTTGACATGCTCCGGGTCTTCCAACTTTATAGTTGTTTAGGTTCTCCAGAGAAAAGCAGACCCGCATCTATTTTCACAATGATATTGGCAAAGAGGACGCCAAAATCCATGGGCATGAACCTGTCGAAAGTCATATATGACATGGTTCCGAAATCTGTCTTGGGATAGACTCGCTTTCATCCAGCGCCAAGTAAAACCTTGCCACGCAGCACCTCAAAATCATAGCCTCGGCCCTGCTGGGCAATGGCACGGATAACGCTGTTTAGCCCCTCCACAAAGGCGTTGGTATAAGGTGCATCAAAGTAATTGAATATCTCGTCGTATGACCGCTCCACAGTACGGCAAATGCGATTAAAACCGGGCGGTTCCTTTGGGATACTGCTTTTCCAACAGCGATAGTAATACTCCGTATCTGAGCGACTCTTGCAATCGTACATACGGTAAAAATCCTCTTTTAGGTTGTATGCACTTTCTAAAAGAGGTATTTTTCAAGCCAATCATCTCGTATGTCGGCGGCACGCTCAGACAGGTTATCTCCTCGTGTAAGGAAGATAGACCGATTTTGCTTTAAGGTGTAGGGGCTGGTTCTTGTGATACTCCTACGAATGGAGTCCAGTTCATCGTTTGCCATCCGAACCACATGGAACTTATCCACGACTACAAGGGCATGGGGGAGAACTTCTTGAACCGCAGTACGGTAACCAGCCCACATATCCATAGTGACAACCTTTACCTTCTTTGGCTGCTGTAGGCTCTCCAATAGGTCAACGATAGTTTGCTTACTGCAGTTCTTCAGAAGTTCCATGACTGTATTTTCATCCCCATTGGCGATAACTGCCCAGGGCTGAGTATGGTGGTAGTCATCCCTCATTAGGCAAATTTCATCAATGCCTAAAATGGATGGAGTCTCTTGTGCGGATACCGTTGGAATTGATTTAACGGCCTCCAGAAATGCGTTTCGGATGGTAGTATCCGAAATTTTGTATTCGTTTTCGATGTCTACAAAGGGCGTTGAAATGGCTTTCTGGCCTATTTCCTTGCGCAGGCGGTTTGTGATGCGACCCCTGCCATCAACCGATTTCAAAGGCTCTGCAAATATCCTGACCGCACTCACCGCATCGGTAATACCGGCGTTTGAGCATGAGAGCAACACGCTTGCCTTGGTTGTTCAGGTCACGAATCGTCTGGGTGCGTGTCTTTGCAACGCCTAAGTTTGGCTGGTAGCATCCACACGCTGGGCATATGTCGGGCTTCTCTTTGATCTGCACCCAGAACCCCATATCATACTCGTTCCGCTTGCAATCTGTGACCTCAAATTCAGGCAGTCCGAGCATCTTCTCCATCAAAGGGTTGCTCACTTGCCTGCCTCCTCAGTGGCAAAAGGCTTCTTTTTTTGCACCTTTTTCTGCTCTTTTTTCAATACCTCCATGCCGAGACGAATCAATTCCAATGTTGCGGCAGAACGGCTTGGATAGCGGTTTTCAAAGCGAAAATCATCAATTTCTTTCGATAGTTTGTTGGTGTTACAACGGAATGGACGACCGACGGCAAAATCATTATGGTCGATTTCAGTATACCGGAAAACGAACTCAAAATCGTATTCCTCCTGAATGGCCAGACAAGAGATAAACCATAACCACTTATGCTCAACTTGAGCATAAGTCCGGTTTGCGCTGATATTCCTGCAAATGCAACGAGTGGGTTACACAATCTGATCATGCTATTGACGGGACAAAGTATGTAGACACCATGCAGCTTTTCAGCGTGGAGCATTTTGGCATTCTAAAGAAAAGTTGCCGAGATCTACGACTTATGAGACTAAATTGTTTAAAGCGTTAAAGTAAAAGTGTCAGGATATACGACTTATTGGGCTAAATTGTTTAAAGTGCTAAAGTAAAAGTTGTCATGATATACGACTTATTGGGCTAAATTATTTAAAGTGCTAAAGCAAAAGTTGCTAAGATCTACGACTTTCTCGAAGAGTTTTATCAAAGTACCTTTGGCTTTTTGTTGCATCTCAGATCGATATTTGTATATTTCAATCTCTATTACCCCCAAAAGTTGCATATTCTAAGATCGTCGTCTGAAAAATCGAAAAATAAATATTAAAAATTATAAAATAAAAAAATGAGTCGCTTACTTTATGAAAAAATCACCTATAATTTTTCTGATTTTTATCGGTAAAAAACAGGGGAAAATAGCAGCTATTGAGTAGTCAGCTGGAAAACAAAAGCGACACAGAAAACCTTCTGTGCCGCTGTATTTCTTTTTATTTTCGTTTGTCTGTCCGCCCTACCAAATAGTCCAGAGATACTCCATAATACTCCGCCAGCTTAACCGCCAGATCGAGTGGCAGAATACGTTCGCCTCGTTCATATTTGGAGTAAAGGGATTGATCACATAGTATTATTTCGGAAATCTGCTTCTGTGTTAAATCTGCATCTTCACGCAAATCCCGGATTCTTAGATTCATATCTATCACCAAAATTACTATATCAAAGGACAAATCGTCCTATTGACTTTTTGGACTATATGTCCTATTCTGGTGATAAAGAGGTGATCTTATGCCGGACTACAAAAAGATGTACCTGACGCTGTTCCGCGCCACAGAGCAGGCAATCAATACGCTGATCCAAGCGCAGCGGGAATGCGAGGAATTATATATCAGCGCAACCGATACCGAACTCAAAATCGTCCCCCTCCCGAATAGCCAGTCGAACGAGGAGCCATAAGGCAATGGGCGAAGCTTTCCTATCTTGCAAAAATCAGAAATTTGTTCGATTATTATTTGATTTTTTCTGTTTTTTGGCTTTAACTCGATAATAGAATTGCAAAATCCATTGACAAATCATATATGTCATGATATCATATAATCAAGCTATAAGTAATTCGCCTTGGGGTTACCATGCGCGCTACTCATCAATAACCGTTTACTTGCACACTTATTCTATGACAGAGTAGGTGTGCTTTTTTATTGCCGATAAAACGCTGCCATGCCTTGATGACAACTGCATGCAGCGGATCAATAGGACAGCCAAATATGGTGCTGTTCTGTCGGGAAGGGGAAGCTCTTTTTCCATTTCCCTTGCTTTCTCTGCAAAGAGAAAGCAGTGCAGATGATGCATACTGCCATGCTCGGAATTGCACGCATCATCGGTACCAGCGAAGCCCATTCACCCAGCGGGGAGCCGTCTATTTTCGTTCCTCGTGCCGGACAAATCTGTAGAATAGTTGCGATTTATTAGAAAAGTTGTACGAAAAAACAAGTTGAAAAACATCGTGATTTTGCGAAGTACGTTTTTCAACTAAATAGTACGCATGGAACGTAACTTATTCACCGCATATCGCCCTCCCAACTTGTTACTTTGCTATGTTTTCCTGCATTTTTATCGTGGAATTTCTGAAGGCATCGAACAAGCAACAGAGGGGGGGTAATCAAAATCAACCCAGTATAGGGGGCGCATTTACCATGAAAAACGAGCATTTGAAATTAGCCATCCAATACAATCAACGCTTTTTGGAACAGGCAAAAACGGTCATCGGCAAGGTGCAGGAGCGGCAAAATGACCTGTTGGTCCTCCAGCAGTATCCTTTCATGCAGACCGATGAACTGTTCCAAAAAGCCGTTACCGAATCCTATCTGGCACAAACCGAACTATGCGTCAAGCTGTCCAGTCAGTTGACCTCGTCCGAGCTGTGCACATGGATGGCTCCTGATCTGTACCAATCGCTCTATCAAAAGCAGCAGACCCAGCAGGCGCAGGCAGCGGACATCGATCTGATCCAGAAGGATGCATGCATACTTATTCGTATGCCTCATCCATTGCTCCGGTATCATATCAAGAAAACAGGCGCACCGTTTTTAGACACATTGGAGCAAGTGCTGTACCATATGCCGCTTCCGCATGGTTTCG
>OLVP01001768.1_pt1 | contig 11742 bp, 10 predicted proteins | sample 1673281 | NCBI WGS metagenome assembly OLVP01 (sample SAMEA3178940, study PRJEB25190) | human gut metagenome | biome: human gut; feature: human-associated habitat; material: faeces | place: Austria | collected 2013
CGGACCGCCGTGTGGACGGCCCGGCGTGGAAGAACGCCCGCGGCCCGGCACAGGTAGTCTACGACTGCCCGCAGATCGTCATTGTGAACAAGCCCGCCGGTCTTGCCGTGGACGGCCCGGAGGACGACACGCTGCTGAACCGCACCCTGCTTTACCTGAACCAGCAGGGCGAGTACAAGGAGAACGACCTGTACACCCCGGCGCTGTGCCACCGGCTGGACACCGGCACCAGCGGCCTTGTCATCGTTGCCAAGACCCCGGAAGCCGAAGAGCTGTTCCTTGCAGCCATCAAGAACCGCGAAGTGAAAAAGACCTACCTCTGCGTCACCTTCGGCCGTCCGATGCCGCCGGATGCCACTCTGGGCGGCTATCTGCTCAAGGACGCGGACCGCGGCATCGTGAAGATCGTGGAAGAAAAGCAGCCCGGTGCCAAGGAAGTGGAGACCCGGTACGAGACCATCGCCGTCTCCGGCCGTCTGGCCCTGCTGAAGGTGCAGCTGATCACCGGCCGCACCCATCAGATCCGTGCACACATGGCCAGCATCGGCTGTCCCATTCTGGGCGACAGCAAATACGGCAACAACACCGCCAACCGCGAACTGAAACTCAAGTATCAGGCCCTGTGCGCATGGGAACTCACCATGCCCCGTTTCAACCAGCCGGATTTCGAGTTCCTCAGCGGCAAGACCTTCCGCGCACCAAAGCCCTGGTATTACAGTCAGGTACTGGACGGAACCCTGAAATAAGCTTTTTTTACAATAAATTACAGCAAAAAAAGAAATCCCGGAAGTGTATTCCGGGACTTCTTTTTTGTCGTTTATGATTTTACTGGAATAGACCGCCAAACCAGCCCAGAGTGGACTCAGTTGCATTTGCAAAGGCATCCTGAACTTCCTGAATACTGTCCAGCAGCTTGGTGCCCTCGGTATCCTTCACCGACCAGTAAACGCCGCTGCTTGCCGAGCCATCCGAAACCGTGAAGTCACTGGTAAAGCAGAGGTTATCGCCCTGAGAATCGGTCACGACCACCATGTAGGTGTAATTGCCTGCGGGCAGTTCACCAAAGCGGATGGAGCTGTCCAGCGACTTGAAGGAGAAGATCGCCGTATTGGGTGCTGCCTGTGCAGTGAACACCGTCTGGTCGTTCTCGTCCAGCACTGCCACCTGCACATTGGTCAGGGTGGTGCCCAGCGCAGCATTTGCAGTGCCGGTCAGTGCCATGCCCTTGCCCGCACGGACATTGATTGGGTAGCTCATGCCTTCCAGACGCAGGCCGTCAGCCTCTGCAGCAATGAAGTTGTGATCTGATGCCACATACCAGTAGCAGGAGGACCTATTGACCGAAACGCTGGAGTTTTCCAGCGGGATGCGTCCGGAAGAGATGTTGCCTGCCGGATCGGAGCAATAGAAGTTGCCGTTGGTGTAGTCGGTGAGCAGCACTGCATGGGGCTGGCTGCGGTCATACAGCACGATGCCCTCCGGGTGCTGCGAAAGCAGGGTGATCAGGGTCTGTACTTTTTCCTGTTTGCGGGAGGGCAGTGTGCCGTAGCCCACCTGCATCTCCTTATATGTAAAGCTGTGGGAAAGCCCGTTGGACCATGCTGTGGAACGGACACTGTTCTCGGTCACAGTGGACCAGTCGGTCAGGCCGTCAAAATAGGCACGGCGGCGCAGCATCATGGCTGCGGATGCCAGTGTGCAGGTGCCGCCACGGCTCTGCTTGAAGTAGAAGCCTGCGTCCACATTCAGATCAACCGCCAAGGCAGCCGGCAGGCAGGTGAGCATAAACACCAGTGTCAGCACAAAGCTCAGCAGTTTTTTACGGGACGGTGCAGCGGTATTCACGGGTAGGTTCTCCTTTCAGCTTCCATGGCTTGTTACGTTTACCACCATAAAGTATACCAACCTGTTACCCTTTTGTAAACGTTTGTGAAGCTTTTTTCTCAATATCAACACGTTTGGGCAGTTTTTGTTGGAGAGAATGCACAGTTTCCGGCAAGATATTCTACATTTTTTACAAAAATCCCGTCCTGACATTTTTCAAGCGCACCGCATTTTGCATTCTTTTTTCATTTTCTGACCACGCTGTGGGCAAACAAAAAAGCCCCACTGGGGCTTTCGTTGCTTCGCAAACGCAAACTTTTTTCTCCGCAGTCGGCGGTCAAAGTGTCCTCAAACCGGACAGTTTGGGTGCCATCCTTGTAGTTGAACGTGATCAGCATCCGGTCATCGTACAGAAAAATGGCATTTACAAAAATTTCAATCAGCGCTTTCCGCCGCTTTTTCCGCGAAATATCGAACTTTCTAAATTTCATCAGCCAGAATCGGATGAAATCCTCATTGAAGCTAGGCTTCTTCAACTTTTCGTCTGCAATTTTGCAGTCAGTTCATCTTTCTGGATTTCCAGCGCTTCCAGACGCTCTTTCATTGTCCGGGTGTACAAGCCGTCCTCGATCGCCTTCATCAGGTTGTCCAGCTTTTTGTTGACCTCTCGCAGTTGCTTTTCCAGCAGCGGGATCGTGGTGTTCTCCTGATTCTGCACATCCATGACCAGTTGAACGATCTTGTCGATCACCGCATCGTCCTGAATCAGCTTCATGGTCTCCCGGACGACCAGATCTTCCAGCCAATCCTTCTGCACGGTCTTTTTGTTGCAGCCCTTACGCCGCTTGACGTTGGCGCATACTTATATTTTTTCAGCAAGTGCTTCACCATCTTACGCATACTTGCGCGGGCAGTTTCTTTTTTCTGCAGGTCTATTACGCTTGCATTACTGAATTTCTGCGTTTCCAGCCATCTCCATTGCAGCGTTCGATTGACACAGGTTGAGTTATCGGCAGATACAGCAAACACAACGGGCAGCTCTGGTAACAGAGCTGCCCGTTGTGTTCGTTTATGAAAAGGAGAACTTAGATCTCATACCACTTGATCTCGTTGGCATCCAGATGCAGAGCAAAGCTGCTGCCGTCTGTGGTGTAAACGGTGGTGTCCTGCGGCTCGTACGTGTTGTTCACCACACAATACTTGCCGTTCTTGACGTAGGCGTGAACTTCTACATTATAATTGGAGCTGAACCATGTATGCAGTTCCTCCTCGCTGTGGGCGCTCCACAGGATAGCGCGGTACAGGGTGCGGCTGTTGGCAAAGCTGTACGGCACGCCGCTGATGTACACGGCACGACCCTTGCCGAAGTCGTGTGCCGCCATCTGCACTTCTTTGTTTCGCTGCACCAGTACTTCGGTGCCTTCCAGCGCATAGATGTTCTTCTTGCCTTCGCCAAAGTCGATGGGCCGGTCGGCATCCTGCAGAATGAAATGGTCCGGGTGTTCTTCCCAGTTGTACTTGTCGTAGTTCAGGGTGAAGCCGTTTTCTTCTTCCACGCCCAACACGCTGGCAAGCTGGAGAATGTGGCCCTGATACGGGTGACCGGAAGGCTCACCCACGCCGATGAAGCCGCCGCCATTCCAGACGAACTTGCGGATGGCAGAGGAGATCTCCGGATCTTCCCACCAGATGCCGCCGGTGTGTGCGGTGTCGGCATCGCCTACATTGATAATGACATCCAACGAATCCAGCAGATGCGGGTCGTTCTTGATGTCCTCAAAGCTGATGAACTTCACATCAAAGGGCGCACCGGACAGCATCTCAATGACACCGGCATAGCTATAGTTCTGCTTGTAATAGAGGGCGTGATGCACCATGTGACAGCCCCAAGCCCGCATTTTACCCCAACAGTTCAGCACGGCCACTCGCTTGACACAGTAGGGTATGGTGCCCTTGATGTTCTCGTACAGTTCGCGGAACTCGTTGCAGACGCTCTCCACGTAGTCCACGAACTCCGGGAACTGCAAGGCCAGTTTCAGATAGCCGCCATAGCCGATGCGGTCGATGGGCTTGCGCAGGATAGCGCGGCGGGCTGTAACCCAGTTCTCCTTGGCTTCCCGCACCGGGTCGCCGCCCTCGTGGAAGGTGTCGGGGAAGAAGTACGGCAGGAAACGGCCCTCGGTGTACTTCACGCCCTCAATGTCAGAGATCAGGCGCAGGGTGGAGCCGTTGCCCACGCTGCCCACTACGGCATCCAGTCCGATGGTCTTGAACTCCGGCATGAAAGGTTCGGTGCCGATCCAGTGATCGCCGAGGAACATCATGGCTTCGCACCCGCACGCGTGGGTGATGTCCACCATCTCCTTGGCAAGCTTTGCCACCTCGCGGCGCTGGAAGGCCTGAAAATCCCGGAATTCCTTGCTGGGCACCCGGTACTGGTTGTTATAGTAGCCCTGATCGATGATGTACTCCGGGCGGAACTTGTAGCCCACTTCCTGCTCAAACTGGTTGAGGATATAAGGGCTGACCGAAGCAGAGTATCCATACCAGTCCACGAACTTCTCCCGCTTCAGCTCGTCGAAGATCAGGGTGAACTGGTGGAAGAAGGTGGTGTAGCGGATGACGTCAACATAGGGGTGCTCTGCAATGAACTTGCGCAGGCGCTCCATGGAATACTTGTGGGTCTTGGGCTGACGCACGTCAAAGGTGATCTGGTGCTCAAAATTCGTCCAGCCGTTGGTGGTAGCGTTGTACATATGCACCGGGTCCCAGATGAGGTAAGCCAGAAAACTGACGGTATACTCATGGAACGGTACGGCCTGTACGGTCACACTGCCGTCGGCGTAGCTCCACTGCTCCGGCGGCACGGGCTGACCGGTGGTTCGATCCATGACCTCCCACCAGCGGGTGATGTCGTCGTTGGTGTTCACCTGCATCAGCTCCGGGCTGATGCCCTTCATCAGCGGGATGGTCACGGTGTCGCCGGGTGCGGTGTAGAAGCCGGTCATGATGTAGCACTGCTGCACCTCGTCCGGGTTTGCCTTTGCCCATGCGTTGTCCTTGCGGGTGGTATAGTAGGTGGAGTAGATCTTGGCGTCCGCATCCTTGAGCTGCTGCGGGAAGTCGGTGCCGTCGCAGTCGCGGATGGCATCAGCACCCCACTTTTTTAAGATCTCCAGTGTTTCGGGCACAACGTCCAAGTCTGTAGGAATGGTCACGCGCCCGGTCTTTCTTATTTCATCCATGGGAAACTCTCCTTTTGCCTCTCTTTGAATCGTAGGGGATCAATCGTAGGCGGCGTTATACAGCGCCAGCACAGCCAGCAGCAGCGCTACGCCCACCAGCATGATGCCAAGCCCTGCCAGCTGTCCGGTCATTTTCCAGCCGGACACCACCAGCACCAGTGCCAGCACGAACAGCACCAGCATCAGGACCATGCGCAGGGCGGGATGGTTTTTCCAGTATGCTTTCATCGTTTGTCACCTTAACCTTTCAGGCCGCCCACGGTCATGCCCTGCGTCAGCTGCCGCTGCACGCAGATGTACAAAATCAGGGTGGGCAGCATTACCAGCACAAGACCTGCATACATCGTGCCGTACTGGGCGGCGCTCTGCTGCGCCTGCATCAGGTTCAAAAGACCGACCGGCAGGGTGCGGGGTGCCTTGGTGGAGCTCATCAGGGTCATGGAGATGATATACTCGTTCCAGAAGGACAGGAAGTTGAACAGGATAATGGTGATGATGGAGGGCTTTGCCATGGGGAAGATGATGCGGGTCATGGTGGAAAAATAGCTTGCACCGTCGATATAGGCGGCCTCCTCAAAATCGTGGGGCAGGGTGGCAAAGTAGCCCGACAGCAGGTAGATGGTAAAGGGCAGCGCGGTGGCGGCGTATACCACCGCCAGCACCACCAGATTGTTCAGCAGAAAGCCGCTACCAAAATGGCTTTTCAGCCACACATCGCCGTCCCGCAGCATCAGGAAGATGGGCACCACGATGTAGTTCACGTTGATGAACAAGCCCGCCATGAACAGGGTGTTCAGCACCTTGCACCCCTTGAAGTGAAAGCGGGACAGGCAGTAGGCGGCGGGCAGGGCAACGACCAGCAGCAGCGCCAGCGCCAGCGCGGTGACGATGACCGAGTTGAGCATATATTCGCCCATTTTCGCGCCGTTCCATGCGTTGACAAAGTTCTGCCAGTAGAACCCGGCGGGCAGTGCCCACGGGTTGCCGTAGAACTCTGCATTCTGCTTGATGGAGGCCATGAACACCCATGCCACCGGCACGATGATGGTAACGGCCAGCAGAACCAGCACAAAATAGATGAAAAACTTGTACAGACCTTCCGCAGAGCGGGAAGATTTTTCGGTGGTATTCTGCATCTTCTTCCCTCCTTAAAATTCCAGCGTATCGCGGTTGGTGACCTTGTTGACACAGGCGGACAGGGCAAACGAGAACAGGAAGATTACCACGCCGATGGCCATGCTGTAACCGTAAAGACCGGCGTCCTTCTGGCTGTACATATAGCTTAGCGCCACATCCGATGCGCCGTTGGGGCCGCCGCTTGTCATGGCCTTGACGAAGAGGAAGGCCATGTTGATGGTGGAGATGATGAAGAAGGTCAAAGTGGTGCGGATATTCGTCCAGATGAGGGGGATGGTGATCTGGAAGAACTGGGTCAGCCGCCCGGCACCGTCCAGATTGGCGCTCTCGTACAGGCTGATGGGCACGGCAGACATGGAGGCCATATACATGACCATGTAGTAGCCGATGGCCTGCCACACCATGGCAATGATGATGGAGGGAATGACCAGCTTTTCACCCTTCCACAAAATGGGGTCGCTCATGTTGCGGAACAGGCCGATGATGCTGTTCAGCATGCCGTTTTCCGGCTTATAGATGGCAGAGAAGATGCCGGAGATGACGACCACCGACAGGATGTTGGGGATGTAGAAGATGATGCGAAAAAAGTTCTGGCCTTTGATCTTCTCCCGGGTGAGGATGGCGGCAAATACCAGTGCAAAGGCGAAGGTGATCAGGGTGACCGTTACCACCAGCAGGATCATATTCTGCATGGAGCGGATGAACTGGGCGTCCCGCAGCAGATGCTGGAAGTTTTTAAGCCCCACAAAGGTCTCGTTGGGAGAATAGGCACCCCGCTCATACAAACTCATGCGGAACACGTTGAGGGTGGGCAGGATCATAAAGAGGAAAAACAGGATGGTAGCCGGTGCCACACAGAGGAATACGAACCGTTTGCGGCTTTTATCCGTTCTCATAGGGGATTGACCGCTCCTTTCTTGATGGTACTGTACAGCCCAAAAAAGCGGAGGCGGTAAAAACCGCCCCCGCTGGGCAGGGCTTAATTACTCGATGATGTTGGCGCGCATCTGGTCGCTGGCGGACTTGATGCCGTCGATCCACTGCTGCTCGGTCATGCTGCCGGACACCAGAGAGTTGACAGGGTCGAAGAACACGGTGCGCACTTCCACGCCGGGGATGGCACTGAAGGCTGCAAAGTTGCCCATGGCGGCCTTTGCGCCGTTGTCGTAGATGGAGTAGAACATCTTGTTGTCGCCTTCCAGACTGTCGGCGATGCCCAGCACAGGCTGGATAGCGCCGCTCTCGGCAAACAGCTTGCAGGCTTCGTCGCTGTACAGGTAAGCCACGAACTGCTTGGCGGCATCCTGATGCTCGGCACCGGCGGGGATCCATGCCTGCTCGAACCAGGTGTAGCTGTAACCATCGCCGCCGGCCTTGACAGCGGGCAGGGCGGTCATGCCCCACTCAAAGCCGTCTGCCCGGGGAGCCTCGGCCATCTCGCCCACGATCCAGGTGCCGTTGGGCATGAACAGGGCCTTGTTGTCCAGCACCAGCTGCTGGTTCTGGGTAAAGTCCTGATCGTTGGCCTGTGCGGGGGTAATGGGGTTGGTGTAGGAAGCCAGCTTTGCCACGATATCAAAGCAGGTCTTTGCCTCGGGGGTGTCCCAGATGCCCTCGGTGTAGTGGGTGGCCTTGTTGAAGAACTCCGGGCCGCCGGCAGCGTACATCAGCGCATAGAAGAAGGCGTCGAAGTAGCCGGTGGTGGGGTAGGTGAACAGGTAGGTGCCCTCAGCGGCAGCCTTGTCGCCCAGTGCCCACATCTCGTCCCAGGTCTTGGGCACGTCCCAGCCCTTTTCCTTCAGGAAACCGGCGTTGTAGAACAGGCCGCAGGGGCTGTAGAACATGGGAGCCAGATAGGTTTTGCCGTCGCCGTAGGGGTTGGTCAGGGAGGTGTCGGTAAAGCCGCCGGCGATCTTCTCGCTCACCTTCTTGCTCTCGCCGGGCACGGTCATGCTCAGCACATCGGTGATGTCGGCGATCAGGTTGCCCTTGATGAACTGCTCGGTCAGGGCAGCTTCACGGCCGGTGGCCAGATGGACCACGTCGGGGTAGTCGCCGCCCTGCATGGAGGGGCCGATGACGTCCTCCAGCTTTTTGTCGGTGGTCAGGTCCACCTTGATGCCGGTCTGTGCGGTAAAGGCCTCGGCGACCTTCTTCCACATATCAGCGCCGTAGCCGGTCTCGATGGCGGCTACCTTGATGGTAACGTCTGCAGCCGCCGCTGCGGAAGAAGCAGCGGCAGAAGATGCCGTGCTGGACGCGGTGGAGCTGGCAGCACCACCACAGGCAGCCAGGCTCAGTGCAGCGGCGCCAACGCCGGCCGCCTTCAGGAAATTACGACGAGAAATACGATTCATACTGTGTTGCCTCCATTATTTTGTTCCGTTCAAACACAGCCGGGCAAACAGGCTTTGCCCGAAGGACTGTGTGTTTTTCTGCCTCCAATATAAATTCTTTCGCTTCCTTGCTCAAGAGGTTTGTTGTTTCATTTTTTATAGATGTTGCTTTCTGAAAAATTCTTCCAGCAAAAGTGCTAAAAATCTTTTAAAAGTTTCAGCATAATCCCCAGCCTGTAACTATTTTGACATATTCCGAAGGGACTTGAGAAACAAAAATATAAAAATTAGCCTAAAATCAGGGCTTGCTTTTTTTGTATGTTCCCTCTATAATGAGGGTAAAGTGCACGAAACAACGCACCATTTTTTGATAATGTTTTTAGAATGTTGCGTTTATTTTTAGAAAATTTGCGTTTCCCGAAGGAGCCGATCATCTATGAGTACCCAGCGCTTTGATATCCGCCACGCGCCCGCTCCGCGGGAATCCTTCCGGCTGCTGTACATCAGCAAAAGCAAATTTGGCGGCGATTGGAACAGTACCACCCACACCCACTCCTGCACGGAGCTGTTCTACTGCCTCAGCGGCGAGGGACAGTTCTACCTTGCCGGGCAGCTGTTCCCGGTAAAGCCGGACGATATGGTCATTGTGAACCCGCAGGTGGAGCATACCGAGCTTAGCCTGAACGCCTCGCCCTTGGAGTATATCGTGCTGGGCGTTGCCAGCATGGAGTTTTTGTTCAGCAAGGCGGATACGAACTACGCCATCTTCAATTGCCGGGAGAACCGGGAGCGGATGGTCACGTTGCTGCACATGCTGCTGGCCGAGGCCGACCGCAGCTTAGACGGCTGCGAGACCGTTTGTCAGGACCTGCTGGAGGTACTGCTGATCTGGCTAGTGCGCTGCACCACCATTTCGCTGCAGCTGGAGGAGGCTGCCCCGACCGAGAACCGGGAGTGCGCCGAGATCAAGCGGTATCTGGACACCAACTACCGCGAGGATATCTCGCTGGACCTGCTGGCAGAGCTTGCCCACCTGAACAAATACTATCTGGCCCACACCTTCCAGCGGGAGTACGGCATTTCCCCCATTACTTACCTGAACCGCCGCCGCATTGAGGAGAGCAAGCATATGCTAGGCAACACCAGCTACAGTCTGGCGCAGATCAGCGAGCTGATGGGCTTTTCCTCCCCCAGCTATTTCTCCCAGTGCTTCCGCAAGGCGGAGGGCATGACCCCCAACGAATACCGCCGTCAGACGCGGCAGGGAAAACGCCCCGCCCCGACAAAACGGCATGAAGTATAACGAAAACGAGGAATTTATGATGAAATCCGTTACCCTTTCTTTGCTCCAGTCTGCTGCAAATGCCTTTGATTTTGGCGGGCCTGTGCTCTGCGATGCTCACCACTATGGTGAGGGGCATATCAACGACACCTTTGTGGTCTGGCGGGAAGATCATTCCAAACGCTTTATTTTGCAGCGCATCAACACAGATACCTTTACTAACCCGGTGGGCCTGATGGAGAATGTCTGCGGCGTGACCCGGCATCTGCGGGCGAAAATTCTTGCCGAGGGCGGCGACCCAGCACGGGAAACGCTGAATGTCATCCCAACTTTGTCGGGGTCGACTTGCTATCTGGATGCAGACGGCGGCGCATGGCGTGCCTACGACTTTGTAGAAGATACCATCTGTTTGCAGCAGGTCGGCAGCGAAACCGACTTCCGCACCGTGGCCGAGACACTGGGCAAATTCCAGAACCAGCTGGAGGATTATCCAGCCTCCACCCTCCACGAAACCATCGCCCGCTTCCACGACACGCCCAACCGCTATGCCAATTTTGAAAAAGCCCTCGCCGCCGATGCACTGGGCCGCGCAAAAAATATCACATCGGAAATCGAATTTATCCATGCGAGGGAGCAGGACTGCCATGTCCTGCTGGATCAGCTGGCAGCTGGCGAAATTCCTCTGCGCGTCACCCACAATGACACCAAGATCAACAATGTCCTCATCGATGCCGCTACCGGAAAAGGCATCTGTGTCATTGACCTCGACACCGTGATGCCGGGACTTTCGGCCTACGACTTCGGCGATTCCATCCGCACCGGTGCCAACGACTGTGCTGAGGACGAACCTGACCAGAGCAAAGTCCATTTTGACCTGCATCTGTACGAAGTGTTCGCCAAAGGGTATCTCTCCACTGCCGGGGCATCCATGAGCATGGCAGAAAAAAAGAGCCTTGCATGGGGTGCAAGGCTCATGACGCTGGAATGCGGCATCCGTTTTCTGACTGACTATCTGGAGGGCGACCATTATTTCCATATTGCTCGCCCGGATCACAACCTCGACCGCGCCCGCACCCAGTTCACACTGGTGCGGCAGATGGAAGAGGTTTTCGATCAGATGCTGGAAATCGTCTGCCCGGACAATCACTGATTTCGCAATCTCCTCCATTCGGATACAGCAAGAAGCATGGACGCTCTCCTTTTCGGGGGCGTCCATGCTTCTTTTTACAGCTTATCCCTACACACCCATCAAATCGTCCTTTGAGGACGCTGGGAGCGTCGAGGACATGATGCGCTGCAACAAATCATGAAAGCCCTTTTCAGCCCTGACCAATCACAATCCCCCAATGGCTATCATTGTAGCTGTAAATAGAAAAAACAGCTCAAGCAGCCTCCTATAAGTCCTACTATCACCGCTTTGCCGCAATAATTTTTTTCAAATTATCTTGACGCACCGTTCAATGCGTGATATTCTCTGTCACAAATCCCGCTGCTTTTGTGGATTGGCTTGAAGCCATCCACAAGATGTGGTCGTGTTCATTTTGAACACAGCCTCGCCGCGGATCATCCCTGAAAGATTAACCGCCCCGCAACACACCCGATTCATTTTGCCGCCGATTCACCCCGACAAAATCCATCGCTGCGCTGCTTGGGCGGTATTTTTCTTTATGAGAAACGTACCTTGAAAATTTCATAAGCCGACCGGACGTGATACCGACTTTCCGTCAACGCCGCTGCGCAAACAGGGGCAGGAACTTCGTTCGGAGCAAACGGTGACCCACATACATGAGCAGAGCCCCGCTACTTATTTTTTGCGTCTTAACAATTCGGAAACATTTGTTGATGAAGCGTTTTGAGCGCAGTGGTAGAGGGCAAGAACCGTCCCGTGGCCACAAATTTTCAATTCTTGAAAATGTTG
>OLVP01001770.1_pt1 | contig 11723 bp, 12 predicted proteins | sample 1673281 | NCBI WGS metagenome assembly OLVP01 (sample SAMEA3178940, study PRJEB25190) | human gut metagenome | biome: human gut; feature: human-associated habitat; material: faeces | place: Austria | collected 2013
TCGGTTACACGGCGGGGTGAGGGCACCCCGCCCTACGGTATTCGTTCAATTTATATCAATCCATTGAATTTATGCCAATCGTTTGATGCGGTGCGCCGAGGTCGTACCCCAGGGCACCTTCTCTTGCGGCTATGCCGCAATTCACCTTGTCGCACCCTACGGTATGGTTTGTGCAATGATTTTCAGCATTGCATTTGGGTTAATACTATGTTATGACATTGCCTGCGGTTCCCATTTCTAACAGCAGGACAAATGAAAACCCACATTTTACCCCTATCAACAGGCAAAGGAAAAGGGCGCACAATGTGCGCCCTGCGGAGAACCATCCCTTCACGGTCATTCTCCATTTTCCCATTTTCAATTCTCCATTATTTCCATTTCCACTCGCGGACTTCCGGCATATCCTCACCGTACTCGGTGATATACTGCTGATGCTGTACCAGCTTATCGCTCATCTTCTGGTAGAGGTACGCGCCGCGGTTGCCAAGCTGCGGCAGGCGCAGCAGAACGTCCTTGACGAGGTGGAAGCGGTCGATATCATTCTGCACGCGCATATCGAACGGCGTGGTGATGGTGCCCTCCTCCCTGTAGCCGCGAACGTGCAGGTTGCGGTTATGACGGCGGTAGGTCAGCTCATGAATAAGCGTCGGGTAGCCGTGGAAGGCGAAGATGATCGGCTTATCCTTGGTGAACAGCATGTCGTACTCGGCATCGGACAGGCCGTGCGGATGTTCCCGCTCGGGCTGCAGCTTCATCAGATCAACCACGTTGACAACGCGAACCTTGAGTTCGGGCAGCTCTTCCCGCAGGATGGATACGGCAGCCAGCGTTTCGAGCGTCGGTGTCTCGCCGCAGCACGCCATAACAACGTCCGGTTCTGCGCCCTGATCATTGGACGCCCACTCCCAGATGCCGATGCCCTGGGTGCAGTGCTGCACAGCCTGCTCCATGGTCAGCCACTGCGGACGCGGATGCTTGGATGCCACGATGACGTTGACATAGTTGCGGCTCTTGATGCAGTGATCGAAGCAGCTGAGCAGGCAGTTTGCATCGGGCGGCAGGTACAGACGGACAACATCCGCCTTTTTGTTAGCGATGTGGTCAAGGAAACCCGGGTCCTGATGGGTAAAGCCGTTGTGGTCCTGCTGCCATACGTTGGAAGCCAGAATCAGGTTGAGCGACGCGATCGGCTGACGCCACGGCAGGCCGTTGCAGACCTTGAGCCACTTGGCGTGCTGTGCCGCCATCGAGTCGATAATGCGGATGAACGCCTCATAGCTTGCGAAAAAGCCGTGACGGCCGGTCAGCAGATAGCCCTCAAGCCAACCCTCACACATGTGCTCGGACAGCATACCGTCCATCACGCGGCCGCTTGCGGACAGGAATTCGTCGGTGTCCAGACGCTCGGCGTTCCACTCGCGGTCGGTGACCTCGAAAATGTGGCTCAGGCGGTTGGACATGGTCTCGTCCGGGCCGAATACGCGGAAGTTGCGGCTGTCCATGTTCAGCTTGATGACATCGCGGACATAAGCGCCAAGCTCGATCATATCCTGACCCTCAACACTGCCCGGAGCCGGAACATCCAGTCCGTAATCACGGAAATCCGGCAGGCGCAGCTGGTGCATGAGCAGACCGCCGTTGGCGTGCGGGTTTGCGCCGATGCGGTGCTCGCCGGTCGGCGCCAGCGCCTTGAGTTCGGGAATCAGCTTGCCGTTTTCGTCGAACAGCTCCTCCGGATGGTAGCTGCGCAGCCACTGCTCGAGCATGGGCAGGTGCTCCGGGCTGTCCATCATCAGCGGCACCTGATGCGCGCGGAAGCTGCCCTCGATCTGCTTGCCGTCCACGTTCTTCGGACCGGTCCAGCCCTTCGGGGTGCGCAGCACGATCATCGGATAGATCGGACGGGTCGTGTCGCCGGTCTCGCGCGCATGCTTGCGGATGGCGAGGATTTCCTCGGTTACGGTGTCGAGCGTGTCCGCCAGTGCGCGGTGTACCTTCATCGGCTCATCGCCCTCGACGAAATACGGCTTCCAGCCGCAGCCCTCGAGCATTTTGCGCAGCTCCTCTTCAGGAATGCGCGACAGCACGGTCGGATTGGAGATTTTGTAGCCGTTCAGGTGCAGGATCGGCAGAACAACGCCGTCCGTCACCGGATTGAGGAACTTGTTGCCGTGCCACGAGGTTGCCAGCGGGCCGGTCTCCGCCTCGCCGTCACCGACAACCACGGTTGCGATCAGGTCGGGGTTATCCAGCACCGCACCGAAGCCGTGCGCCAGAGAATAACCCAGTTCACCGCCCTCGTGGATGGAGCCCGGGGTCTCCGGGGCAACGTGGCTGGCAATGCCGCCCGGGAACGAAAACTGCTTGAACAGGCGCTTCATGCCCTCGGTGTCCTCGCTGATGTTCGGGTAAACCTCGCTGTAAGTGCCCTCGAGATAAGTGTTCGCCACGAAGAAATTGCCGCCGTGACCCGGACCGGACAGCAGGATCATATCCAGATTATACTGCTTGATGATGCGGTTCAGATGAACGTAAATCAGGTTCTGACCAGGCACCGTGCCCCAGTGGCCGACGATCTTCTTCTTGATGTGCTCGGGCTTCAGCGGCTCCTTGAGCAGCGGGTTATCGAGCAGGTAAAGCTGACCGGCTGCAAGATAATTTGCCGCCCGCCAGTATGCGTCCATTTTGTTCAGCATTTCGTCGTTGATGTGTGCTGCCATAGCGTAATGCTTCCTTTCTGCGGTTGACTGTATGCGTGGTTTTATTATTCTATCCGTTTTAAGGCAAATAATGCGATAAAATATCCACCTGTTTTTTTCATTCCTTATCACGCTGAGATAATAGTATATCGTTATTTATTTGTCAATATTACATTTGTCACTGATTCAGGCAGGAGTTCGGGGTATGGTTTGCCCTTCTTCATGTCAGCGCATCACATATGAAATCTAAATTGCAGGGTGCGACCTCGGCGCACCGTTTCTATCTGGTCTGCACATGTTATCCCGTAGGGGCGAACATTGTTCGCCCACAGCACGACCGGAGCCTGTGCAGGGAACGACCACGCACCCGGTTAACCATAACGCGGGAGCACAGTGTGCTCCCCTACGGGTATGCGTTTGCCGATGAATTTACAAATGGTGCGCCGAGCTTGGCGCACCCTACGGTATACATTTCATACGGTGATATCGCAATGCGAAGAAGGTTAAACCACAGCGTTCATTCTCCATTTTCCATTATTCCGAAAAAAAAGAACAGCGTCCCGCTCTATCCAAGCGGAACGCTGTAATTTCATTGCATTTTTATCAAATCTGCGAAGTAAACACCTTATAGCCATCATCGGTGAGGGTGTCGATGAGGCGCTTGGCGTGGTCAACGCCGCCGACCTCACAGACGACATGGATAATCGCCTCGCCGATCTCAAGGTCCGTCTGTACGCGGTCATGCTGGAACAGGATGATATTGGCATTCTGCTGTGCAACGATGTGCGAGAAATGCTCGAGTGCGCCCGGTGCATCCGGCATGAGCACAGAGAACTTCAGCTGACGGCAGCGGGTGATAAGGCCTTTTTCGACGATCTTGTGGATGAACGAAACGTCGATATTGCCGCCGGACAGCACGCAGACGACCTTTTTGCCCTTTACATCCACCTTGTTGTTGAGGACAGCCGCGAGCGGAGCCGCACCCGAGGTCTCAACGACCTGCTTGCAGCGCTCGAGCAGCAGCAGAACAGCGGAAGCGATCTCGTCATCGGAAACCGTGACAACGCGGTCCACATACTGCTTGATATACTCAAAGGTCTTTTCGCCCGGGGTCTTGACGGCGATACCGTCAGCGATGGTGTGCACGGTATCGGACGGAGTGCGCTCACCGGTGCGGAACGAATTTGCGATCGCCGGTGCGCCCTCAGCCTGTACGCCGATGATCTGGATGCGCGGGTTGATCTGCTTTGCGCAGGCAGCCACGCCGGAGATCAGTCCGCCGCCGCCGGCCGGAACGAAGATCATGTCAACGCCCGGCAGGTCGCGCAGGATTTCCAGCGCGATGGTGCCCTGACCCGCCATAACATCCTCATCGTCAAACGGGTGGATGAACTCTGCGCCGGTCTCCTCGCAGATCTCGCACGCCTTGGCATAGGCTTCATCGTAAATGTTGCCCGCCAGAACAACCTCGGCACCGTAGCCCTGGGTTGCGGAAACCTTGGCGATCGGCGCGGAACGCGGCATAACGATGGTGGATTTTACACCGGCAGCGGTTGCCGCAAAGGCAACGCCCTGTGCATGGTTGCCCGCAGAGGACGCAACAACGGCGTGCAGGTCGCCCTCAGCGAAGCGCTTCATAATCTTATTGTAAGCACCGCGCACCTTAAAGGAGCCGGTCTTCTGCTGGTTTTCGTACTTCAGATAAACCTCTGCGCCGGTCATGGCGGAGAAGGTGCAGGACGTAGACAGCGGAATGTTGTGGATGACGTTTTTCAGTCGGTCCGCAGCTGCCTCGAAATCTTTTAATTCTAACATTGAGCATCTTCCTCGTTTTTGCAAGATAGGTTTATAATATCACTTTCCGTTTTTGATTGCAAGATATTCGGGCACATTACCTTACATTATTATATCATTCTGTTCAATATGTACAAAGAATCCGCATTCCCCGCGGTGTGTGTACATTGCGAGAAAATGGTCGCATCGTGTAATCATCCTGTAGGGTGCGGCAAGGTGAATTGCCGCACCCTGCGGTATACCTTCATCGTAATATTGAAACGGAGAAACACGGTAAACCAATATCTGCTCCTGCCTCCACGCACTCTTCACTCTTTTTATTGCCTTTATCGTCAGGATTTGCTATACTAATATAAGATTATTGTGGGAGGAACTGCAATGGACGAGCAAACCCGTGGATTCCGCAGTGCCATCTTCGGCGGCTTTAACCGCGAGGACGTAATGCATTACATAGAAGAAACCGACACGAAATACTACACCGAGACCGCCGAACTGCGCTCTCAGCTGACCGAGGCTCAGTCCGCGATGAATGAGCTGCGCACGCAGAACGAGGCGCTTACCGCGAAGAACGCCGAGCTGCTCGAGCGGCTGGGCGAAATGACGCTGGATACCGATAAAATCCGCGCACAGCTGGACCAGATCGAAAGCGGTTTTTCCCTTCAGGCGACCGAGATCGAGGCGCAGAACGCCCGTGCGGCGCAGCTTGCGGCGGAAAACGACCGGCTGACCTCGGAGAACGCCAAGCTGTCGGCCAAATGCGGCGAATACGATGCGATCAGAGAGAAGATCGCCGAGATGGAGCTTTCTGCGTACCGGCGCGCCAAGCAGATCGAGGAGGATGCCAAGGTAGAGCTGCAGAAGCTGCGCCGCAAGTCGATGGAGACCATCGAGCAGGTGCGCCGCCAGCTGGATGCCACCAAGGAGAACTACCGCACCGTGCTGGCACGCAACCAGCAGGAATCCGCCGAATTGGCCCGCAAGGCCGGTGAGGTGCTCGGTGAAATTGACAAGATCAGCGCGTCGCTCGGCAAAAAGGACGGCGAGGCGCCCCATCCCGAGCCGGACAAGACAAAAAACGGACTGCGTGAGGTTCTGAACAATCTGCGCCCGAAAACGGAGGAATAAGCATGGCACACTACGATTTGAAAACCGAACAGCTCAAGGAAATGGCGCCGAAGCTGCGTGCGGGCGACACCGTAACGCTGACCGGCACGGTCTACACCGCGCGCGACGCCGCACACAAGAAGATCGTTGCTGCGATGGACGCAGGCGACAAGCTGCCGTTCGACCTCGACGGCGCGGCGATCTACTACGCCGGACCGACCCCCGCAAAGCCGGGTCAGGTCATCGGCTCGGTCGGCCCGACCACCTCCGGCCGTATGGACCCGTTCGCACCGCGTCTGCTCGATGCAGGTCTTGCCTGCATGATCGGCAAGGGCGTGCGGGGTCAGGGCGTGCAGGACGCAATGGCGCGCAACGGTGCGGTTTATATGGTAGCCATCGGCGGCGCAGGCGCGGCGAAGGCGGCATCCATTAAGAATGTCGAGGTCATCGCGTATGACGAGCTGGGCTGTGAGTCGGTCAAGCGTCTGACGGTCGAGAATTTCTCCGCCATCGTCTCGCAGGATTCGGTCGGCGGCAACCTCTACACCGAGGGCGTTGCAAAGTATAAGAAGGATTGAGCCAAAAGGCGGACGGTTGTCCGCTTGAGGCTGTCGAAAAACTTCGTTTTCCGAACAGCCTCTCGCTCGAAACCACGCTTTCGAGCGAATCTCGAAGAAAAACCGCGTCCTGCGGACACATTTTTTCTTCCCTTGTATAAATTCCGAGATACATGCTCCCGGAATTTATGAATTTGCAAAGCAAATTCGATTGAATGCGTGCTGCCGCACGAAGCATAAAAATCGAATATCGCTTTTTCGACAAGCTGAGGCGGACGGTTGTCCGCCTTTTTCTTTTTGCATTTGATGTGGTTTTGCCTTCTCCGCAGGGCGGAGCACTCCGGAGTGCCCCGCCCTGCGGTATAGATTTAATCCTGCATTATTTCTCCCTGTATCTCACCAGAATATAGTCCTCCCCAAGGGTTTCAATGCATCCCCACGGAATCACGCAGTCATTTTTGGAGAACAACCCGACAATGCCGCTTTGCGCGGGCACAACGAGTGCGGTAATCTGTCCGCAGACCGGATCGAACAGCAGATCGCTCACCTCGCCCATCCGTGCTCCGTCGCACAAATTGATCACCTCACGGCAGTGCAGCTCGGAAAATCGCATGGTATTCTGCATTTAATCCTCTCCTAACGCGCGGTGCAGGAAACTTTCCGTGCTCTGCCCTGCCGGACGGTTGAACCGCCCCAGCTCAAACAGGCAGTCCGGATTGCGTGTAACGGTATTGACGCGCTCCTCGCACCCGAGCGTACACCGGAAGCCCATGCTTTTGAGCAGCGTTTCGCTCTCTTTGGAGCACGCGCCGAACGGATAGGTATAGCAGGTCGGCGCGGGCAGCCCGGCGTCCGTGATGAGCGTCTGCGTCTGCTCGGTGTCCTCGCGGAGCAGCGTCTCGTAGCGCGTTTCGTCCTCGCCTCTGCGGCGCAGACAGCCGCGGCGTTCGCTGTACTCGTGCAGGTTCCACGAATGATTCTGCACCTCAAACACATCCTGCATTTCGCGCAGGCGGTCAAGCCGCAAATGCGACCAGTAGGCGTTTTCCTCTCCGTTGTCGGTGAAAAGCGCGGTCTGGCTGCCGATGATGGACACAACCGCCTTCATTCCGCGCTGTTTGAGCAGCGGATAGGCGTAAATGTAGTTGTTGTAGTAGCCGTCATCGAAGGTGATCATCACCGGCTTCTCCGGCAGGTCTGCGCCGTCCTGTACATACGCCAGCAGATCGCTCACCGTTACGGCGGTATACCCCTTCTCCTGCAAGGCGTCCAGATCGGCCGCCAAAACCGCCGGCGAGATAACATATTTGCCCTGCCGTGCGCTGTCCTTGAGAATGCTGTGGTACATTAGAATCGGCACGCGCACGCTGTCCTCCCCGAATACCGGCTGCACCGTGTCGGCACGCTCAAGCAGTCCGAGCGCAAAGCATAAAACCAAAACCGTGCATACCGCCTGAAACGCGGTATGACGAAAACCCAATCGCAAAGGAATCCCCTCCTGCCATAATTTTATGCAGCGAAAAACGATTTCAGCACCCTACGATATTCATTTAATTGACCGCAAAGCATTCCAATCATTCGATACGGTATATTTAATGTAATCCAAACCCGCAGAATCCCCGTAAACCGTATCGTTCATTCTCCATTCTCCATTTTCCGTCCTCAATTTTCAACTTTCCTCTTGACATCCCCCTCCCATTGGTGTAAACTATCATAGCATGAATTCACACATCCCGTGATGAAAGCGGTCGGTGATGGGACGCTCGTTCTGTTGCCGCTGTCAGATGATCAGGGATGGAGGAAAAACCAAGGAGGAAAAACAAAATGGCAGTAATTTCTATGAAGCAGCTGCTGGAGGCCGGCGTACACTTCGGCCATCAGACCCGTCGTTGGAACCCGAAAATGGCTACCTACATCTTCACCGAGCGCAATGGTATCTACATCATTGACCTCCAGAAGACTGTAAAGAAGCTCGAGGAAGCATACTTCTTCGTACGCGATATGGCAGCTTCCGGCAAGTCCATCCTGTTTGTCGGCACCAAGAAGCAGGCACAGGACGCAATCAAGGAAGAGGCTGAGCGCTGCGGTCAGTTCTACGTTAACGCACGTTGGCTGGGCGGCATGCTGACCAACTTCAAGACCATGCGTACCCGTATCGCTCGTCTGAACCAGCTGCAGAAGATGCAGGCTGACGGCACCTTCGATCTGCTCCCGAAGAAGGAAGTTATCAAGCTCCAGCTCGAGATCGCTAAGCTCGAGAAGTACCTCGGCGGCGTTAAGGAAATGAAGGAGCTTCCGGGCGCTCTGTTCGTAGTTGACTCCCGCAAGGAGAAGAACGCGATCGCTGAGGCTCGCAAGCTGGGTATCCCGATTGTTGCAATCGTTGACACCAACTGCGATCCGGACGAGATCGACTACGTTATCCCGGGCAACGACGACGCTATCCGCGCTATCAAGCTGATCTCCCAGACCATGGCTAACGCTGTTCTGGAAGGCAAGCAGGGCGAGCAGCTTGAGGTTGAGGCCAAGGCCGAGGAGGCCGAGGCTAAGGCTGAGTAAGCCCAAAACTGCATAATTATTGTGAGTTGTTCGTAGGGCGCGACGACCCGGCGCGCCGGTGTTCGTTGGGCCCTACGTTTTTTTCATCGTAAAATCATAAATTGGAGGAATAATAAAATGGCTTTTACCGCTGCTGACGTAAAGAAGCTCCGCGAAATGACCAGCGTAGGCATGATGGACTGCAAGAAGGCACTGACCGAGGCCGACGGCGACTTCGACAAGGCTATCGAGCTGCTCCGTGAGAAGGGCCTGGCTAAGGCTGCCAAGAAGGCAGACCGCATCGCTGCTGAGGGTCTGGTCAAGGCTACCGTATGTGATGAGTGCGGCGTAGGCGCAATCATCGAGGTAAACTCCGAGACCGACTTCGTTGCTAAGAACGCTGACTTCCAGCAGTTCGTTTCCGACGTTGCCAACGTTGTTATCAAGGACGCTCCGGCTGACGTTGAGGCTCTCAAGGCTTGCAAGATGGGCGAAGGCACCGTTCAGGACGCTCTGCAGGAGAAGGTTCTGACCATCGGCGAGAACCTGCAGATCCGTCGTTTCGAGCGTTTCGACAACTCCACCGTTAACGTTGCTTACAACCACATGGGCGGCGTAATCGGCGTTCTGGTTGGTCTGGAAGTTTCCGAGGGTCTGAAGGACAACGCTACTGTTAAGGAGCTGGGCAAGGACATCGGCATGCAGGCTGCTGCTATGAACCCGTCCTTCCTGGACAAGTCCGACGTTGACGAGGCTACCCTCGCAAAGGAGAAGGAGATCCTCCTGATTCAGGCTCTCGAGGAGAACAAGACCGCTGCTAAGCCGAAGCCGGAGCAGATCATCCACAAGATGGTTGAGGGCCGCATCGGCAAGTATTACGAGGAGAACTGTCTCCTGCAGCAGGCTTTCGTTAAGGAGAACAAGGTATCCGTCGAGCAGCACATCGCAGCTGTTGCCAAGGAGCTAGGCGGCGAGATCAAGCTGGTTAAGTGCGTCCGCTTTGAGAAGGGTGAAGGCATCGAGAAGAAGCAGGACGACTTCGCAGCAGAAGTTGCTTCTATGGCGAAGTAAGGAATTTTGTGCTTCCCCCCGCAATTCCGCACAAAATCTCCCCGCTAAAATAGCGCAGGAAAAGAGAAGACCTAAGGTAATTCATGTTGCCTTAGGTCTTTTTTGCGTTCTGGGGCGGTTTGCCGAGGAGAGGGAGCGGATCTGACTGGAAAGAGTCTATGTAATTTTTGCATTCAACATTCCTACCTAAAGCTGCAACGGCGGCTGTTGATTTACTTTGCATTGGTTGCTTTGCTGCCCATTTTAACGATAATGGAATATTATATATACCGTGCAAAGCAGTACCCGCATGAGTTTGGATGAAAGCTATGAGCAGCGTATTACCTATGCAGTGGATAAAATCGAAAACAAAGGCACGGCGAGCCTCGCAGAGTCGCGACCATCCTGATGCGCTTCTGCGAAGATGTCGTGAAGTAAAGATTGCTTCGGCTATTGCTGTAAAAACAGTAGATCAGGGCTGGCAGCCCGGGCGATTGCTCACGCTGCCAGCCCTGATTATATATTACTCTGGGATCCAATTTTATGAAAATATGTTTTAGATCAAATTTTTGTTTTGCTATGGTATAATATCTATGCCGTAAACCACAAGCACTTCTCCCAGTACATCAAATTTACACCAAATTTATGAACAGTGGTGTAGATCCTTGTAGAGTTATGGAGAGGGCAAAACAGAAGCTGCTTGAAACGTTCTGAAAATGCGGAAATATCGCAAATCAGACGAACATTTTCAAAAAACAGAGAGGAAAAGAAATGGTAAAAATCCTGTTCGTATGCCACGGCAATATTTGCAGAAGCCCGATGGCTGAATTCGTCATGAAAGATCTGGTCAGAAAAGCCGGGTTGGAAAAGCAATTTGTTATCCAGTCCGCCGCCACCAGCAGGGAAGAGCTTGGCAATCCTGTCTACCTGCCTGCGCGGCGGAAGCTGGCGGAGCACGGGATCCGCTGCTCCGGCAAAACAGCCTGTCAGCTCCAGGCCAAAGACTACGGGGCATATGACCTGCTGATCGGCATGGATCGTGCGAATCTGCACAACATGCGCCGTATTTGCGGCGGAGACCCCGATGGGAAAATGCATCTGCTGATGGAATATGCGGGACAGCCGGATCGGGATGTGGCAGACCCCTGGTATACGGGCGACTTTGAGGCCACATGGCAGGATGTACTGGCAGGCTGTCAGGGGCTGCTGGTCCGCCTTATGGCAGAGAGCTTCGCAAAACCATAACGGGTACTGCGAAGCATCCCGCGTCTTTTGCTGCGCTGTAAATCTTACCGAAACATTGTTTTTAATTCTCCATTCCTGTATAATGAGAGCAAATAAAGTTTTGTGAGGCGATGAGACAATGTTCTTTCTGGTCGATCTGGAAAATGTCCATAATCCCGGCCTGTCCGGCGCAGACCAGCTGTGCGCAGAAGACTCGCTGATCCTCTTTTTCAGCGAATCATCGCGGAATATCGAGCGCCGCTATCTGACCGAGATCGAAAACGCAGACTGCCAGCTGGAAACCTACAAGCTGAAAACGACCGGCAAAAATGCGCTTGACTTCTACATCGCTGTCCGCGTGGGTGAGATACTCTGCGCCGCGCCGGACGCGAGCATCGGGATCATCAGCAAGGACAAGGGCTATAAAGCGGTCTGTGAATTTGTTCGGATGCGCGGCAAATCGGTCGGACGTGTGGTGAAATCCACGACCATCGAGGGCGCCATTCTGGCGGCGGACGAAGCAAACCACCGCACAAAGCGGATCCAGCGGCAGGTGCAGACCGAGAACATAGAATCCTTCTATGCGGCGCATCAGGAGAGAATGCGGATCCGCAGCAGACTGCGCGAACAATTCGCCGGGACCGAATACGAGCATATGCTCGCTGATATCCTTTCCATCGTTTTCGGAAAAGAGCATTCGCCCAAGGTCATCTATCTGGATTCCCTGCGGCACTTCGGCAGAAAGAACGGAACCGAA
>OLVP01001774.1_pt1 | contig 11701 bp, 8 predicted proteins | sample 1673281 | NCBI WGS metagenome assembly OLVP01 (sample SAMEA3178940, study PRJEB25190) | human gut metagenome | biome: human gut; feature: human-associated habitat; material: faeces | place: Austria | collected 2013
AATAAATCCATTTTTTACCTCATTTCTCTTTTTATCTTATCTAAATCCATATTGCTGCATCTATATGCAGACAATTATTATCCTTTATAGTATAATAAATTTCATATATCAAATCAATAACAAAAATGCTACAATTATATAAATGTTTTAACAAACAATAACAAAATATATGTGAAAGGGACACAATACATCTATGCTGCAAGGAGTTTACACCGCTGCCAGAAAAGACGGCACCATTTACTACAGGTCCAACATCACCTACAAAAGCAAACACATCAGTCTCGGAAGCTTTGACAGTGAGCTTTCTGCAAGCCGCGCCTATGCCACTGCATCGACAATTTTATTAAAAGAAACAAACAGCATAGAGGACTCTTACTTTCACACCCATGCACTTGCATTTGATAAAATTGTAACTCTTATTAACTACCGGGACAACGGCATGTACATAAAGACGCCCATATATCTGCGCAAAAATTATTTCAGCTACTATCTGGATATATCACATGAGCTGAAATTCGATATAGACGATTTGTTTTACTACTCTGAGCATCGCATATTAAAACGCCAGGGACATCTGTACGTCAACGACTACGGCATGCAGGTCACCCTGCTTAGCCGCTATGGCATACAGCCTCATGCTGTTTGCGGACGGGACTATGTATTTGTAAACAATGATTCAACCGACATGCGCTACGAAAACATCAAGCTGTTAAATCCATACCATGGTATAGAGATTGTCAAAACTGCAGGGCTCGACAAATATAAAGCTCGCATACACATAAACGGCAATTTTGTCATAGGAACCTACAACACAATCGAAAAGGCCGCTATTGCATACAATAAAGCTGTCGATATGGCTCATGCACATGGCATAGAAAAAAACTATCCCGAAAACTATATCGAAAGTATATCAGGCAAGGAATACGCGGATATTTACACTTCTGTGACAGTTTCCGATAAATATTTGCAGTATCTGCAGCAATTTGATTTATAGAACGCATATCCCACAGTTTGCATATTACCATTACTTTTAATATTGTACTAAAAACTCCCGCGGTTATATAACCTCGGGAATTTTTATAATTACTTCTGATTTATATAGTTTACAAGTCCCTCGCAGTCGATAATCTTCTGCATGAACGGTGGGAAGGCCTGTCCCTTAAACTTCTCTCCTGTTGTCTCATCTGTGATGATACCGGAATCAAAGTCTACAGTAACCTCATCACCGGCATTTATTGCCTTTGCTGCCTCAGGGCACTCGATAATAGGAAGACCTATATTGATTGCATTTCTGTAGAAAATTCTTGCAAATGTCTCTGCGATAACACAGCTTACGCCGGCAGCCTTGATGGCAATCGGTGCATGCTCTCTTGATGAACCACAGCCGAAGTTCTTGTTGGCTACCATGATATCCCCGGCCTTTACATTATTTACAAAATCCTTATCGATATCCTCCATGCAGTGTGTTGCAAGCTCCTTAGGATCAGAAGAATTCAGATATCTTGCGGGAATGATTACATCTGTATCGACATTGTCTCCATATTTAAATACACGACCGTGTGCTGCTTTCATTGTGCTTCCTCCAATCTTTACATAACATCCTTTGGTCCTGAAATCTTACCTGTAATGGCACTTGCAGCTGCAACAGCAGGGCTTGCCAGATAAACCTCAGAATCCACATGACCCATACGTCCGACAAAGTTACGGTTTGTGGTAGATACGCATCTCTCGCCCTCAGCGAGCACTCCCATGTATCCGCCAAGACATGGTCCGCAGGTAGGTGTGCTCACAATGGCACCAGCCTCGATAAATGTCTTAAGAAGGCCCTCTTCCATAGCCTGAAGATAAATCTTTTGTGTTGCAGGAATCACGATAACCCTGATACCATCCGCAACCTTTTTACCCTCAAGAATCTTTGCTGCAATACGCAGATCATCCATACGGCCGTTGGTACATGAGCCGATTACTACCTGGTCAATCTTTACATCACCCACCTCATCGATGGTACGTGTATTGTCAGGCAGATGTGGAAATGAAACTGTAGACTTAAGTGTGCTAAGGTCGATTGTATACTCCTCATCATACTCTGCATCACTATCAGCCTCATACTCTGTGAACGGACGCTTTGAATGCTCCTTCATGTACTCTCTTGTGAGATCATCTACAGGGAAGATACCATTCTTGCCGCCGGCCTCAATTGCCATATTGGCGATAGTAAATCTGTCGTCCATAGAAAGATATTTAAGTCCATCTCCGACAAACTCCATTGACTTATAAAGTGCGCCGTCCACACCAATCATACCGATGATATGAAGGATGACATCCTTACCGCTGATCCACTCAGCCGGTTTTCCGACGATATTGAACTTGATGGCAGAAGGTACCTTAAACCAGGCCTTGCCTGTAGCCATTCCCGCTGCCATATCAGTGCTTCCCACACCCGTAGAGAAGGCTCCTAAAGCTCCGTATGTACATGTATGAGAATCAGCTCCTATAATCACATCACCTGCTACAGTCAGTCCCTGCTCAGGTAAAAGTGCATGCTCGATGCCCATTTTTCCCACATCAAAGTAATTTGTAATCTCGTTTTTGCAGGCAAACTCGCGAACACATTTACAGTGTTCTGCTGACTTGATGTCCTTGTTTGGTGCAAAGTGATCCATAACGAGTGCGATTTTATCTTTATTAAACACTCCCTCTACCTTCATCTTGTCGATCTCATGAATCGCTACAGGTGAGGTAATGTCGTTTCCAAGCACAAGATCTAAATCAGCCTCAATGAGCTGTCCTGCACTAACAGAGTCAAGGCCTGCGTGTGCAGCAAGAATCTTCTGTGTCATTGTCATTCCCATGCTTATATTCCTCCTAGCATATAAAAATATTGTATTATGATTGTATCTGAATCAAGTTTACTTAAGACATCATAACATATGATTTTCCATAATAAAAATACATAATAAACATATTTACCATAACTAAATCTCATGGTATAATAAACACAGATTTGTTGATGTTCACACCTTTTTGTGACAAGCAACGATTACAGCCCATTAAAAGTACAAACCACAGGAGGTACAAATGAACCAGAATCTCTCATCTTACTGGATTTTCTATACTGTCGCCAATGCCGGCAATATATCAAAGGCAGCCAAGGAGCTCTATATCAGCCAGCCTGCCATCAGCAAGTCAATTCAAAAGCTTGAGGACGGACTGGAATGCAAGCTTTTTTCCAGAAGCTCCAGAGGTGTCGTCTTGACCGATGAGGGCAGGCTTCTTTATGATCATGTAAGCGAGGCCTTTGAGGCATTAAATGAGGGGGAGGAAAAGCTGAAGCGCTCAATAGAGCTCGGTGTCGGCCAGCTTAAGATTGGTGTCAGCTCAACACTCTGCAAATATATGCTTTTGCCATATCTCAAGGAATTCATACACAGAAATCCTCATATAAGCATCTCAATCGAATGTCAGTCCACCAATGAGACCTTAAAGCTCCTCGATGATGACAAAATAGATATAGGTCTGATTGGAAAACCAGCATCCCTTAAGACTTTCAATTTCTATTATCTGGACAACATCGAGGATATATTTGTCACTACAAAGGACTATCTGCGCAACTTAAGCGCCCGTGGTGTCAAAAAGAGCGAAATTTTGCAAAACTCTACTCTCATGCTTCTCGATAAAGGCAATATGACCCGTAAATATATTGATGATTATCTGCAGGAGAACCAGATACACGTAAAGGACTCTATAGATATATCAAATATGGACCTGCTCATCGACTTTGCCAAAATAGGTGTAGGTGTGGCCTGCGTCATAAAAAGCATAGTTTCAAAAGAGCTTGCTGACGGTACCCTGATTGAAATTCCTCTCGGCATACCAATCCACAAGCGTGAGGTTGGCTTTGCTTACAAGGAGTCTTCAAAGCTTTCCACCTCTTTACAGACCTTTATCAAGTTTTATGAGAGCTACACACCAGAGGATTTTTAAATAACAAAATATGACCCCGGAGGTATTACCTTGAAAGAACAAATACACACTATCCCCATATCAGACGCCTTTGACAATGCCGGCGAATGCCCCTTCTGCTATATAGAAAAACGCACTGAGGATCACGTCATGGATTTTGTACTTGGTCATGGTGCCTCTTACATGGAGGCTGACATACGCGATATGACCGATAAGCAAGGCTTCTGCCGTGCACATTTCAAAAAAATGTTTGACTATGGCAATTCACTCGGAAACGCCTGGATACTAAAAACCATGTACATGCGCCATATTGAGGAGATGGACAAAGAATTTAAGAACTTTAAGCCTGATTCAGTGCAAAGGAGCGGTCTTTTCAAAAAAGCAAACGCCTCCTCCAATTCCATCGTGGACTGGATTAACAAGCGTGAATCAACCTGCTTTATATGCGACAGCGTAAACAAGACCTTTAATGCATACATGAAGACATTCTTCACTATGTATGAAAAGGATCCTGAACTAAAAGAAAAATTAAAGAACACAAAAGGATTTTGTCTCGATCACCTGAAAGTGATTCTGGAAGGAGCTGACACTTATTTAAAAGGTGATAAGCGCAAAGAATTTTACGATATCGTGCTCCCTCTAATGCACGACAACATGAACCGCATATATGAAGATGTTGCATGGTTCATCGAAAAATATGATTATAAAAATAAAGATGCCGACTGGAAAAATTCCAAGGATGCGATCCAGCGCGGTATGCAGAAGCTTCGCGGAAGTGATCCATCACTTCCACCACATGTTCTCAAAAAATAAAATCACCCGGTATTCTGCCGGCCGTCTAGTGGCTGTGCAAAATACCGGGTAATTTTTATTTCATTACGATGTTTACAATACGTCCCGGAACATAAATCTCTTTTACGATATTTCCTGTAAGCTTATCTGCAATAACATCCTTTGCTTTTGCAATAACCTCATCCTTAGGATCCTGTTTTCCGATTTCAAGAGTGCCCTTAGTCTTTCCGTTGATCTGTACAGCAATCTCTACTGTATCCTCAACAGTCTTTGCCTCATCGTATACCGGCCATGGCTCAAATGCGATTGTATCGTCATGTCCCATTCTCTGCCAGATTTCCTCACCAACATGTGGACATACACAAGAAAGCATCTTGATAAGTCCCTCTGCAAACTCTCTAGGACATCTGCCTGCCTTGTATACTTCATTGACAAAAATCATCATCTGGCTGATAGCTGTATTGTAGCCAAGTGCCTCGAAGTCGTTTGTGACCTTCTTTACTGTCTGATGATAGATTCTTGTGAGCTTTCCATCATCCTCTTCGATAATATTCTCAGGCTCTGTAAAGAAATTCCATACACGTGTGATGAATCTCTTTGCTCCCTGTACGTTGCTATCATTCCAAGGCTTTGAAACCTCAAGTGGTCCCATGAACATCTCGTAGAGACGAAGTGTGTCAGCGCCGTACTCCTCGACTACATCACTAGGATTTACTACGAACTCCGGGAATCTCTTGCCCATCTTGATACCGTTTGATCCAAGGATCATTCCCTGATGTACGAGCTTCTTAAAAGGCTCCTTTACAGGAGATAAGCCCTGATCAAAGAGGAATCTGTTCCAGATTCTTGAATACATGAGGTGTCCTACCGCATGCTCCGGTCCACCAACATAGAGATCTACAGGCATCCAGTGCTTTAAGAGCTCCTGATTTGCAAATTCCTTATCATTGTGTGGATCGATATATCTCATATAATACCATGAGGATCCTGCCGAACCAGGCATGGTGGATGTCTCACGAGTACCCTTTACGCCGTTTCTGTCATACTGCTTCCACTCTGTAGCGTTCTCAAGAGGTGCCTTGCCATTCTTGCCCTTGTAATCCTCAAGCTCAGGAAGGACAAGCGGAAGCTCATCATCAGGAAGGAAATAGATTGAACCATCCTCCTTGTATACACATGGAACAGGCTCTCCCCAGTATCTCTGACGTGCAAAAATCCACTCACGGAACTTGTAGTTTACAGTTCTCTTTGCCACGCCCATCTTCTCAAGCTTGGCTGTGATAGCTTCCTTAGCATCCTCGACTACCATTCCGGTGAACTCCTCTGAGTTGATGAGCTTGCAGCCCTTTCCAAGGTAATCGTGCTTCTCAAATGCATGCTCTGATACATCTGCACCATCAATTACCTGAATCATCTCAATATCATGAGCCTGTGCATACTCGAAATCTCGCTGATCATGGGTAGGAACTGCCATAACAGCACCTGTACCATAGCTTGCCAGTACGAAATCACCGATGAACATGCGCACTTCCTTGCCGTTTACAGGGTTGATACAATGAAGTCCCTTAAGCTCACAGCCTGACTTTGTCTTGTTAAGCTCAGTTCTGTCCATATCACTCTTCTTTACAGTCTCATCTATGTAAGCCTGAACCTCTTCTTTGTTCTCGACTCTGTCCATGAGACCCTTTACTATATCTCCGTCCGGAGCAAGCACCATAAATGTGATACCATATATTGTCTCGATACATGTAGTAAAGATAGAGAACTCTCCACCGCCTACAATCTGGAATTTGACCTCGACACCTGTGCTCTTGCCAATCCAGTTTCTCTGCATTTCCTTGGTAGACTCAGGCCAGTCTATCTCATTAAGCCCCTCAAGGAGCTTTTCTGCAAATGCCGGCTGGTCAATAACCCACTGTTTCATGTTCTTGCGGACTACAGGATAGCCACCACGCTCTGACTTGCCGTCTATAACCTCATCGTTTGAGAGAACTGTTCCAAGCTCCTCGCACCAGTTTACAGGCATATCAATATGCTTTGCATATCCGGCCTCATAAAGCTTCTTGAAAATCCACTGTGTCCACTTGTAAAACTCAGGGTCACTTGTAGAGATCATCTTTGACCAGTCATAATCAAAACCAAGCTCTCTTAACTGCTTTGAGAAGGTCTCTATATTCTTCTGAGTGAAACCGTTTGGATGATGACCTGTGTTTACAGCATACTGTTCTGCCGGTAAACCGAATGAATCATATCCCATCGGATGAAGTACATTATAGCCCTGCATTCTCTTCATACGCGACATGATATCTGTAGCTGTATAGCCCTCCGGATGTCCAGCGTGAAGGCCTACTCCTGAAGGGTAAGGGAACATATCAAGTGCATAGTATTTAGGCTTTGAAAAATCCCAAACATCTGTCTTGAATGTCTCATGTTCTTTCCAGTATTCCTGCCATTTTTTCTCTATGGCCTTGTGATTGTATGGTTCTGACATACTTGCCTCCTTATATCAAAAACGCTCCGCCTCTCAAAGAGACGAAGGCGTATTTTTAATCCGTCTGATTAACATTCATAATTTTACACATCACACTATATTTTGTCAAGTTTTGCTATATAAAAAACCCGGTGCATCACTGCCCCGGGTCTTATTGTCATATATATCTGACAGATTAGTTGTTGATGAGCTTGTCGCTCTCATCATTCCAGCTGTAAAGCTTACGGATTTCCTCACCAACCTTCTCTGAAGGATGCTCAGAAGCAAGCTTTCTCATAGCCTTGAAGTGTACCTGACGTCCTGCTGGTGACATATCAAGTAAGAACTCCTTAGCAAATGTACCATCCTGGATGTCAGAAAGAATCTTCTTCATAGCTTTCTTTGTCTCAGCTGTAACAATCTTAGGTCCTGTTACATAATCACCATACTCAGCTGTATTAGAGATAGAGTATCTCATACCTGCGAAGCCTGACTGGTAGATAAGGTCTACGATGAGCTTCATCTCATGGATACACTCGAAGTATGCGTTTCTTGGGTCATAACCAGCCTCGCAAAGTGTTTCGAAACCAGCCTGCATAAGTGCACAAACACCACCACAAAGTACAGCCTGCTCACCGAAGAGGTCAGTCTCTGTCTCTGTACGGAATGTTGTCTCAAGAAGTCCGGCTCTTGCTCCGCCGATTCCAAGACCATATGCAAGTGCAAGGTCCCATGCCTTTCCTGTAGCATCCTGCTCTACAGCGATAAGACAAGGTGTTCCTTTTCCTGCCTGGTACTCTGAACGTACTGTATGTCCCGGAGCCTTAGGTGCGATCATAGCTACATCTACATCCTTTGGTGGCTTAATGCATCCAAAGTGGATGTTGAAGCCGTGAGCGAACATAAGCATGTTGCCCGGCTCAAGGTTTGGCTCGATGTCCTTCTTGTACATATCTGCCTGTAACTCATCATTTATAAGAATCATGATGATATCAGCCTGCTTTGCAGCCTCTGCAGCAACATATACCTTGAATCCCTGCTCTTCTGCTTTCTTCCATGACTTGCTGCCCTCATAAAGACCGATGATGACATTGCATCCTGAATCCTTTAAGTTAAGTGCATGTGCATGTCCCTGGCTGCCGTAACCGATAATGGCAATTGTCTTGCCCTCTAATAATGAAAGGTTACAATCATCCTGATAAAATAATCTTGGTTCTGCCATTTTGTTTTCCTCCTGTTATAAGTAAACTATTTATATGTAAGGATTGTCCTGTGACTAATCCAACATAACTACATCATCGGAACCTCTGGTAAGTCCTGTGATTCCCGTTCTTGCGAGCTCTAATATTTCATAGCCGCTAAGTAAGTCTATGAATTTATCAAGCTTGTCCTGTGTACCTATGAGCTCAATAATCATAGAGTCATGAGTGACATCAACTATCTTGCCGTGGAAGATCTCAGTCACATTCATAACTGCCTGTCTTTGTGTATCGAGTGCTCTTATCTTTATCATAATAAGCTCCCTGCACACTGAGAGTCCCGGCTCAAGCTTCTTGATATCAAGTACATCCTCAAGCTTCGCCAACTGCTTCTCTATCTGCTCAAGCACCTGCTCATCACCGCTTGCAACAATTGTGATACGTGTGTAGCGCGGATCTGCTGTAACCCCTGAGGAGAAACTATCAATATTAAATCCCCTGCGACTGAACAGTCCTGAAATACGACTGGTCACTCCGGGATTGTTCTCAACTAAAAGAGATAATGCCTGTCTTCTCATCGAAAAACCTTCCTCACAATTTCTATTATTTCTGTTCACATGATGATAATATTACTATAATCTGTATTTGTCAAGCAATATCGTTAATATAACTTAAATTCATATTATCAATAACAATATTTATACATCCATAACCTCGATAAATGCCTGTTTTATAACGTTTTATAGTAAAAGCCGGGCGACATACAATCGCCCGGCTTTAGAATTATCTAATATAATTCTGTTGTAATATATTATAACTGTGGTCCTGCTGCAACAAGTGCTTTACCAGCCTCATTTGTTGTGTATTTAACAAAGTTCTTGTTGAATCTCTCTGCAAGATCTTTAGCCTTTGCCTCCCACTCAGAAGCATCAGCATATGTGTCACGAGGATCAAGGATTCCTGAATCAACTCCTGGAAGCTCTGTAGGAACCTCGAAATCGAACATAGGGATCTTCTTTGTTGGAGCGTTAAGGATAGCACCAGAAAGGATAGCGTCGATGATTCCTCTTGTATCCTTGATTGTGATTCTCTTTCCTGTTCCGTTCCATCCTGTATTTACAAGGTATGCCTTAGCTCCTGACTTCTCCATCTTCTTAACGAGCTCTGCAGCGTATTTTGTAGGATGAAGCTCAAGGAATGCCTGTCCGAAGCAAGCTGAGAATGTAGGTGTTGGCTCAGTAATTCCACGCTCTGTTCCTGCAAGCTTTGCAGTAAATCCTGAAAGAAAGTAGTACTGTGTCTGCTCAGGTGTAAGAATAGATACTGGAGGAAGTACTCCGAAAGCATCTGCTGAAAGGAAGATTACGTTCTTTGCAGCCGGTGCTGAAGATACTGGCTTAACAATATTTGTGATGTGGTTGATTGGGTAAGATACACGTGTATTCTCTGTTACACTCTTGTCCTCGAAATCAATCTTTCCATCATCAGCAACTGTAACGTTCTCAAGAAGAGCATCTCTTCTGATTGCGTTGTAGATATCAGGCTCAGACTCTTTGTCAAGACCGATAACCTTAGCGTAGCATCCACCCTCGAAGTTGAATACGCCGTTGTCATCCCAGCCGTGCTCGTCATCACCGATAAGAAGACGCTTGGGGTCTGTTGAAAGAGTGGTTTTTCCTGTTCCGGAAAGTCCGAAAAAGATTGCGGTGTTCTCACCGTTCATATCTGTGTTGGCAGAACAATGCATGGAAGCAATGCCCTTCAGAGGCAGATAGTAGTTCATCATTGAGAACATCCCTTTCTTCATTTCGCCGCCGTACCAGGTGCCGCCAATCAGCTGCATGCGCTCGGTCAGGTTAAACGCCACGAAGTTTTCGGAGTTCAGACCCTGTTCTTTCCACTGCGGGTTAGTGCACTTCGCGCCGTTCATAACGATAAAGTCTGGTTTGAAACCTGCCAGCTCTTCATCGCTCGGGCGAATAAACATGTTTTTGACAAAATGCGCCTGCCAGGCCACTTCGGTGATGAAACGGACGGAAAGACGAGTATCCGGGTTCGCACCACAGAAGGCGTCGACAACGAACAGACGTTTGCCGGAAAGCTGTTTGGTCACCAGGCCTTTCAGATGCTGCCAGGTTTCCGGAGAGAGAGGTTTGTTGTCGTTCTTACCTTTGCCTTTGTCTGCCCACCAGAAAGTATCGCGAGTGGTATCGTCACGAACGATATACTTATCTTTTGGTGAACGACCGGTGAAGATCCCGGTATCGACGGCAACGGCACCCAGATTAGTTAACACCCCGCGCTCATAACCGGTCAGGCTCGGGTCCAGCTCTTCCTGATACAGCAGATCGTAGCTTGGGTTGTAAACGATATCATGTACGTCACTGATACCATAAGCCTCGAGTTCTTGCGGGGTCAAACCATTGTTAACGCGCATTTCACTGCTCCTTAGCCAATATGTATTGCCTGAATAGTAAAGTCTTTTTGGGGGTGTTAACCGCGACAAGGCTCATAGATTTACGTATCTGGAGAAATTCATATTTGACAAAAAACTCCGTGATTCCTGTCACGAAACGGTTGCTATTATCGCAGAAATAGCATTTTAGGTGTGGAAAATGTTCTCAAAAGGTTAAAACTTGGTTTATATGGCGGGAATATTGTGAGTGGAATCGCATTCATGAATGAAATTGATGCAAATTCAATCGGTAAAGTATCGATTCACCACGCTAACTTTTTTTGATTATTTTTTGAAAAAAGCAAAATACTACTGCCCGGATGCGATAATTAACCCACCTTTTGATTCTGGATAAACAACATGGATAACGTTGAACTTTCACCGGCAACACGCTGGGGGATGATTGCTACCGGATTACTTCAGGGGGTGGTTTGCTGATCGCCTGGCTTGCCGGAAAAAATCTCAGTTGGATTGTTTATGGCGTGCCTGCGACCGTCGCGTTTTCATCCGTTTTACTCTTCTCCGTGATCTCCTTTAAACAGAATCGCCTTTGGGGATGGCTGGCGCTGGTGTTTATTGCCACGCTGGGAATGAGCGGCTGGCTGAAGTGGCAAACTGATGGCATGACCCCCTGGAGAGCTGAAAAGGCGCTTTGGGATTTTGGCTGCTATCTGCTGCTGATGGCAATGTTGTTGCTACCGTGGATACAACAAAGCCTTCGCATCCGCAATGACAGTAGCCGCTATCGCTACTTTTACCAGTCAGTATGGCATAACGTACTTATATTACTGGTGATTTTTCTCGCCAATGGCCTGACGTGGC
>OLVP01001776.1_pt1 | contig 11691 bp, 10 predicted proteins | sample 1673281 | NCBI WGS metagenome assembly OLVP01 (sample SAMEA3178940, study PRJEB25190) | human gut metagenome | biome: human gut; feature: human-associated habitat; material: faeces | place: Austria | collected 2013
GTTACAAACGGTCAACGGGCTGAGGTAAAGCGGGCCTGCACTGCGAAGGAATATCTCTGATTTCCGCGTCCGCTTCGCCATAAAGAGGTCTTTTGCTTTACAAGCGTATCATTCCAACAAATACAAATTTCCCTCTTGACATTTCCCTCCTGATTTGTATAATGAAGATATAACAATTAAACAAATATTTAATTGATACCCCTAAAAGATATTCTGATTGAAAAAGGAGACGGAACTATGAAAAAGACTTACAAAATCGAAGTAGACTGTGCAAATTGTGCAAATAAAATGGAAGAAGCTGCAAAGAAGACTGCAGGTGTCAAGACTGCAACAGTTAATTTTATGACTCAGAAAATGATCGTGGAGTTTGAGGAAGAACAGGATGTAAAGGCAGTTATGAAAGATGTCCTCAAAAACTGCAAAAAAGTAGAAGATGATTGCGAGATTTATCTGTAAGAGGCAGAATAAAAGGAGTGAAGGTTTATGACGAAGAAGCAGAAAAAGATGCTGATCCGTATTATCATTGCAGCAGTACTGCTGATCGCACTGAATTTTATACCGGTAAAGGGAATTTTGCGGATGATTCTTTTCCTGATCCCATACCTGGTTATCGGTTATGATATTCTGAAAAAAGCAGGAAAAGGAATCCTTAACCGACAGGTATTTGACGAGAACTTTCTGATGGCAGTTGCTACAATAGGAGCGATCGCCATTGCAATTTATGACCGATCGGGAAATTTCAACGAGGCGGTAGCCGTTATGCTGTTCTATCAGATCGGGGAATTATTCCAGAGTTATGCAGTTGGAAAGAGCCGGAGAAATATCAGTGAACTGATGGATATCCGTCCGGATTATGCAAACATAGAGCAGGATGGAAAGTTGGAAAGGGTAGATCCGGATGAAGTAGAAATCGGCACAGTGATCGTTGTTCAGCCGGGAGAGAAAGTTCCGATTGATGGAATAGTTATAGAGGGAACTTCAACATTGAATACAAGTGCTTTGACCGGAGAAAGTCTTCCGCGTGAGACAAAAGTGGGAGATGAGATCATCAGTGGATGTATCAATATGACCGGAGTGCTGAAGATACGGACAATAAAAGAATTTGGAGAGTCTACTGTTTCTAAGATTTTGGAACTGGTAGAAAATTCAACTTCAAGAAAATCCAGATCCGAGGACTTTATTTCAAAGTTTGCAAAATATTATACCCCGGCAGTGTGCTATGGGGCATTGGCACTGGCAATCCTTCCTCCGTTAGTCCGTATGCTGGCGATGGGAGCAGCCCCGCAGTGGGATATGTGGATTTATCGTGCGTTGACATTCCTTGTAATCAGTTGCCCGTGTGCATTGGTCATCAGTATTCCGCTGAGTTTCTTTGCCGGAATCGGTGGAGCGAGTCACGAAGGTGTGCTGGTGAAGGGATCAAATTATCTTGAGGCAATGTCTCAGACAAAATATGTTGTATTTGACAAGACCGGTACACTGACCAAAGGCGTATTTGAGGTAAATGGTGTTCATCATAGTGAAATGGAAGAAGAGAAGCTTCTGGAATATGCGGCACTGGCAGAGAGTGCATCCTCTCATCCGATCAGCAGGAGCATCCAGCGTGCTTATGGAAAAGAGATCGACAGGACGAGAGTATCCGAAATTGAGGAGATCAGCGGAAATGGTGTGACCGCAAAGGTGGATGGAAAGCTTGTTGCTGCAGGAAATGATAAACTGATGAAGCGGCTTGGAATCACTCCGATTGCGTGCCACAGTGCAGGAACGATCATCCATATTGCGATTGACGGAAAATATATGGGGCATATTCTCATTTCTGATGTGGAGAAACCGACATCCAAAGAGGCAATCAGAGCATTGAAATCTGCCGGAATCGAGAAGACAGTAATGCTGACTGGTGATGCGAAGCGTGTAGCAGACCAGGTAGCAGAAAAGCTGGGACTGGATGAGGTTTACAGTGAACTTCTTCCGTCTGACAAGGTAGCCCAGGTGGAAAGACTGCTGGCTGAAAAACCGGAAAAGGCGAAGCTGGCATTTGTGGGAGATGGAATCAATGATGCTCCGGTGCTTGGCAGGGCTGATATCGGAATTGCCATGGGAGCCATGGGTTCAGATGCAGCGATTGAGGCGGCAGATGTTGTCCTGATGGATGATGATCCACTGAAGATTGTAAAAGCAATCAAAATTTCAAAGAAATGTATCCGCATTGTCTATCAGAATATCATCTTTGCATTGACGATCAAGGCAATCTGTCTGATCCTCGGTGCAATCGGTATTGCGAATATGTGGGTTGCAATCTTTGCGGACGTAGGTGTTATGGTGATTGCAGTTTTGAATGCAATCCGGGCGTTGTATGTAAAAAATCTGTAGAAATGATTCTGTTGGTGTATTCCGTGATTACGGGATCATCATTGAAGCCTATTTTCCGGAGCTTTGGTCATAGTACCGGGGCTGGAAAGAATCCTATCAGCAGTAAAATGGCAGACAGTTCCTGTGCCGAAAAAGCAGAGGCTGGTACGAAACCGGCTTTTGGTAGAGAACTGTCTGCCTACCTATAGAATGATTAAAAATTGCAAAAATCGAAAAAAATAAAATTAGCACTTGCAATTTTTGAAAAGTATGGTAATATATTATTTGTGTTTGACACGCGGGTGTAGTTCAATGGTAGAACACCAGCCTTCCAAGCTGGATACGTGGGTTCGATTCCCATCACCCGCTTATTTTTATACCTTTGAAAGTCTTCGGTTATGTAACGGAAGACTTTTGAAGGTTTTTTCTTTTATTCAGAGCATATATTATGATGTAGGATTGTGGGAGTGCGTAGCACGGAGTAATCCGTGGGCATCAAAGTCGGGGGCTTTTGACCCCGACATCTATATTATAGGAAAAAGGCGGGAAAAATTGCAGATGACAGACGAAAGAAAAAAAGTAACAGGGCATATACTGGCATGTGGAACGCAGATCATGTGGGGAGCAACTTTTGTATCGACAAAAGTATTGTTGAAATATTTCCTTCCTGTGGAAATCCTGTTCACAAGAGCGGTACTTGCATTTTTGGCATTGTGGATTTTCTTCCCGCACCGTCTAAAAGTTGCAGATAAGAAGAGAGAACTGGGATTTGCGGCTGCAGGTTTCTTTGGGATTGTGATGTATTTCATGATGGAAAATACTGCATTAACGATGACTTATGCATCCAATGTAGGAATTATTGTTGCATGTGCACCGTTTTTTGTTGCGGTTATGGTTGGAATTTTCTTTAAAAGTGAACGACCGGGAAGAAACTTTTTTATAGGATTTGTGATCGCCATAACCGGAATTATTTTGATCAGCCTGAACGGGCAGAAAAGCCTGAATTTAAATCCGGCAGGTAATTTCCTCGCTTTTCTTGCAATGATTTCCTGGGGATTGTATTCTGCGACTGTTAAAAAGATTGAAGAGTGGAATTATCCAACGGCTGCGGTAACAAGAAGAATTTACTTTTATGGAATTATTTTTCTGATTCCGGTGCTTATTTCGCAGCATGCGATGTGGGATATGGACGCATTGAAACGACCGGAAGTAATCTCCAATTTTCTGTTCCTCGGTGTCGGTGCAAGTGCTGTTGGATTTTTCCTCTGGAATTTATCAACAAAATGGATTGGAGCCGTCAAGACCAGTGTATATATCTATGTTTCCCCTGTCGTGACGGTAGTATTATCAATGTTTGTATTGGATGAGAAAATGACCGTCGCATCCGTTTCAGGTTCGATCTTGATACTGGTGGGACTGATCATTTCGCAGAAAAGAAAAAAATTAATTAGAAAGTGAGGAAACCGGAATGAAAAAATGGCAGAAGACCGGATTACTGATTGTGTGGTGTATCATTATTGCAGGATGCTTTTATTTTAGAAAAGAACTGACAACTGAGCAGATCCTGAACCATACACCCGGAAATTTATTGGCAGCATTCTTTATGATGATGGGACTGTTTGCTGTAAAAAGCGTCAGTGTCGTTATTTATTCCGGTCTGCTTTTTGCGGTAAGCGGAATGATCTTTCCGATGAAATTTGCCATTGCCGTGAATTTCTGCGGTGCTGCCATCATGGTTACACTTCCCTGGCTCATAGGGAAAAAAGGTGGCGGTACGATGGTCAGTTCGATTATGAAGAAGTATCCGAAGACGGAGAAGTTAAAAGAGATCTGTACAGGAAATGGGTTCATACTGACATTTCTTCTCCGGGTGATCGGAAAAATACCGAGTGATGTCCTGAGCCTGTATCTTGGGGCAATTGGAATTGATTATAAAGTCTATTTTGCCGGAAGTATGCTGGGACTTCTGCCTCATTTATTTACATTCCCGATCATGGGAATGAATATTCAGAATATTCATTCAACGGAATTTCGGATCTCTGTAGGAATTGAGGCCATCTATATGGCATGTTCAGCCGGGCTTTACTGGATTTATTCAAAGAAAAGAAAAAGAAAGTAATAAAAATAAAAAGCAGCAGAAAAGAAATCCCAGTCCGTGAAGAGCCATCACTCCGGCATTTGTGCCGAGATTGCTGGTAAATATAATGTCCAGTTTATCAAAATCATTGCCAAACCAGTTGGCTAATTCACTTTGGATTGTGGTACGTTCCGGGAGAATCAGCGGAAGACCGAGCAGATCCTTTTTTGTGAAAGAGGATCATCTGCCTTCATAGTAACAACCCAGTGGTCGCTGCCCTGAATGCGTAGATAGTCTAATCCCTCTGTGCTGACAGGCTCATTATGAAGTCCAGGAAAATGTGCTTTATAAAAAATATGATGTTGGGGTCAAAAGCCCCCAACAATGATGCCAACGGATTGTTTCGTGCTACGCACTCCCACAATCCTACCCGCTATTCGCATATCATGGTGCTTACGCCCCACTTTTATGCTCATATCGGGGCGGGTCTCAAGGTCATTCTACCACCAGTGTGCAAGCACACGTGGTTTCAGACCTTTTGACCCTGACATCAAAAATTTTTAAAAAATTAGCACTCAACTCTTTACAGTGCTAACAATACGTGCTATATTTCTACTAGAACACGAAAGAAAGACTCCGCAGATCATCTGAAAGAAGAGTTTCGTGGAGAAAGCTTGTGGTTCAAAGGAGGGAAAGACTATGAATATTAATAAATTTACGCAGAATTCTTTGCAGGCTGTTCAGAATTGCGAGAAGATTGCCGCAGATAATGGCAATCAGGAACTGGCACAGGAGCATCTGCTGTATGCGTTGCTGACGCAGGATGACAGTCTGATTTTAAAATTGCTTGAAAAAATGAGTATCCAGAGTCAGCTTTTCGTAAACCGTGTAGAGCAGGCGATTGGAAAAAGAACGAAAGTCCAGGGAGGCAAGGCTTATGTCGGTCAGGATCTGAATAACGTTCTGATCCATGCAGAAGATGAGGCAAAGCAGATGGGGGATGAATATATTTCCGTTGAGCATCTGTTCCTTGCTATGATGAAGTATGCGAGTCGTGAGATGAAAGAATTATTCCGGGAATTTGGTATCAGCCGGGAAGGATTCCTGCATGCTCTTTCTACTGTCCGGGGAAATCAGAGAGTCACCAGTGATAACCCGGAGGCAACTTATGATACTTTAAATAAATATGGTCAGGATCTGGTGGACAGGGCAAGAGAGCAGAAACTGGATCCGGTGATTGGACGAGATGAAGAGATCCGCAATGTGATCCGGATCCTTTCAAGAAAAACGAAGAATAATCCGGTGCTGATCGGTGAACCCGGTGTAGGTAAGACGGCAGTTGTAGAAGGACTTGCCCAGCGGATCGTCAGCGGAGATGTACCGGAAGGACTGAAGGACAAGACGATTTTCTCCCTGGATATGGGAGCTTTGGTCGCAGGTGCAAAGTATCGTGGAGAATTTGAAGAGCGTCTGAAAGCAGTTCTTGAGGAAGTAAAAAATAGTGATGGAAAGATTATCCTTTTCATTGACGAGCTGCATACGATTGTTGGTGCCGGTAAGACAGATGGTGCTATGGATGCAGGAAATATGTTAAAGCCGATGCTGGCAAGAGGAGAGCTGCACTGTATCGGAGCAACGACACTGGATGAATATCGGAAATATATTGAAAAAGATGCGGCACTGGAACGTCGTTTTCAGCCGGTTCTCGTAGATGAGCCGACCGTGGAAGATGCCATTTCAATCTTAAGAGGATTGAAAGAAAGGTATGAAGTTTTCCATGGAGTAAAGATTACCGACAGTGCATTGGTAGCTGCAGTTACACTATCCAACCGTTATATTTCAGACCGTTTCCTGCCGGATAAGGCAATCGATCTTGTGGATGAAGCGTGTGCATTGATCAAGACAGAACTTGATTCCATGCCGACAGAATTGGATGAACTGCGTCGGCGTGTAATGCAGATGGAAATTGAAGAGTCTGCATTGAAAAAAGAAGAAGACCGTCTGAGTAAAGAACGGCTGGAGCATCTGCAGGAAGAGCTGGCAGAACTGAAAGAGCAGTACGCAGGTAAGAAAGTCCAGTGGGAGAATGAAAAGAAATCGGTTGAGCATGTTCAGAAGATCCGTGAGGAGATCGAGCAGGTCAATAAGGAAATTCAGAAAGCACAGAGAGAATATGATCTGAATAAGGCAGCAGAACTGCAATATGGAAAACTCCCACAATTGCAGAAGCAGTTGGAAGAAGAGGAAGAACGGGTGAAAGCCAAAGATCTTTCCCTTGTGCATGAAGCGGTGACAGATGAAGAAATCGGACGAATCGTTTCAAGATGGACGGGGATTCCGGTAGCAAAATTAAATGAAAGTGAGAGAAATAAGACGCTCCATCTTGCAGATGAACTGCATAAGCGTGTGGTTGGTCAGGACGAAGGCGTAGAACTTGTAACGGAGGCAATCATCCGTTCCAAAGCTGGAATCAAAGATCCGAGTAAGCCAATCGGTTCATTCCTGTTCCTTGGTCCGACCGGAGTCGGTAAGACGGAACTTGCAAAAGCACTTGCTCAGAGTCTGTTCGACGATGAGAATAATATGGTCCGTATTGACATGAGTGAGTATATGGAGAAATATTCCGTGTCCAGACTGATCGGAGCTCCTCCGGGATATGTCGGATATGATGAAGGCGGACAGTTGACAGAAGCAGTCAGAAGAAAACCGTATTCGGTTGTTCTTTTTGATGAGATCGAGAAAGCCCACCCGGATGTCTTTAATGTGCTGTTACAGGTACTTGATGACGGACGAATCACAGATTCTCAGGGACGCACGGTCGATTTCAAGAATACGATCCTGATCATGACCTCCAATATCGGAGCAAATTATCTGTTGGAGGGCATCAAAGAAGATGGATCTATTGACGAACAGTGTCAGGAAATGACAATGAACGACCTGAAAGCTCATTTCAGACCGGAATTTCTGAACCGGTTGGATGAGATCATTATGTTCAAGCCACTGACGAAGACCAATATCCGCTCGATTATTGATCTGCTGGTCAAAGATGTAAACCGTCGGCTGGAAGAAAAAGAACTTCAGATCGAACTGACAGAAGCTGCAAAAGATTTTGTAGTGGAAGGCGGATACGATCCGATGTATGGTGCAAGACCACTGAAGCGGTATCTGCAGAAAAATGTGGAGACGCTTGCAGCAAGACTGATCCTTGCAGGAAATGTCGGTCGGGGTGATACAATTCTGATCGATGTCAGAGATGGAAAACTGGAGGCTGTGGTAAAGCAGGGATAAGCTGGACGGCATAAATTGATAGCCGGAAGAGAGCAAAGAAGAAAGAGATGAAAAGCTCCCCGTGGTATGGTACAATAAAAGTACTGTATCACGGGGATTTTTTAATGTATACAAGAAATGAAAGGTATCTGACTAGAATATAAGAAGGGGAGCATCTTATGCGGAAAATAATTTTTCATATTGATGTCAACTCTGCATACTTAAGCTGGACAGCAGTAGAGGAATTGAAAAAAGGAGCAAAAGTAGATCTCCGGCAGATTCCTGCGATCATTGGTGGGGATCAGAAGTCCCGTCACGGAGTTGTCCTTGCAAAATCTTCATCAGCAAAAAAGTACGGGATCAGGACGGGGGAACCGGTTGTAAATGCATTCCGGAAATGTCCGAATCTTATCATGAAAGCACCGGATCATAAAATGTATCGTGAGAAGAGCCGGAGACTGATGGAGTATCTGCGTACATTTACTGAAGAGATTGAGCAGGTCAGTGTGGATGAATGTTATATGGATTTTACGGAGATCGCGGACAGATTTCCATCTCCGCAGGCGGGAGCTGAATGGATCAGGAAGGGCGTGAAGAAGCAGTTTGGCTTTACGGTGAATATTGGTATTTCAGAGAATAAGCTGCTGGCAAAGATGGCTTCAGATTTTGAAAAACCGGATAAGACGCACACCCTTTTCCCGGATGAGATCCGACAGAAGATGTGGCCGCTTCCGGTCAGTGAGCTGTATATGGCAGGAAGATCCAGTGTGGAAATACTGAAAAAGCTGGAGATCAATACGATCGGTGATCTGGCAAGGTCAGAGGAGGCACTGATCGAGCTTCATCTGAAAAGTCATGGACGTATGTTGTGGGAGTTCGCCAACGGGATCGGAGATGATAAAGTCCGGTCTGTACCGGATGAGGCAAAAGGAATCGGAAATTCAACGACACTGGCGGAAGATGCAGTCACCTATGAAGAAGCAGAAAAAGTGCTGAAGAATCTGGCAGAGAGTGTCGGCATAAGATTGAAGAAAGCAGGGAAAAAAGCCGGAATGCTCAGTGTGGAGATCCGGTATTTTGATTTTCGGAATGCATCGCATCAGATGCAGCTGGAAAAGCCGTCCGCACAGCCGGAGGTACTGCTTGAAAAGGCGGGGAAATTATTTCAGGAGTTATGGAGCGGAGAGCCGGTAAGACTGTTAGGGATCAGGACTTCTAAGCTGGTGGAAGAGTCCGCACCGGAGCAGTTGACCCTGTTTGACCTGAAGCCACCGGAAGAACCGGATGAAAAGCATAAGAAACTGAAAGCGGCACTGGAGGAATTGAACAACCGTTTTGGGAAAGATACTGTTATAAAAGGAACTCTGTACCGTCCGAAGAAAAAGTGAGAGCAGAAAAATGCATTGCCCGGCTCAGGCAGTGTGGGCAGCAGAGGCAGGAGAAAAAGTGGCACATAAAGAAAAATTATGTTATGCTATAGCAGTGAAAGTCTATGCAAGGAGGGAAGCGTTGTGAGATTAGATACATTATTGGAGCGATTGGAATATAAAGTGGTTCAGGGAAGTGCAGAAACGGAAGTGACAACCCTGATCAATGATTCAAGAAAAGTAGAGAACGGGTCTGTTTTTGTCTGCATCAGCGGTGCAGTGTCAGACGGTCATAAGTATGCGGCAGAAGTTGCAGAAAAAGGAGCGGCTGCATTAGTTGTGGAGAAAGATGTGGAAGTGCCGGCAGATGTGACGGTCATTAAAGTCGAAGATACGAGATATGCACTGGCACTGATGTCAGCAGCGTATTTTGGGTATCCGGCAGAGAAGCTGAAGATTGTGGGAATTACCGGTACAAAAGGAAAGACGACGACCACTTATATGATCAAGTCTATTCTGGAGGAGACAGGACATAAGGTCGGGCTGATCGGAACGATCGAGGCGATCATCGGAGAGAAAAAGATCCCTGCGGCCAATACGACACCGGAGTCCTATACGATCCATCAGTATTTTGCAGAGATGGTAAAAGAAGGATGTGACTGTGTGGTCATGGAGGTGTCTTCGCAGGGACTGATGCTCCACAGGACAGCAGGGATTCCGTTTGAGATCGGTATTTTTACGAATCTGGGAAGAGATCATATCGGACCGAATGAACATAAAGATTTTGAAGATTATAAGAGATGTAAGGGACTTCTGTTCAAGCAGTGCAGACTGGGAATTGCGAATGTGGATGATAAATATTTTGAGGATGTTTTCTCAGGTGCAACCTGTAAAGTGGAGACCTTTGGATTTTCGGAAAAGGCAGATCTGCGTGCAGAGAATGTGCAGTTGGTATCCAGACCGGGATATCTGGGAGTGGCATATCATGTAGCAGGGGTGATGGATTTTGATGTTGAAATCGACATTCCTGGAACGTTCAGCGTCTACAATTCTCTGACTGCGATCTCAGTATGCAGACATTTTGAAGTGCCGGCAGAACTGATCAAAGATGCCCTGAAAAAGGCAAAGGTAAAGGGAAGAATTGAGATGGTCAAGGTGTCGGATGATTTTACGCTGATGATTGATTATGCTCATAATGCGATGAGTCTGGAGAGTCTTTTGACCACATTGAAGGAATATCATCCGAAGCGTCTGGTATGCTTATTTGGATGCGGGGGAAACCGTTCCAGAGACAGAAGATTTGAAATGGGAGAAGTTTCAGGAAGACTGGCAGACCTGACGATCATTACTTCGGATAACCCGAGATTTGAAGAGCCGCAGGCGATCATTGACGATATCAAGACCGGTATTGGAAGAACCAATGGAAAATACGTGGAGATCTGTGACCGTAAGGAGGCCATCAAGTATGCCATCAGCCACGGTGAAGTGGGGGACGTGATCGTGCTTGCTGGAAAAGGTCATGAGGACTATCAGGAAATCAAGGGTGTGAAATATCCGATGGATGAGAGAGTCCTGATTGCAGAAGTTCTTGAGGAACTGAAAGAAGAAAAGCAGGAGAAGGATCAGAATAAGTAGGTCCTGAATAAAAGCAGGGCAGTAAAATCGGGATAAAAAGTCAGAACCGAAAATAAGCAGGAAGTGTGGCAGGAAAAGCGTGTTTGCAGATGTAATAGTAGATATTCAACATGAAAAACTGGATAAGATCTTTCAGTACCGCATCCCGGAAGAACTGGAGTCAAGACTTCAACCGGGAATGGAAGTGGTTGTGCCATTCGGAAAAGGAAACCGGCAGATCAAAGGATACGTGACAGGTTTTTCGGAAAAATGCGAATACGACCTTTCCAAAGTGAAATCCATCCTGTCTATTTCTGAAAAGGGAATGGAGATTGAGACCAGGCTGATTGCTCTTGCGGCATGGATGAAAGAGCATTATGGCGGGACAATGATCCAGTCGCTCAAGACCGTTCTGCCGATCAGGCAGAAAGAGAATGCAAAGGTAAAGAAGCATTTACGGCTTCTCCTTTCGGAAAAAGAAGGAGAAGAAAAGCTTGCATTTTATAGAAAAAAGAACCAGAAGGCACGGGCAAGACTGCTGGAAGCATTGCTTGCAGACCGGCTTTTAGATTATGAACTGGTGACCGGAAAGCTGAATATTACCCTGCCGGTGATCCGTGCGTTAGAAGAGCAGGGAGTACTGAAGCTCGAATCCGAGCAGATCTACCGTAATCCGGTGCAGCAGGGAACGCAGCAGGAGCGAACCATCACCTTTACTTCAGAACAGGAGCAGGTAATCCGGGGATTCCGTGAGGATTATCTGGCGGGAAAGCGAAAGACATATCTCATCCATGGAGTGACAGGGAGCGGCAAGACGGAAGTTTATATGGAAATGATCCATACGGTTGTGGAACATGGCAGACAGGCGATCGTTCTGATCCCGGAGATCGCACTGACGTATCAGACTGTCATGCGGTTTTACAGGAAGTTCGGAGACCGGGTTTCAATTATGAATTCCAGGCTTTCTGCGGGGGAACGTTATGATCAGATGATGCGTGCAAAGCGGGGAGAGATCGA
>OLVP01001786.1_pt1 | contig 11652 bp, 11 predicted proteins | sample 1673281 | NCBI WGS metagenome assembly OLVP01 (sample SAMEA3178940, study PRJEB25190) | human gut metagenome | biome: human gut; feature: human-associated habitat; material: faeces | place: Austria | collected 2013
TTAAACACAGCGACTACAGAGCAGATGGGATATGGTATTATTTCTTTTTTCGTCTACACCAAATCTACAAATTCGTATTTTATATGGTATAATAAAATAATTAGACGGAGGAGGAAAGTTATGAAAAAACTATTTAGCAGGTGCAGTTGGCTTATAACTGTGCTGATATGTTTAGGTATTCTGTTTTCAGTAAAAACATTTGCTAAGGACAGTGCTGCTGATGATTCATTAAGTGGATCTTTAGGGAAGAATATTACATGGACGTTAGAAGGAAGTTCTGATTCTGGATATACTATTCGTATAAGTGGTAGTGGAGATACACCGGATTACGATTATACTAGTGATATTCCCTGGTATTCCCATATTAATGAGATCAAAAGTGTTATCGTTGAAGATGGGATTACAGGTTTAGGAAAATCATCTTTTTATAAAAGTACAAGTATCCAATCTGTTAAATTAGCAGATAGTGTTCGTTCGATTGGAGAAATGTGTTTTTTTCGGAATGAATCTTTGGAAAAAATTGAATTGGGGAACGGCCTGACATCTATTGGGGAAGCGGCTTTTTCAGTTAGTAACCTAAAAAAAGTTTCTTTACCTATAGGGATTACACATATTGAGTCAGATACATTTTATGGCTGTAAACAGCTTGAAAGTATTAATCTTGAACATGTAAAAAGCATTGGTAGGAGAGCTTTCTATTTTTGCTCTAATTTATCTGGTATTAATTTATCAGCAGATATTGAACAACTGGAGTATGCAGCTTTTCGTGGATGTAGTTCTATTGATAAGGTTAATATTGGAAGTAAACTGAGTGAATTAAACGAGCAGGTATTTGCTGAGTGTTCGTCTTTAAAAGAGATTTATATTCCTGATAATATTACAGCGATTCAGAGGGGAGCTTTTTATCAATGTACTGCTCTTGGACAGGTAACTGGAGCTAAGAATGTAGAGGTGCTGGGAGAGATGGCTTTTAATGGTGCAAAATCTCTTGAAACATATCCTTTCGGGAATAAAGTTCGGTCTATTGGAAACAGTGCATTTTCTGGTTGCTCATCATTTAAGATTGATAAGATTCCTGATAGTGTAACATTTATGGGAACATGGGCTTTTGGCAGTACAGCAATCGAAACTATCGAGTTTGGCAGTGGATTGACATATATTAATTCTTATGCTTTCTCATATTGCTCAAACTTAACAAAAGTTACGTTTCCATCCAATATTGAGTCAATTAAAATATATGCCTTTTCTCATTGCCCCAAATTAAAAAATGTAATTTTTACAGAAGGTTTGAAAACAATTAATGAAGGAGCCTTTACAGGGTCTATTATTAAAGAAGCTGTAATTCCTAAGTCAGTATCTGCTATAGGCAGTAGAGCATTTCCGGATAGTACAAAGCTGACTTTACTCAATGACAAATTGACAAATATGGGTGGAAATACATATAAAGTAATTCATAAGGCGAAAGCCTCTTTTTACTATAATTATGATTATGCCTATGAAGTTCTTAAGTTGGTGAATAAGGTTAGAAAAGAAAATAATCTTGAGCCGGTGACTATGGATGTTGATTTGCTTGATAATGCCATGTATAGAGCTTCTGAACTTGCTCTATATTTTAGTCATCAATCACCTATGGGATTTACAGCAATCGGTACAACAGAAAATTGTGCATTAGGTCAGAAAACTCCTCAGAAGGTTGTAGATGCTTGGATGTCGGATGAACACAAATATCCTATTCTCTCATCAGATTTTACTGCAATAGGCATTGGAGCTGTCGAATCAAACGGTCAGCTACACTGGACACAAGAATTTTTATCTAAGGTATCAGAAGAAGCGATGCAGTCTTCTTATAAAAATGGGAATCAGATTAATACGATTAAATATACAACAGATATTGTAAATAATTTTTATCCTGAACAAGAATTGGTCAAGATTAAGGAAAAAGGAAATAGTTCTATCGTAAGTATCCTAAAGCGAGCGGTTCTATTACCAGATTCCGTACACTATGTATCTTCGGATGAAAAGGTATGTACAGTTTCTAAAGATGGTAAGCTTACCGGAAAGACAGCCGGAAAGGCAACCATTACAATCTATGCCGCAGATAATGCGGATGAATATGCTTTGCAAACGACAGTTCAAGTGGAAGTAGAGCATAACTGGCAGTCAAAATATACAGTTGATAAAGAAGCAACTTGTACAGAGAATGGCAGCCAAAGTATTCATTGTGATGTTTGTAATGCAATCAATGAAAATAAAGTAAAAGTCATCAAAGCAACGGGCCATAAAGCAGAAAAGATAGCCGGAAAAGCAGCAAGTTGTACAGAGGATGGCATAACAGAAGGAAGCAAGTGTTCCATCTGTGGAGAAATCCTTAAGAAACAGGAAGTCATCAAAGCAACCGGTCATAAATGGTCTGCTTGGGAAGTGACAAAAGAAGCAAGTGAGACAGAGGAAGGAAGCCGAAGAAGGGTCTGTGAGAATGATAAGACACACGTAGAGACAGAAGTCATCCCTGTTTTAGCACATGTGCATAAGTTGACGAAGACAGAAGCGAAGAAAGCAAGCTGTACAGAAAACGGAAATAAAGAATATTATGTATGTTCTGGCTGTAAGAAACTCTTTGCTGATGCGGACGCTGCAAAAGAAATCAACAAAGAAGATACCGTAATCAAGGCAACAGGTCACAAAGCAGAAAAGATAGCTGGAAAAGCAGCAACGTATACAGAGAATGGCTTAACAGAAGGAAGTAAGTGTTCTATCTGTGGAACAGTTATCGTTGCTCAGAAGGTAATTCCTAAAAAGGATATTAAAGGAGATGTTAAAAATCCGACTTCTGTTAATAGGGTAGAAAAGAAAATTACAGGAAATAGGAGTGATGGAGATATTAAAGATTCAACATTTAACAGTCTCCAGTTAAGAGCTAAAAAGGCAGGAAAAAATTATATCAATCTGTCTTGGACAAAGGTTAAAGGTGTTTCTGGTTATATTATCTATGGTAATAGATGTAATTCGAATGGAAAAGTATATCCACTTAGAAAAGTTATAAGTACGGCAAAAATGTCTCAGAAAATTATGAAGCTGAAGAAAGGCACCTATTATAAGTATGTAGTTATTGCTTATAAAATGACAGGGGCAGGTCAGAAAGTAATTGCATCTTCAAAGACTATTCATGTGGCAACTGCTGGAGGCAAGGTTGGTAACTATAAGAAAGTGAAACTTAACAAGAAAATAGTCAAGTTAAAATGTGGGAAAGTCTTCAAGATAAAGGCAGAACAGGTACCTGAAAAGAAGAAGCTAAAGGTAAAAAGACATAGGGATCTTTGTTTCGAGTCATCAAATCCTGCCATTGCTGCAGTGAGTGCTTCTGGTAGAGTGGAAGCAAAGAAAAAAGGAAGATGTGTAATATATGTATATTCACAAAGTGGAACCTTTAATAAAATGACTGTTAGAGTTAAGTAACGATAATAACAGAAAGTGTTAATATTAAAGAACATAATAAGAAGAGGATAGCATTTGCTTTCCTCTTCTTATTATGTTTTCAGAAAATCCTGTTGACCATGTAAATTACCTGTCCGTTTATAAAAATAACAGAAAGAAACTTTGTGATGGAGAAAAATAATGTTGAAGTGACAAATGAAGTTTCTGTGAACTGTAGTAAAAATATTGACAGCAAAAAAGGTTTTTTATATGATAAACCTATCAAAATAGTAGGTTAAAACTGTTATGATAGAAAAAGTCTATTGTAACAGTTTTTTTCTTAAAAGAGTTTTGGTTTTGCAGATTTTACTTTTGAACATGAAGAAAGTAAGCACTCAGGTTAAGAGAGTTTAAAAATTACTTTTGTAAATTTTTTTACTAGAAAGGAGAACATCATGGAACGCAGGCAATTATATATTGACGGGATGACTTGCATAAATTGTCAGAAGAAAATAGAGAATTGTTTGAGAAAAAGAGTAGAGATTAAAGAAGCTTCTGTTTCTTATGAAACAGGAGTAGCAAAAGTTTTGTATGATGCGAATAAAATTACATTGCAGGAAATTATTCGTATCATAAATGATTTAGGATATGATGTGAAATTTGAAGCAAACACTCAGAAAGACATTGTATTGTTGGCAGTGAAAGAACTGGTTGTGATTTTAGCAGTATTTTTGCTTTTACAGCATTCTGGAATACTTAACCGGCTTGCACCGGATTCTCTGGCAGATGCAAGTATGAGTTATGGAATGCTTTTTTGTGATAGGGTTGATTACTTCGGTGCATTGTATTGCGATGTGCGGTGGGATTAATTTATCGCAGACATTGCAGAAAGAAACATCAAAAGATATTAGCCGAAAAATGTTCCAAAATACTCTAATATACAATATGGGACGTGTTGTTTCTTATACAATTATCGGCAGTATACTTGGTGCGGTAGGAGGTCTGGCTGGAATTGGTGATGGTTTGCAATCTTCGTTTTTATTACAGGGAAGTTTAAAGTTATTTGTAGGAATCATTATGATAATTATGGGAGTAAATATGCTTGGGATTTTCCAAGGGCTTAGAGGCTGTTTGAAAAATCATTCCAGTAAGCTACAAAAAATCAGTAAGATGCATAAAATACAGACTTCATTTCTCCATAAAAAAATATCAGGCGGAAGAAAAACACCATTTATCATAGGAGTATGTAATCCGTGGCCGATTCTGGAAGAAGATAAAACAGAAACAGATAGCGAAATAAAAATATCCTACGACTTTTTAAAAGAGTCCTCGGATATTTTTGAAAACTGGAAAGCGAATTAGCTTCTGAGTTGTGAGAGATATTAATGTCAATATGAGTGTATCCATTGTTAGATTCCGATAAAGTAAAAAATTATATAGCAATCTGAAATAACATTACCATAAGAGGCATTGTAACAATAGCAAGCAGGGTAGTCACAACATTAATCGCACTGGCGTATTGTGAGTCATTTCCATAGACCTGGCACATCTGTGTGACGGTAGAAGCAGATGGTGTAATGATTGCAAGAAAGACAATCATCATAAGCTTATTTCCATTTGAAGAAAATGTGGAAAGCTGACTGCATTTGATAAGAAAAAGTGCAATTACAGGGACAATAATTAAGCGAAAAAATGAAACGAAATATACTCGTTTATTTGCAAAAATCTGCTTGAAATCCATGCCGGCAAAAAGCATACCAGTTACAATCATGCTTGCGGGTCCAATCATGGAGCCAACCGCACTTAACGTATTATTGATAATTGCTGGTAAATGAATTCTGGTTAAGAAAAGTACGATGCCAATTGCGATGGAAATCATATTAATATTTAATACAATCTTTCTCCAGTCATAAGTGGATTCCCGGCTGATAATTTTCTTGCAATGTGTCCATATAAAGACAAGCTGTACACTCATAAAAACACAGCCATAAAGAACCCATTCTTTTCCTAAAATAAACATCACGATTGGTACAATTAAGTTGCCGGAATTAGAATAATAGATTGAAGCAACTTCCACTTCATTCAAATGAAATACTCTTCCCAAAATAGAAACAACAATCAAAAGAATTACCTGTGTCATAACAGAACCAGCAAGGGCAATAAGAAGTCCTTTTACTGTCTGCGGTGTGTAATCTACCTGAAAAGCATTAATGATTACACAGGGAATAATAAGATAAAGTACAATTATTGATAGAATCTTACTGTCTTCTGAGTTTAAAAGTTTTGCTTTTACAATTAAAAATCCCATGAAAATCATAAGAAAAAGCTGTATGATTTGTTCCATGAGAAGAATGCTGATATGCATGAAATCATCTCCTAATCTTTATATATCATAGCCAAAAGTATTATATAACACTTTTGGGATTCTGTCCTTAATAAATTACTATTTAAGAAGTAGGTTAAGAATGCTATAATTTTATTTAAAGACCATGAGGAGGGAACAGTAATGAATTTCACAACACTTTGTTATATAGAAAAAGAAAATCAATATCTAATGCTTCATCGAGTATCAAAAAAGAAAGATGGGAATAAAGACAAATGGATTGGGGTAGGAGGACATTTTGAAGAAGGCGAAAGTCCAGAAGATTGTCTTTTAAGGGAAGTAAGAGAAGAAACAGGATTAGAACTGGTTAATTATCAATTCCGTGGAATTGTGACGTTTATCTCTGATAAATGGGAAGATGAATACATGTGTCTCTACACTGCAGATAAATATATCGGAGAAATCGGAGTATGCGATGAGGGAGAACTTGTCTGGGTAGAAAAGGACAAAATTAAAGATTTAAATATATGGGAAGGTGATAAAATTTTTTTAAGACTCCTCGCAGAAAATGAACTATTTTTTTCACTCAAATTAGAATATCAGGGAGAAAATCTTATAAATGCGATATTAAATGGAAAAGAATATAATTAAGAGGCTGTAAAGACAGGAAATAGTTTTTAACCTACTCATCCCAAACGCCGCGACTAAAGTCACATTTGGGATGAGTAGGTGGTTCTATTTTTGTCTGTTTAGACAAGCAAATTAGATTTTATAAAAATCCCTTCTGCTCTAATGTGAAGACAATGTTACGTCCTTCGAATGTACCGTCAATGATACGTCTTGCTCTTACACTGTCACCGATATTTTCAACACGAACATTAGTGTCTTTATAAGCTTTGGATACTTCTTCGTAAACTTTGCTCTGCGCTCTCATACCAAGACATACGAATCCATGATCGAATGGAAGCTCGTAAACTTCGCCTTCAGGACTCTTAACAACGAAGCAGTCTTCTTTTACTTCCTGGAGAGCTGTGCTTGTAAGCTGGTTTACATTGTATTTTTCCATCATGCACTTTGTATCGTTCTTTGTTACAGGGTCAAGGTCACGTCCGATTGCTGGCATCATTTCAACGATGGATACTTCAGCACCTCTTGGAGCGAAGAATTCTACTACGTCAAGACCTACAGCACCACCACCGATTACAACAACTTTCTGACCTGTCATATCTTCTGGGTAGTCTGGTACATGTTTGATCATGCTTAAGATAGATTCAACTTTTCCGCCTTCTTTATCAATGTTCTCATGAAGTCCTGAGATAGGTGGGAGAAGAGGAGCAGAACCAGTAGCACAGATGATGATGTGTGGGTTGAATTTTTCGATTACTTCAAGAGTAGCTTCTACGTTCTTGAAAATGTAAAGGTTATCAAGAGCTGCAGCGCGTCTCTGAAGATATACAGGGAAATCATTTAAACGGTGTTTTGCGGGAATCTTGGAGATTTCTGTAGCAAGTCCACCGAGAACATCTTTTTTCTCAAGAAGGAATGTAGTACATCCAACTTCTGCTGCGGAACATGCTGCCTCAAGACCAGCAGTACCACCACCGATTACAACTACGTTACAGTTCTTGTTTACTTTACGTCCAAGATGTGTGTCTCCTTCAAGAACAGATGGGTTAACTGTACAACGGATAGGTCTGTTTCCGCCGATACGGTTTCCGGCACATCCGATGTTACAAGAAATACATTTTCTAAGCATACATTCCTGGTCGTTTGCTACTTTATGAACCCAGTTAGGTTCAGCGATAAGTCCACGTCCCATACCGATTAAGTCACAGTCACCTCTTGCAAGAGTATCTTCTACAACCTGTGGGTCACGGTAGTTACCCATGGAGATAACTGGCTTGCCGAATTTCTCTTTTACAGCTTTAGCCATGTAAGATCTCCAGCCATCTTTCATGTAGTTCGCATCAATCTGGTACTGGATAGAATCGTTAAGACCACAAGATACGTCAAAGATATCTACTTCATCATTTAAATATTCAAGATATTTTAAAGTATCTTCTAATGTGTTTCCACCTTTAACGAACTCATCAGCGGAAAGTCTTAACATGATTGGCATATGAGGTCCAATCTGGCTTCTTACTTCATCAATGATCATACGGCAGAAACGAGTTCTGTTTTCGATGCTTCCACCAAATTCATCTGTTCTGTCATTGTATACAGGGGAGAGGAACTGGCTGATTAAGTAAGAATGTCCGGCATGAATCTCAACAGCATCAAATCCAGCAGTCTGTGCACGCTTAGCAGCTTCTCCGTATTTCTTTACGATAGCGAGAATCTCGTCTTTTGTTAATGGACGAGGAGTAGCTCCGCCTGTCTTAGATGGAATATTAGATGCGGATACTGGCTGAAGTCCGCCGATACGAGAAGACATTGCAGAAGCACCTGCATGGTTAATCTGGATAGAAACTTTTGTTCCATAACGATGCATATCTTCGCAGAACTTGTAAAGACGTGGAAGATAGTTATCATGATCGATACGAAGCTGTGTAGTACCGTTAGAACCCTGTGGGAAATCAACATTTGCGTTTTCAACGATTAGGAGACCTGTGCCGCCCTTTGCACGCTGTCTATAGTAATCGATGTGAAGAAAACTCATTTCACCATTCTGCTCGCCATAGTTTGTTCCCATTGGCATCATACAGATTCTATTCTTGATTGTCATTGTACGAACTGTTAATGGCTCAAAAATGTGTGTATACTTGTCTTTCATTATGAAACCCTCCTAAAAAATGATTGTCATTCGTAGTACAAAAAATTGAGTTAAAAATACTAGTTAAACATACTATTTTAACGGTGTTCAATAACTCTATTATACGTACTATTGAGGAGGATTATCAATCGAAAACACTATGTAGATTGATAGAAGTTATCTATTAAATTCATTAGAGAACAGACGCCCGAGAGGAGAATCGATACCCTATATTTGTGATTTTAGTCGCGGCGGTTTAAATGCTCGCTTTATGCGTTCGCATCTAAATCTTGCTCCGAGTCCACAAATATAGGGTATCGATTCTCTTCTCGGGCTGTCTTTGGCTGGATTTTGTTTGAATTAAATAGGGCTTGCGGGGATTTGTGGGAGAGAGTAGAAATTTTCTGCTTGCTCTGAAATTATTGTGAACAGATGCTTTGCATTTAAATTGAAGTTATAAAGGTTGAAAAGGAAAATTGAAGCTTACTTCTTCTTGCTCCCAGGCCACAGATAGGGCTATAGGGACCTTCGCTTTTCTGTTTGTCCTCAAATCTGCAAGCTATCTTCTTGTGGAAATAGAGAAAATACAACAGGAAGAGTGTGAAAGAGAAAAAGATTCAAAACTTTAAATACCAGAATTCCCTTGTGCATTTTCAATAAATACGCTATAATTAGTTTACTTTTTATTATTTATTTTTACAAGGAAGGGATATTCAATGTTAAACGAATCAGTAATTAAAGTATTAAAAAATGCTATATGAGATCTTGCAACATGTGCAGATGGAGAACCGAATGTAGTACCGGTTGCTTTTAAAGATGTTACAGAAGATGGAAAGCTGGTAGTAGGAGATGTTTTCCTTGAGACAACGTTAAAGAATATAAAAGCGAATGAAGGGAAAATTGCAATTTCCGCATATGATACAAAAAGTCTTGAAGGATATCAGATTAAGGGAACTGCTGAATATGTAACAGAAGGAGCTATTGTAGCTGCATTCAAGACTGCCGTTGAAGGAATGTTTAAAGGGGCAGCAACAGCCAAAGGAGCACTGATCATTACTCCATCTAAGGTCATTGTTACAACACCGGGAGCGGATAATAAGAAAGAAATTTAATGGTTCATAAATTGTTAAACATAGTATATAGTGGTGGGGGATACATGAAGGATGAAAAATGATAATGAATTGCTCGCGGCTATGCCTGTACGGAAAGCTTTTTTTAGACTTGCACTTCCAGCGGTAGCAGCACAGCTTATTAATATTTTATATAATCTGGTAGATAAGATGTTTATTGGACATATTCCGGGAGTAGGAAAGCAGGCGTTGGCAGGTGTCGGTGTAACGGCTCCTGTCATTTTGGCCATTTCAGCTTTTGCAGCTCTTGTGAGTATGGGTGGTGCGCCTAAGGCATCTATTTTTATGGGAAAAGGAGATAATGAACAGGCAGAAAAAGTTATGGGAAGCTGTGCCTGGATGTTAATTGTATTGTCTGTTGTGTTAACGGCATTTATGCTGATTTTTGGAAAAATGATTTTACAACTATTTGGTGCAAGTGATAATACGATTCTTTACGCAACGGATTATATGAATATTTACTGTGTTGGCACACTATTTACACAGCTTACATTGGGACTGAATGCGTTTATTACCGCACAGGGAAAAACTTTGATCAGTATGTGTAACGTGGCAGTGGGAGCTGTAACAAATATCGTACTTGATGCCATACTGATTAATGGTTTTGGAATGGGAGTAAAAGGTGCAGCCCTGGCAACAGTTATAGCACAGGGAGTATCAACCTGTTTTGTTATACATTATCTTATAAAACCGACAAGTCAATTAAAGCTCCGATTAAAAAATATTCGTTTTGAAAGAAAACTTCTTTTGCCATGTATTTTACTTGGTACTTCACCGGCATTGATGCAGCTTACAGAAAATATGGTGGCAATTAGCTTTAATACATCTCTGCAAAAGTATGGTGGAGATATAGCGGTGGCATCTATGAGTATTTTAACGAGCATCATGCAGTTTGTTATGTTGCTTTTGCCAGGTCTGGTACAGGGAGCACAGCCATTGCTGAGTTATAATCTTGGAGCAAAAAATATCTCAAGGGTAAAGAAAACATTCCGATTATTACTCATATGCTGTTTAAGTGGCTCATTTCTTATTTGGCTTGTTTGTATGCTGATACCGCAAAATGTAGCTTCTATTTTTACGGACGATGTGACTCTGATTACTTATACAGGAAAAAGTATGCGGATTTATCTTGCAATGCTTCTTATATATGGAATACAAGTCGCATGTCAGTATAGCTTTGTTGCATTGGATCAGGCGAAAAAGGCAATTTTTCTTACAATATGGCGTAAAATTATTTTACTGATACCATTGATTTTTATTTTACCGCGAATTTTATCCGGTTCAGCAATGGAAGTTTTCTTAGCTGAACCAATTGCAGATACGATTGCGATTTGTACTACAGCACCGATGTTTTATTATTATTATCGGAAATTAAAATAGAAAAGAATAGAGAAGTTTACTAATAAATTTAATAGTAACTTCAAAAATAATCATCTTCAAGCTATAATGAAAGTAAATTAACAGTTTGAAGGTGATTTTTATATGGCAAAATATAAGAAAAAATTAGAAGAAGATATACGATGTCCCCTTGAATACGGACTGGCGATATTTGGAGGCAAATGGAAGTCGAGAATTATGTGTACTGGCGGTCAATGAAAAATTACGTTATAGTCAGCTTCGTAAAGAAATGTATAATATTACGAATGCAGTATTAGTAGCAACTTTAAAAGATCTGGTCGAAGATGGAATTGCAGAAAGAAAATCATACAACAGTACTAACCGTATGGGATGGTGACAGGCTAGTTGGACTTACAAGGGTACTCGATGATACAGAAATGCTGGCACAGATTCATTATGTGCTTGTTCACCCGGAGTAAATGGCTTCTGTGCTGTGGCTGGAGAGGGTGAATTAAACAGGAGGAGGGGATTGGGGGGACAGAAGCTGATGTCTTCTGCTTACTCGAAAATGGCTGGGAGCAGAGGGTATGATTTAACCTGCAATATTCTGAGAGCAAGCAAAAAACTTCTACCCTCTCCCCCAAATCTCCACAACTACTATTTAATTCAAACAAAATCCAGCCAAAGACAGCCCG
>OLVP01001790.1_pt1 | contig 11634 bp, 12 predicted proteins | sample 1673281 | NCBI WGS metagenome assembly OLVP01 (sample SAMEA3178940, study PRJEB25190) | human gut metagenome | biome: human gut; feature: human-associated habitat; material: faeces | place: Austria | collected 2013
CATCTCGTCTTCATATTCTTCTTGACTTAATTTATATAAAAGTGCATCTCCATATAAATCCATTAAATCAAGATAAAAATTATTTAAAACATAAAAATAGCCATCTTTTATATTTCTCAACTTATCTACTGTATCTAATTTTTTTATTATATCCTTTACAATATCTATATTTCGAACTTTTATCTTTCTAGTTGAATATACATACCTCCCCACTATTGATAGTATATCTATAGATAAATCATCTATATTATAATTTCCTTCTTTATGATACAAATACTTTTCATAATCTTTTATTTTGGCTTCTATTTCATCATCAATTTGATTATAAGGACTTTTGTTTATATCCTGAATTATCAAATAATTTCTTACATCTTGATTTTTTTCTAAGATTTCATCTAAAATATGGAGATTGTATGCATCATATAAAGGGTCATGAGCATCTCCACTAAATTTCATATTTGATAACTCTAGTAGGTGTGTCAATGATATATAATTCATACATTTCACTCCATATTCTAAATATTTTTCTTTAATATCTACAAAGAAGTTTTGGATATTATTTAAAAATCTAGGATGATTATTTTTTTGTGAACTTATTCTATCTGTATTTTTAAAGCAAGTTAAATCTAAATTGCCAAAAGTATAAATACCATCAATTTCATTAAAATCACCTAGCCAATGTTTAAATGACCTCATAACAGATTCATAAGTCGGTGCATTTTCCAAATCTTCAGTTGTAATATGAGTTAATTCTTCTATATGTGGATAAACCGTTTTAGTTAAAATGGGCTTTATTAAAGACTTGAATTTTTCTATTTTTTTAGTTTTTGTATCATATTTTATAGCCCCGATTGCTATTAAATCAGCTTTAAATCCTTCCCTCTTATTTTTTGTATTGTTCATATTCATTTCAAAGTCCATATATATTTTCTTCATACAATTCCCCCAATCATAAGAAAATATTCTAATAAATTTTTATTCTGTGTTTTTAACACTTTTATAAAAGCTTTCTATCTCTATTTATATTTTAAAAATAAACTTTTATTATACTATTTTACCACAGATTTACCATATTTTTTTAACCTAGTTTATATAATATTAAAATCTATTTTTCTATCTTAAAATTATATGAATAGAATCTTATATATGTTATAAAAAAACTCAATATCTATATTTATATTTTATATTTTTCTAAAAAAAATACTCCCTATAAAGGGAGTTTATTTTATGTTAGTCTTCAAATTTTTCTAAGAAAGAATGTCTAACTCCATCTTGTTCCCATCCTAAAACAGAATCAAGGTATACGTTGTTAGCAGCCTTGAATATTGATTTTTCAACTTCTTGGTATTCTTCTCCTAGATTTTTTATAAGTTCTTTTATTTCATATCTTTTGTTTCCTGTCTTTTTAGCAGCAACCATACATGCACAGTTAAGCGGCATAATTCCACTATTTTGTATAAACCTTATTATACTTTCTTCTCTTATATAATAAAGAGGTCTTATTATTTGCATTTTTTCGTAGTTACTAGATTTTAATTTAGGAAGCATAGTTTTGAAATTTCCTGCACATAATAAGTTAAGCATTGTAGTTTCTATTACATCATCAAAATGATGTCCTAACGCTAATTTATTACATCCTAATTCTTCTGCTTTATTATATAATGCTCCTCTTCTCATACGAGCACACATATAACATGGATAGTCTTCTGCTATCTCACCTGCAACATCAAATATATTAGTATCGAATATTGTAAGTGGTATATTTAAATACTCACAGTTTTCTTCTAGTAATTGTCTTATATTTTTATGATATCCTGGATCCATCGCTAAAAATACTAAATCAAATTTAACTTGTCCGTGTTTTTGAAGTTCTTGGAACATTTTAGCCATAAGTAAACTATCTTTTCCACCAGAAATAGCTACTGCTATTTTATCCCCTTCTTCAACTAATTTATAATCTTTTATAGCCTTTATAAATTTAGACCATGTATATTTTCTATATTTTTTTATTATACTTTTTTCTATCTCTCTTAAAGGCTTTCTTTCCTCTGTAGGCATTATTATCTTACAGCCTTCACCTGCTAATTTACTCATTAAATCACCTCATTAATTTAAAACATGAAATTAATTTTATCATATTTTATAACTTACATTCAAGTATATAACACACCTTTATATATAAGTTTTTATATAACCTTTATATTTTTCTGTCCTTTGTAACATTTTAACTGCCTTTTAATATTATATATTAAGATAGATATTATTGAACTTCTATCATATCACAAGGAGGTTAAACATAATGGAAAAAACAAGAGGTATAAAAACTAATTGTGGTGAACAATTAGCAAGACCATATGTAAATAATCAGACTTTGACAAAAATGTATAATTTATGTACTGCTTTAAAATACGGTAGTTTATTCCCAGAATTATACTTATTTGATTCTGAAAATTACAATGCTTATCTTTATAAATCACCAAAAAATAGATTGGGAGGTAGAAGATAATGAGACAATCAACATGTAGATATGACCTTATAAAAGCCGTTATGGAATTAGGTTTTGCAGCTGTAGATATGAATTTATATTTGGATAATAATCCAGATGACCAAACTGCTGTGAGCACTTATAATTCTTTTGTCTCTCAATATGCAAAAGCAAGATGTAACTATGAAAAACAATACGGCCCTTTAACAAACTTTGGACACGCTCCAAGTAATTGTCCATGGCAATGGGTTGAAGCCCCTTGGCCTTGGGAAAAAGAATTTTATATGTAATAATAGGAGGATTTAAATTATGTGGGTTTATGAAAAAACATTACAATATCCAGTAAATTTGAAGTGCCGTGATCTTAGAATGGCTAAAGTTATAATGACTCAACTTGGAGGACCAAATGGTGAATTAGCTGCCGCACTTAGATATTTACAACAAAGATATACTATGCCTACTGGCAAATCAAAAGGATTATTAACAGATATAGGTACTGAAGAATTAGCTCATGTTGAAATAATATCATCTATGATTTATCAATTAACTGATGGAGCTACTCCTGAAGAATTAAAAGCTGCTGGAATGGACACTAACTATGCTCAATTTGGTCATGGTATTCAACCAACAGATTCAAATGGAGTTCCTTTTAAAACTGCTTATATAAATGTGTTTAGTGACCCTGTTACTGATTTACATGAAAATATGGCTGCTGAACAAAAAGCATTGGCTACTTACTATCAATTAATCAATTTAACAGATGACCCTGATATAAAAGATGTCTTAAGCTTTTTAGGTCAAAGAGAAATAACACATTATCAAAGATTTGGAGAAGCTTTAATGGATGTTTACGATTTCACTGAATGTAAAAAAATCTTTTAAATAAATATTTTTTAATCTAATAAATTTTTATAATTCAATATTTTTAATTATAGAATTCTTTAACACTAGATATAAAACTCTATATCAAGTGTTTATTTTTTTTTCATTTTCAGACATTTTGACTTATATATATAAATCTCTCCTATATTTTTGGATTTTTTTTTATATTTTTTACCAAAAATATTTACAAAGAGTTACAATTTTGTAATAATGTATATAGAGAAAGAAACAACTTGTTACAAATTAGTTGTTTTTACCAAATCTGGAGGAGAGTGAATATATGGATTTTAATATAAAAAATATCCTTTTAGGTACAGCAGTTATATTACCTGCAACTATGGGATTATCAATTTCAAATGCGGATACAATACAAAACTTAACAATAAATGGATCAGTAAACTTTAGAGTTGCACCAAATGTAAACTCTACTAAAATAGATAAATTAAAAAAAGGACAAACAGTAGAATATTTAGGAAAATCAAGTAACTGGTATAAGATAAAATATAATGGAAGAACAGGTTATATATATAAAACATACGCTTCAGCCGTATCGACTACTGAAGCAAGTAACAACTCACTTAAATACGTAAATTGTTCCTCTTTAAATCTTAGAAGCGGAGCTGGAACAAATTATTCAATAATAAAAGTATTATATAAAGGTACAAATGTAACCGTTTTATCAAGTAGCAATGGTTGGTCTAAAGTATCAGTAAATGGAACTATTGGATATGTATCTTCTACTTATTTATCTTCTGCTAGTGAAGCTACTGAAGATACTTCAAGTAACAATAATTCATCAAATGAAAATGTACAATACTACAGATATACAAGTAGTAAAATAAACTTTAGACAAAGCTCTAGCACAAGTTCTTCTGTATTATATCAACTACCTAAAAATACTAAGGTAGGTGTTGTATCTACTACAAGTACTGGTTGGGCAAAAGTAAAACACAATAATACATATGGATATGTTTCTACAACTTATTTATCACAAAATCAAACTGGATTAGATGCTGAAAAAGATTCTAATTATGATTCTTCTACTAGTAAAAGTGAAAAAATATCGAAAATAGTAAGTGTTGCCAAATCTAAATTAGGTTGCAAATATGTAAGAGGATCTGAAGGCCCTACTACTTTCGACTGTACAGGTCTTACTTATTATTTATATAAACAAATAGGTATCACTTTACCAAGAGGAACTGCAGAGCAAAAATCTGTTGGAACTTATGTAGCTAAGAGTGATTTACAACCTGGAGATTTAGTATATTTAGATACTAAAGGTGATGATGGTATTATAGACCATGCTGCTATATATATAGGAAATGACACTATAATCCATGCTAATTCTGCAGCAGGGAAAGTAGGTACATCAAATCTTAATACAGCTTATTATAAAAAAGCTTATGTTAGCGCTAGAAGAGTTTTAAATTAATAATTGAATATATTAGAGACCGAAACTAAATCTCGGTCTCTTTTTAGTTTTAGTATTAAATATAGGAAAGTATGCTTAATTTAGTTCTTTCACTTAAAGTTGTAAACTTGGATATATTTTCGCTTTCACTATCACTTAAAAACTGTATATATATTATCAATTCTTTTATATCATGACTTTCTGGCTTATTATAATATGAAAAATATAAGTTCTTTAAGTATTTTATATAGCACTTATTTATCCTTAAGTTCACATAACCCATATCCTCGTTCTTCAATGCATCTTCAAATAATATTTGTAATCTTTCATATGCATATTCATATTCTTTGTTTATAAATAAATCGTCAAAACCATCTTCTATGGATTTTTTAATATTCTTGATTTTCTCTTTTTCAAAAACTAAATTAATATAATAATTACTTCGGCTATATTTATATTGATAGAAATCTACTACATCTGGCATATAACCACTCCTTACATATAATTTCTTATTTACTATTATCTTCAAAATTATATGAATTTAATCCCAAAAATATATTTATTTTCAAAAAAAAGAGACTAAATTTTAGTCTCTCTAATATAAAATCTTTTATAATACTCTTTTCGCTTTAACAAATGCATTAGTATAGTAATTATTAAAATCAGAAATTACAACCTTCCCTTTAGATGAAGATGCATGTATAAATTGATTTGAACCTATATAAATCCCTACATGTGATACATTTCCACTATTTGAACCACTAGTATCAAAAAATACTAAGTCTCCTACTTTTAAATTTTTCTTGCTCACAGTAGTTCCATAAGTACTTTGATCTTTAGATGTTCTAGGTAATGTTATATTAGCAGAATTTTTAAATACATAATATGTAAATCCTGAACAATCAAAACTACTTGGGCCTTGTGCTCCCCAAACATATGGTTTTCCTAAAAATGATTTTGCATAAGATACCACTTTACTAGCTGATGTTGTTGAATTACTAGTATTATCAGAAGAACTATTTGAAGAATCTTTTGTTTCACTTAAGTATTTTGATGATACATATCCTGTAGTTGTCCCTACTTTTATTTTAGACCATCCCTTGCTACTCGAAATCACTTCTACCTTTGTATCTTTTGTTATTGTTGTTATTATTGAGTAACTTGTCCCTGCTCCACTTCTAACATTTAATGCCGAACAATTTACATACTTAACTTGTGTATTTGTTTCATTATTTATTTTTGCTATATATTTAGCATATATATATCCTGTTTGGCCGTTATATTTCACTTTGACCCATGAGTCTGATGTGCTTATATATTCTACCTTATCACCTTTATTTAACTGTCCTAAAGATGCATAACTAGTAGATGGTCCTTTTCTAAAATTAACATAATCTCCAGTTACCACTCTATACTCTACGCTATCTGCATATGCTATCTGGCTATCTTGCATTAAAAAGCTAGCTGCTGGTAAAAGTGCTGCTGTTACTGCTGCTGTTGTTATAATATTTTTACTTGTAAAATCCATGTTTTTATAATGTAATATCAATATTTAAGATATTACAAATCCTCAACTCCTCCCATTTATCTAAAGATTTTTTATTTAATCTTTAAATAATACGTTTAATAAATTTCATATTATCTAAAATCTATGAAATTGTATTCCTTTTTTGTTTTTATAATTTAATTTTACTTTTCATTTTAAATATTATTATACCCCTTCCCTTTTGTCCATAAAAATAAACGAATAACTTTAATTACCATGTATATTTTTTCTTTAGTTACCTATTTTTTTATAATTATTTTTTAGATAAATATTAAAAGGGCTGTTACATGAAAATGCCATATAACAGCCCTTTATTTATATATAAAATTATTTTGTACCTGTACTTCCAAATCCACCTCTATTGTTAGCTTCCATCTCTTCAACTTCATTGAAAACTAGAGTTGGTTGATTTTTTTGTATTCTGAATTGACATATTCTATCATTAACTTCTATTTTAGTGTCTCTAAGTGCAAACACTGGCATACGCCACCAATCATTTGGTCCACAATAAGAATTATCTACTATACCACAGTGGTTAGTTTGAATTATACCCCATTTTTTGAAAGTACTACTTCTTGGTACTATATGAGCTTCATATCCTTCTGGTAATTGCATTGCTACACCTAAGTGTATTAATTTAAATTCACCAGCTTTTAATTCAACTTCTTCAGCAGCTCTTAAATCTATCCAGTCTGATTTTCCATCTATGTATTCTAATCTTATTATATCGTCATTAAGATATTTTATTTTTATTTCTTTCATTATTATCTCTCCTTTTATTTTGACTAAATTATATTATAAAGAAATTCTTTTTTTACTTCAAGGTATAAATTAATGTTCTGTCGAAAACTATACTTGACAATATAAATTTGTTTTGCTTATCTTGAAATTTAATTCTTTTTTGTGATAACATAAAGAGTATTTAAAAAGGAGGTTCCTTATGAAAGTAATACTTGCAGAAAAACCATCTGTCGCAAAAACAATAGCCTCTTTCCTTAAAGCTAATACTAGGAGGGATGGTTATTTTGAAGGCAATGGATACATTGTAACTTATGCCTTTGGTCATCTAGTTTCTTTATATGATATGAAAGACTATGACAAAGAAAAATATTCTGGCTCTTGGAAGATGGCTAATTTCCCATTTATCCCAGCAGATAAATTTAAATTTAAAGTCGATGATTCAAAGCAAAAACAGTTCAATATAATAAAAGAACTTTTAAATAGAGATGATGTAGAATATGTGATAAATGCAACAGATAACGACCGTGAAGGAGAACTTATTGCATTTTTAATATTCTTACTTGCTAAAAATAAAAAGCCTGTTAAAAGAATTCTAGTAAATGAGTGGACACCACAAGATATAACTAGAGGTCTTGAAAATTTAAAAGACGAAGAAGATATGAGAAATCTTCAAGCAGCTGGATATACTCGTCTTATTACCGACTGGCTTATCGGTATTAACTTTACATCAGTTGCAACATTAAAATATGGAAATGGAAAACTTTTAAATATCGGTCGTGTTATCTTGCCTACTGTAAAACTTGTCTATGATAGAGATATGGAGATTAGAAACTTCGTTCCTAAGACATATTTTGAAATTGAAGGTAATTTTAAATGCGCAAATGGTACATATAAAGGTAAATTAATAAAAGGTAAAGAAACAAAATTTGATACTGAAGAAGAAGCTATGGCTGTTATTGATAGCATTACTTCTAAAAATGGAGTTATCTCATCTAAAAAGGTAACAAAATCTAAAGAATATGCTCCAAAATTATTCAGTTTGACTTCGCTTCAAGGATATATTACTTCTAAATATTCAAACTTTACCTCTGATAAAGTATTAAGTGTGTGCCAATCACTTTACGAAGGTAGCGGAAAAGGTGGATATATAACTTATCCTAGAACTGATTCAATATACTTAGAAGAAAGCCTAGCTTCTAAAGTTTCTCAAACTTTAGATAAGCTAAAAGTAGGTCTTGAATATGAAAATAAAATTAAATTTACTAAAACTAAAAGAGTTTTTGACTCTTCTAAAGTAGATAGCCATAGTGCTATAATACCTACTTATATAATACCTACTAAATTAACACCTGATGAACAAATAGTTTATAACGCTATAAAAGATAGATTTATTGCAAACTTTATGCCACCTGCTGAATATGAAAATACTGAAATTAAAACTGATGTAGATTCAAATATATTTTTAACTAAGGGTAAGGTTCTTAAATCTAAGGGATATTTAGAAGTATATAAAAAAGAGGAAAAAGATGATTTACTTCCAAGTGTAGATGTTAATGATATAGTTGAAGTTTTAGAAATTAAACCATTAACTAAGCAAACTACTCCTCCTAAACCATATACAGAGGATACTTTACTTAAAGCTATGAAAAACTGTGGTAAAAATGTTCCTGATGATGATACTACTGTGTTATCTGGTTATTCTATAGGAACTTCTGCTACTCGTGCTGACGTTTTAAAAAAAATTTCTCAGGTTGGATATGTTGGAAAAAAAGGAAAATCATATTTTATAACTGATTTAGGAAAAAATTTAGTCGAGATATTCCCAGTTAAAGAATTATTCGATGTTGATTATACTGGTAAACTTGAAAAAAGTTTAAGTGATATACAAAAAGGTCAGTTTACAAGAAAAGAATATTTAAATAATATAATGACATTTATATTTAATAATGTTGAACTTATAAAAAGAGATACGCCAAAAAATATTAGTACAGAAACTTACAGTTATAATCCAAAAACTAAAAAATTCTCTAAAGAATCTAGTATTAAATCTAAATCAAGTACATCTAAAGAAAATAAAGCTAATAATGAGTCATTAGGAAAGTGTCCTATATGTCAAAATGATGTTGTTGAAATAGAAAAAGGATTTATATGTAAAAACTATAATGAATGTAAATTTGGAATTTGGAAAAATGATAAGTTCTTAGAATACTATAAGAAAAAACCTAATAAAACTATGGTAAAAAGCATTCTAAAAAATGGCTCTGCTAAAGTAAAATCACTTACTTCAAAACAAGGTAATAAATTCGATGCCACGTTAAGATATTCTAAAAAAGACAATGGATATTTTGGTTGGGATCTAGAAATATAAGGTTGCTAATTTTAGCAACCTTAAAATTTATCATTCAAAGTTTCATCTATTTTAGACCTTGCCATTTTTATAAAATCTGAAAAACTATATCCCTTTAACTTACACCCACACTTAGGACAATAATCTAACTTTTTAGATACTAATGCTCTGCAACTAGGTTCTGGACATCTTACCTTTTCATTAACCTCATATACTCTAAGTCCACATCTTGGGCAAATTGTTCCCGGACGAGATGATACATCTTTCCCACATCTTGGACATTTAGTCATATAGTATCCCCCCTGAAATTAAAATTTAAATAAATAAAAACCCTTATATTAATCTATGCATTTGACTAGTTATAGTGCTTACACATATTTATAATTAAAAGGGTTTTATTCTTTATATCATATATTTAATCTATATTATTAATAATATTTTTTATTTATCACTATCTTTATATATCTTTAGACCATTCTCTTTCATTATATCTAGTATTATACCTGCTGTTTCTTCTATAGCTTTATTAGAAACATCTATTACAGGACATCCAGCCTTTTTCATTATTTTTTCTGAATAATCTAATTCTTGAAGTATTCTTTCTAGGTTAGCATAACTTGCGTTGCTTGATAAACCTAATGCTTTTAACCTTTCTTGTCTTATAGAATTAAGTTTTTCTGGCGTATTAGTTAATCCTATAATTTTTTTAGGGTCTATTTCAAATACTTCTTTTGGTATTGGTATTTCAGGTACTAATGGTACATTTGCAACCTTTATATTTTTATTTGCTAGATACATACTAAGAGGTGTCTTAGATGTTCTTGATATACCTAAAAGTACTATATCTGATTTTAATATTCCTCTTGGATCTTTTCCATCGTCATATTTAACTGCAAATTCTATAGCTTCAACTCTTTTAAAATAGCTTTCATCTAATTTTCTTATAATTCCTGGTTCTCTTTTCGGTTTTACACCAGTTTTATTTGATATTTGCTTAAGTAAAGGAGTCATTAAATCTACATGACTTAATTCTTCTTTATCACAGAAGTTCTTAGCTATATTTAATAAATTTTCTGAAACTAAAGTATATACTATTATAGCTCCTTCATTTTTACCACTTTCTAAAACTTCCATTAAAAACTTCTCATCAGCTACATATGGAAACCTTCTTATTTCACAATCATTTTCTGCATTAAATTGAGACAATGCAGCTTTTGTAACTTGTTGTGCAGTTTCCCCAACTGAGTCTGATATGACATATATAATTAAATTATCCATCTATTCCTCCTTAATTATCAGCTATCTCTAAAAATAATTTCGTTATATTAGTCTTAGATAGTCTACCTATTACTTTAATCTGATTTGTATCCTCTTCATTAATTTCAACTACTGGAATAGAGTCAACTTCATGCTCTATTATCTTTTTAGCTGCTAATACTACATCATCTTCTTTATTTGTAGTTATAACATTAGGAGTTCTAGTCATTACCATACCTACTGGCATTTTATTTATATCTGCACTTCCTATTGTAGCTTTTAATAAATCTTTTCTAGATACTATACCACATAAATTTTCATTTTCATCTATTATAAATACGCTACCTACATCAGATAAAAACATTTCAACTATTACATCATATAAACTAACGTCTTTTTTAACTACAACAGGCATACCCATAATATCTCCAACTTGTTTTTCCTTTATGTCATTTCCTAACAAATTGATTTGGCTAATACCTGTATAAAAATATCCAACTTTTGGTCTTGCATCTAATATTCCTGTCATTGTAAGTATTGCTAAATCAGATCTTAATGTAGCACGAGTAACATTTAACATAGAAGCAATTTGTTCACTTGTTATAGGTTCATTTTCTTTTACTATGTCTATTATTTTTAATTGCCTAGGATTAAGTTGAATAATAGTCACCTTCTTTCAAATATGATATACACTTTCACTAAATATACTTTATATTATATATATACTTTTTGTAATTTTTTAAAATATATATTGCATTTATAATATTTAATACATTTTGTTTTTTATGCTTTATTAGTATTGTTTATTTTAAATAATAATCTAAATTATTTTATTTATTTTATATTATAGTATATAATTCATTATACTAATCTATATTTAACGTATTTTTATATTTTCTATTAAACTTTTTTAGTAAAATAAAATTTAATATATAATATCTAATATCTAAATTTTATTTTAATAT
>OLVP01001794.1_pt1 | contig 11601 bp, 9 predicted proteins | sample 1673281 | NCBI WGS metagenome assembly OLVP01 (sample SAMEA3178940, study PRJEB25190) | human gut metagenome | biome: human gut; feature: human-associated habitat; material: faeces | place: Austria | collected 2013
TCATTATAAACCGCCTTTCCATCAAATCACACCGCACCTCTGCTTTTTTGTAAACCTCGTTAAGATTTTCACTGAAGTTTCCCCATAAGTGTTTACATAGAGTATACAATAAAAAAGACAGGAAAGAAAAGCTTCTTTGAAAAACGCGTAAAAAATTACCATTTTGCAAAAGAAATTACCAATCGAATAAAGGTGCATAAAAAATTACCAGTTTCCCCTTTATTTCTGCGTTCATTATAAGCAGGAACCGGTATATAATGGGGCCATCAAACAGCAGGAGGTATGGTTTATGAAAACAGGAAGAACAGTTGCGTTGGGGCTGTCTGTTATTATGGCAGCTTCTGTAATGGCAGGATGCGGCGGTTCAGGTTCCACAACCGATCAAAAAGGGGAGGCAAAGGCAGAGGCATCCGCAGAACCGGTGGTGCTCCACTGGTGGGGATCCTTTGCGGAGAATATGGGGCCGGAACAGGTATGTGAAGCTTTTAATAAGATAGATCCCAATCTTCAGGTGGAGTATACAAGATATGTCAATGATGATGCGGGAAATACCAAGCTGGATATGACGTTGATGTCAGATACTTCTATTGACGTTTTCTTCAGTATGAATGATGTTCTTTTAAAGAAGAGAATTGACAGCGGTTATACTTATCCGCTGGATGAATTATTTGACAGCGCGGGCTTTAAGCTGGATGAAGACTATGAGGATACTATTTCCCAGAAAGAAATAAACGGACATTATTACAGTCTTCCGGCAAAGAGAATTACAGAGACGATCCTTTATAATCAGCAGATGTTTGATGAAGCAGGCGTACCGTATCCAAGCAAAGACTGGACCTATGACGAATTCCTGGATACAGCCAGAAAACTCACCAAAGGAGAAGGAAATAACAAGGTTTATGGCTGGTTCTTCCCTGGATATGATGCGGGACAGCCGGCACTGCGTATGTTAAATAGTAAGCTGGGAGTGGACTGGATGTATGCCCCGGACGGAAAATCAGCGTTTATTGATACAGAAGATGTAAAAGATATAACAGAGAAATATTTACAGCGCGTCAACGAAGGTATTGAGCCAAGCTATGTAGATGTGACCACACAGAAAATGGCGCCCGCAAGCATGCTGCTGACAGGAAAAGCAGCTATGATATTCGGCGACTGGGTAGTGAGAGATGTAAAGGATACAGCTAACTATCCTCATGATTTCAAGGTAGGCTTCGCTCCAATGCCAAGATTGTCCGCAGATCAGGAACACAATTATACTACATCTTATACAGATGACTTAAGTGTTAATTCCAAGTCAGAGCATCCGCAGGAAGCCATGAAGTTCATCAAGTGGTATATCGAGGAAGGCATGGATTATGTGGCACCTTATGCGAGAATTCCGGCATGTAAGAAGTATGATGCAGATAAGGTGGCTTCCCTTATCTTTGGTGATCAGCAGGAGCTGTTTGATATGGAGAGTGCAAAAGATGTATATTTGGCAGGAAGTGATGTCTCCATCCGTAAGAATATGACAGCCGCTGCGGAGATCAATACCATTCTAACAGAGGAATTTGATAAGGTATTTGCCGGAGCCCAGTCCGTGGAGGATACTCTGAAAATTGCCCAGAAGAGAGCGGATGAGAAGATCGCCCAGGAACAGTAGCGCAGGTGATACCTATGAATAAACGAAAAATCAAGAAGGCAAAATCTGCTATGAAGGGGTATGCCTTCATAGGGCTCAATCTGATTGGTGTACTTATATTCTGGACAGTTCCCATGCTTTTCAGTTTTATTATAAGCATATCCAAATGGGATTATTCCAAGGGAATCAAGGGAATCAGGATCCAGGGATTTTCCAACTATGTGGAAATGTGGAGGGATGCGTGGTTTAGGGAATCCCTCATCAATAATATTGTTTTTACTGTAAGTTATGTAGCTGTTCTGATTGTACTTTCATTTATGGTGGCTTATGTATTAAATGAATATGTGGTTGGAAAAAAATTCGTACAGTTAGGTCTGTATTTACCCTATATTGTAAATATTGTAGCAATATCCGCTGTATGGCTGGCGCTGTTTTCTAATAACGGCCCCATTTTAAATCTGCTTCGTAAAATAGGAATGGAAAATCCGCCTGTTTTTGTGTCAGACCTTCGCTGGGCCCTTCCCGCCATTGTATTGATCTGTATCTGGCAGAACCTGGGATATACAGTGATCCTGTTTCTTTCCGGTATGATCAATGTGCCAAGAGATCTGTATGAAGCTGCAGCCATTGACGGAGCCAATGGTATTGCACGGATCTGGTATGTGACGATTCCCATGTTATCCGGTACTACATTTTTTATTGTGATCACATCCATTATCAATTCATTTAAGGTATTTGGACTGATCAACCTGATGACCCATGGCGGACCGGGAACTGCAACTACCATGCTTGTATACAATATTTACCGCACAGCATTCCAGTTCGGAAAGCTGGAATTTGCATCCGCTCAGGGAATTGTCCTTCTGGCGATTATTTTCTTCATCACCTGGATCCAGTTCCGTATCCAGAAAAGGAATGAGGCATAAGGAGGCAAGGTAAAATGAACAAAAATCATAAAACAGCAAAGATTATATGTACCGCCTGCCTGTGGTTTATGGTAATTGTCTGTACCGTTCCTTTTATATGGATGATATCAGCAAGCTTTAAGCGTGAGGCAGATGTATTCGCAGTTCCTTTCCGGTTGATTCCGGATTATCTGAACCTGCAGAATTATAGAGAGGTATGGTTCGGAAAATACAGTTATTCCCTGATGTTCCTTAATTCTGCAAAAGTAACTCTGCTTTCTGTGGTATTTGCAGTGACTACTTCCATTCTTGCGGGATATGGATTTTCAAAACTGAAGTTTCCGGGAAGGGATAAGATTTTTCTGCTCTACCTGGCTACCATGATGATTCCTCATCAGCTGCTGATGGTTCCCAAGCTTTTAATGTTTAAGGAAATCGGAATCTACAATACCCACTGGGCGCTGATTCTTCCCGCCGCATTCTCTATTTACGGTGTATTTATGGTGCGGCAGTATATGCTGCAGATCCCGGAGGAGCTTTCGGAAGCGGCCCGGATCGACGGAGCGGGGGATCTGCGGATCTGTTTTCAGATCATTGCGCCCTTGTGCAAACCGGCACTGGTAACACTGGTCATTCTTTTCTTTACCTGGAGCTGGAATGATTACGACAATGCACTGATTTTTATTAATAACAAGGATCTGTACACCATCAATCTGGGACTGGTAAATTTTATGGATGAGACAGGGCTTAAATACAGTCTGATCATGGCTGCAAGCGTAATCTCTATCCTGCCTATTTTTGCCATATTCCTGGCGGCCCAGAAGTATTATATCGGAGGCCTGACAGCAGGCGGCGTGAAAGGATGAGAAGCATGAAAAAGAAACCAAATATAATTTTTATAATTACAGATGACCAGGGGGCATGGGCTGTAGAATCTGAGACAAACCATGATATTAAGACCCCGAATCTGAAACGCCTGGCAGAGTCGGGAGTGACCTTTGATGAATTCTACTGTACTTCTCCGGTCTGCTCACCGGCAAGAGCCAGTATCGTAACTGGAAAGATCCCTTCCTGCCATGGCATACAGGACTGGTTGAGGAAGGGAAATCTGGATGCCTGGAAATATCCTCATATGGCAATGATGGATGGATTTGATATGGAAGACAAGTCCATTGATTACCTGAAAGGCCATAAAACCTATATGGAATATCTGGCTGAAAATGGTTACCACTGTGCTTTAAGCGGAAAATGGCATATGGGAGATAATATTACAAAGAAAAAGGGATTTGAGTATTATTTTACCATTGGAAGAGGCGGCTGCCATTATTATGATGCAGATATATTTGAAGACGGAGAGTTATCCATTTCCCATGAATATATTACAGATACCATCACAAACCATGCTTTAGAGTATCTGGACCGGCTTTCAGGAGAAGGGGCCCCATTTTATTTAAGTGTCCATTATACAGCGCCTCATAGCCCCTGGGATGCAAGTGAACACCCGAAGAAATTCAGGGATCTGTATAAGGACTGCGAATTTAAAGATACACAGGCTCTTCCTATTCATCCATGGCAGGCAAATAATACCTGTCCGATCGGTGATACACCTGAGAAGAGAAGGGAATATCTTACGGGATATTATGCCGCTATCTCTGCCATGGATGCAGGCGTAGGAAAGATCATGGACTGGGTAGCTGCCCATGGGCTGGAAGAGGATACAGTGCTCATCTTTACTTCCGATAACGGTATGAACCTGGGGCAGCACGGAATCTGGGGAAAAGGAAACGGTACCTATCCGCCAAATATGTATGATTCATCCGTAAAAGTTCCATTTATCATTAAAGTTCCCGAATGCGAAGCACCTGGATCCACCTGTTCTGCTATGGCCGGACAGTATGATATTTTCCCTACTATCCTGTCACTGGCAGGATGCAAATATGAGCTGGAGCCGCTGCAGCCGGGAAAAAGCCTGTTGGAGCAGATCAATCATCCAGCGGAAAAATATGAAGACCGGATTGTTGTATTTGACGAATACAGCAAGACCCGTATGATAAAAAAGGGAAGTTTAAAATATATCCACCGCTACGGAGACAGTCCCTGCGAGTTTTATGACCTGTCAAAGGACCCGGATGAGGAAACCAACCTCTTCGGAAATCCGGAATTTGAAGAGCAGATCAGGAGCCTTAAGATAGAGCTGGAAGGATGGTTCGACCGCTATTCCGTTCCTAAAATGGATGCAAGAATATGCGGTGCTGTAGGCCGGGGACAGGAGAAAATGTGTTATGAGAAAAATGCATTTGATCAGTCTATAGAGTTATATCATCGTTCTTAAGGACCTGTATTTTGCTATTAAGGATTCCTGATCGTATTGTCAGCGCCAGCCGGCCCTTTGTCCGGCTTATTGTAAGGGGCCTTTGATGGCTGCAATGAAGCCGGAAACCTCCAGGCGATGACTTCCGGGAACGGGAAGGGCGCTGCCCAAGCCGCATCCTGGCAGATAGGATCTACCGGAACCGGGAAAATAGTGTTTGTTCTGCAGACATTAGCTATGGACACCACAGAACACCAGAGAAAGTATAAACACAATGATAATGGTCACGATACCCATAACGCCGGTCATACCGGTCTGGCACTTATAGGCATCCTTTGTCTCCATGTCAGAGAACTGGGATACCACCCAGAAGTAGGAGTCATTGGCATGGGATACGGTCATGGAACCGGCTCCGATAGCCATAATGACAAGTACCTTTGCCAGCGGGGTGGTAAATCCCAGGGCAGGCATCAGAGGCGCAATCATAGCGGAGGTGGTAATCATGGCAACGGTGGAAGCTCCCATGGCTGTCTTTAACAGGGCCGCAATGATGAATGGAAGGAAAACGCCCACACCAAGACCCAGAAGGGATGCGCTCAGGGTATCTGCAATAGGCAGTTTCTGAAGGATGGCTCCAAATGCGCCGCCTGCGCCGGTGATGGCCAGGATGCCTGCGGAATTGGTGACACCTTCTGTAATCCAGGATAAGGTGTTTTTCTTCTCAGCAGCCGGAACCAGGGTCATGGCCAGGAACACGCCTAAAATCAGGGCAATAACAGGATTACCGATAAAGGAGAACAACATCTTCACAACTCCGTCTCCAAAGGGAGCGCTTGGAAAATCGCCTACGGATTTAAGTGCAATCAGTACGATGGGAAGCAGGATGGGTGAGAAGCTGTGAAGGGTGCAGGGCAGTTTGCCGTATTTCTCAAGCAGCTCATCCACCGTGTACTCAGGGTTGGCAGGAATATCAATTTTGCTGGATACCTTTTTGGCATAGAACAGCGCTGATAAGGTGGCTGGTATGGATACCAGAAGGCCCACCAGTATGGTCAATCCCAAATCGGCTTCCAGGGTACCGGCCATGGCAATAGGGCCAGGGGTAGGGGGAACCAGACAGTGGGTTGCATATAAGCCGCCGGACAGGGCGGTAGCCATGACGGCCAGGGATACATTGCTCTGGCTGGCCAGGGCTCTGGAGATAGGGCTTAAGATGACGAAGCCGGAATCGCAGAATACAGGGATGCCTGTCACATAACCGGTGATGGCCATAGTCAGAACGCTGTTTTTCTTTCCAACCAGCTTGAGAATGGTGTTGGCCATGGTCAGGGCAGCACCTGTCTTTTCAAGGATGGTCCCGATGATGGTTCCTGCCAGGATTACGATACCGATGCTGGCCAGTATGTTGCCGAAACCGCTTTTTACTGTGTTGATGACTTCCTCTGTGGGAATTTTGCAGACCAGGCCCACGGCGATGGCGATAACCGTAAGTACTATGAACGGGTGCTGGTTAAATTTAGATATGGCCAATACCATACAAACTACGGCCAGAAATATAACTAAGAATATAAATAAACCTGACATTGTAAAACCTCCTCAAATATGTTTAAGTGATATCATCTATCGGATGATATATGAAAATCAGACGGATCAGAAATTCTCTGGTAAAGGGAGTCTCGTTTTCCAGGTCCAGCAGCTGGAACAGCCGTTTCATCCTGTAAAGAAGGGTATTTTTGTGCAGATGAAGCCGTTCGGACGCCTTCTGCACACTGCCGTTCTCCTGGTAATATATCCTGGCAGTCATCAGAAGAACCTCGGCCTGCCTGGCGTCCTGGCTGGCTGTCAGTTTACGGTACAGCATTTCCGCATACTTCGTACCGCCGTGAATCAGGGACTTGTAAAGCAGATACTGAATTTTGACCTGGCTGTCCTCCAGATTACGGACCGGTCCGCCCTCCATGGAAATCAGGGTATTGGATTCCTTCATACCGCCGGGAATGTCCTCCAGCCGTGCGCAGGTACCGCTGACAGCGATGCAGAGCCCTTCCTCCCGGGCCACCTGGGCTATGATTTTGTCCAGGGCATTGTCCGCCTTTCCTTGTCTGGGAACACTGTGAATGATGATGCAGTCGTTGTTCTGGATGCCGAACACATCCCTTGAACGGTCCAGGGTACCCTGCCACATCATGTTCTGGAAGAGCTGGGTGTAGTGGTTCATCTGCTCCCTGGTATTTTTCCGTTTTCCTGCCCGTATCATAATGACCTTTACGGGAAACACCAGCTGGACCGGAATCAGGGCGGACAGCTGGTAAATGGTTTCCATCTGCCCTGTGTCTCCAAGAAGCAGCAGGCTCAGAAGGCGGTTCCTGACCTCAGATTCCACGTTCTGTTTCTGGGCCATGGCCTGCTGGGCAAAATGCTGTGTCACATAGACCTTCAGAAGGTTGGCTACGTTCAGCATCTGCTCCTCACATCCAAAGATGCCCACCACCCCAATCAGTTCATCCCTCAGAAAGATGGGCATGTTGTAGCCCTCCCTTGCGCCGGGATACCGGGGCAGATCCTTTGTCTCAATAAGAACCGGCTTTCCGGTGGCAATGACCTCGGCCGCGCCCTGGTGAAAGGTGCCGATGCGCTCCTTTTCCGTGGAGGCGATAATGGTACCTTCCCGGTCCATGATGTTGATGGTGCGCCCTCCCACCAGGGAGGAGGTAGCCTCCACGAAATCCTGTGCCATACTGGAAAATTCCAACATATCTTCCTCCCGCCGCCAGATGCGTCCCCGATGTAATCAGGGAATTAAAAGTATCAAAGGAATCAGAGGAACAGGCAGTCGCCCGCGCCCAGATACACGGTGTTCATCTCCGGATTTTCAGCCATCATGTTCCGGAGAAGTTCCCCGGAGCAGTGGTTAAAGCCCAGAAGTCCGATGCCCAGCTCCTTCATGGTACGGATGGTCTTGTGTATGCGTTCCCGGTCAGCCTCCACCAGGTGGGTCCCTCCCACCACGGCGCGTATGGGCTGGGAGAAGCGCTGCCTTACCGTATCCAGGATGTTAAGGATGCCAGGATGGCTGCATCCCACGATAACCACCAGCTCACCTCTCTCCTCCAGCACAAGGCAGACCTCATCCTGAAAATAATCCTGCTTCCATCCGTCCTTGTCCCGTATCACAAAACGCTCCGGGACTGTCTCAAAGTCATGGGACCGCCTTATGCCTCCCATGACCCAGCACCCCCTGCCGATGGGAAGGACAGACTCACACACCATATGCCGGATGCCGTGTTCCTCCAGAAACAGGCTGTCAAATCCCGTACCCAGATAGGTTGCCTTGAGGCCGTTCTTGGCATATTTTTCCTCAAAGAACCCATTTCCTGTAACCAGGGGACAGCCAAGGCCTGCCGCAACAAAATCCCTGTAACCGGCGGCATGGTCATAATGCCCGTGGCTTCCCACTGCAACGTCTGCCTGTTCCGGCCGGATTCCCAGCCTGAGGGCATTTTCCAGGGCGTGTCTGCCTGCTCCGAAGTCAAAGAGGATGCGCATATCCCCTGTCTCCACATAAAAGGACAATCCATGTTCTGCCTTCATGGCTTTTTGTTCTCCGGCCAGATTGTCCATGACAGTCACTATCTTGATGATCCTCACCTCCTGAAAGTCTATAAAATTTTTATAATGTTTATGAAATGATTATATCATAATTTACTTCTTTTTCTATTGTGACAGAACACAAATATTTGCAAAAAATCCTATTTTTCAGTCTATTTTTATTTAAAGTATACAAATGAAAGAAGATATTACCATTATAGGGAGGCCCGGTGTATTGTAACAGAAATTCCCACAATTTTTCAAGAAAAAAGTAAGGAAAACCTTGATATATTATGTTAGAATAGGTCATATAAGTTAACATATGAGGAGGGGACATCATGCCCGATATAAATATCCTGGTAGTAGATGATGAAAAAGAGATTGCGGATTTGATTGAGATCTATCTTGTAAGTGATGGCTATAAAGTGTATAAGGCAGAGAATGCCGCCAAGGGGCTGGAAATTCTTTCCAAAGAAGAGGTACACCTGGTGCTGTTGGACATTATGATGCCGGGGATGAACGGCCTGGAGATGTGTAAGAAGATAAGGGAAACCAACAACATCCCGATTATCATGCTCAGTGCCAAGTCCACGGATTTAGATAAGATATTAGGTCTGGGAACAGGGGCGGACGACTATGTGGTGAAGCCCTTTAACCCGCTGGAGCTGACGGCCAGGGTTAAATCACAGCTGCGCCGCTACACCCAGTTAAACCCAAACAGCGCTTCCAGGGAGAAGGCCAACAACGAGATTACCATTAAGGGAATGACCATTAATAAGGATAATCATAAAGTGATCGTGGACGATGAGGAAATCAAGCTCACACCCATTGAGTTCGATATCCTGTACCTGCTGGCTTCCAACCCGGGCAAGGTATTCAGCACCGACGAGATATTCGAGAGGGTGTGGAATGAAAAGGTATATGAGGCCAACAACACGGTCATGGTACATATCAGACGCCTGAGAGGCAAGATGAAAGAGGACACCAGACAGAATAAAATCATCACCACAGTGTGGGGAGTAGGTTATAAAATTGAAAAGTGATATGAGCAGGCGCTACCATACCCGGGTTATCACCAACATTATATACAGCGCCGTCATTTCCTGCCTGGTGGAAATATTTCTGGTGACCAACGTGTCCATGATTGCCAGATACATGGAGGAATCCGGACGTATGAACCGCCTGCTTCAGGCTGTGCTGGATTACCATGTGGCGGTAGTGCTGGTTTATGTGGTGTCCGGACTGGCGCTGTTCGCGGTGACCTTTATGATTCTGCAGGAACCCTATATCCGCTATATCAGCAATATATCGGATGCGGTCCAGAGCATATCAGAAGGCAACCTGAATACCACCATTGATGTGATTGGGGATGACGAGTTCTCCAACCTTAACAGGATGGTGGAGGATATCCGGGAGCTGATGGATAAGGAGAGGGAGTCGGAGCGCACCAAAAACGAGCTCATAACCAATGTGGCCCACGACCTGCGCACACCCCTTACATCCATCATCGGATACCTGGAGCTGCTGGCCGGCAACAGTAAGATACCGGCGCAGATGCAGCATAAGTACATAGAGATTGCATATGGAAAGGCTCGCCGCCTGGAGAAACTGATTGAAGATCTGTTTGGATTTACAAAGCTCAATTACGGCAGGATATCCATGCACGTATCCCAGCTGGATGTGGTAAAGCTGCTGGGACAGCTTTTGGAGGAGGCATATCCGAACTTTGTGGAAAAGAACCTGTCATATGACCTGCAGAGCAATGTACCGGCTAAAATTATAACAGCTGACGGCAATCTGCTGGCCCGTCTGTTCGACAACCTGATTGGCAATGCCATCAAGTATGGCGCTGATGGAAAAAGAGTCCTGGTAAAGATACTGGCCCAGGAGGATGTGGTGACGGTTTCCATTACAAATTACGGCTACGTCATACCGCCTGAGGAGCTGCCTCTGATATTCAACAAGTTTTACCGGGTGGAACAGTCCCGGTCCAGCAGTACGGGTGGTACGGGTCTGGGACTTGCCATTGCAAAGGAAATCGTGGACATGCACGGGGGTACCATCAATGTGACCAGCGATTTGGACGGCACTGTGTTCACGGTAAAGCTTCAGGTGAATTTTGACATCAATAAAGAGAATTTTGGAACTATTAGCTGACTTGAACGGAGAATATAGGATGAGGAAGTGTAACATGCGGATATTTCCGGAGAAAATAAAAAGGGCGCTGAAAAGCACCCTTTTTGGCTTAATGCTGGCGGCCTCTGTCACGGTCCAGTCCCCGGGGGCCCAGGCTTTTGGGACGGACAGTACGGCTGCCAAGGAGGAAACCGTGGAATCACCCGTTGCCATGGACGTGGTCTACGGTTATCAGAATACAGCGAAAAGCGGCCGTTTCCTGCCCCTTAAAATCGAGCTGTCCAGCCAGTCCTCACAGGCGTTTAAGGGAACCCTGTGTATTTTGGCCATGGAGTCGGATTTTCAGGGATATAACATGAACCTGGATTATGATGTATACCGGTATGAGTATCCGGTTGAAATTGAACCCGGCGAAAGCGTGAACAAATCAGTGAGCATATCCCTGGGGGCAAGGGTAGACCAGATGTATGTGCGTGTGCTGGATGAGAATGGAAATGAGGTGGTGAGCAAACGCCTGAAGCTGAATCTGAACCTGGAGACGGCAGAGCTTTTTATCGGCGTACTCAGTGACAACCCAGCGGAGCTTCTGTATTTTAATGGCGTGGGTATTAACTACAGCACCCTCAGGACCAAGACCATCGAGATGACTGCCGCCACCCTGCCTTCCAGCGAACTGGGGCTGGACCAGCTGGATGTGCTGCTGATAACGGATTTTGATTCCGGAAAGCTGTCAGGTCAGCAGATAGAGGCTGTGTGGGAGTGGGTCCGTAAGGGCGGTGTTCTGCTCATAGGAACCGGCGACAGGGGAGAGGATACCCTGAGGGGATTTGGCAAGGAACTTTTGGAGCAGCCCCTTCCCCAACCCGACGAGCGGGTCATCAACATGGGTGTGGAATATGCGGTGGACCGGCCTGAAGGCGCTTCCATCCCTCTGGTCTGCACGGATGTCATGCTGAAAGGCGGCACCGAGGTGCTGGGCAGCGATGAGCTGTCCGTCCTCTCATCGGTTTCAGCTGGCAGCGGACTGGTAGCCGTGG
>OLVP01001801.1_pt1 | contig 11574 bp, 15 predicted proteins | sample 1673281 | NCBI WGS metagenome assembly OLVP01 (sample SAMEA3178940, study PRJEB25190) | human gut metagenome | biome: human gut; feature: human-associated habitat; material: faeces | place: Austria | collected 2013
AAGATCGGCGTGGACGGGGACACCGCGCTTTTCCTTGGGCCGAACCTGGTCTTTACCGTCCAGCTCAGCCCGTACCACGCGGTAAACCTGAAGCCGATCCTGGAGCATTTCCAGACGGTGAGCGAGGTGCATGTGGATGGCGCACTGTTCTGCGAAGAACTGCAGCGCGTCAGCGCCGGCAGCACGTCCGGTGCGCGGGCGATCCTGCAGACACAGGGCAAGGGCATGGTGCAGATCGCATTTCTCAGCGGGGACAGGCAGGCCGTACGGAGCGGGACGGAATTCCCCGCAGACGTCCGGACGCCGCTCCCCAATGGAGGGTTCTGCTACAGCTATCCCTATCTGCTGCAGGCGGCAAAGCTGGTGAGCGGCAAGGAGACGGCTCTGCTGGCAGACAGCAAGGGTACCCTGATGCTCCGCACGGGCAATGAGCTGCATGTGCTGATGCCAACGCGCATGCCGCAGGAAGAAGCGGAAAAACCGAAACGGAAGAAGAAAGCTGCATGAAAAAGAAGAAGGAGAAGCGAATGAAGAACAAAAAGCTGATTTTGATCCCCGCCGCCGTCGCAGAACGGATCTGCCCCCTGCGGCCGGAATACCGCCTGCTCAGCGCAGTGGGACAGTTTGAACCCCGGCGCATGAACTGCTGGTATCCGGTGCAGAGCTATTTCCTTACGACGCAGAGCGTAGATGAGGCAAATGCGGTGTTCAAACGGCTCTGTAAGACCGTGCTGAAAAACGCACAGGCCATGCGCCGCTTCTGCGCGGTAAACCCGGAGGCGCAGCAGCATGACTTCTGGTGCCCGACGTATGATTTTGCGTACTTCGGCGCCGTGAACAACTACCGGCTGCGCTGCATGGTGAACCACGGGGATTTCAATTACTTTTTTGTGGTGTATCAAAAAGAACGGATAATAAATGAAAGTGAGGCTGCCTGAAATGACTGGAAAGACCATGACGAGACCCCTGACAGATGCAGAACGCGCGCTTGTGGAGCGCTATCACAACCTGATCTACCGTGTGATGCATGACCTGCATCTCGGTACGGAGGCGGATACAGACCTGTACGGCGAAGCCGCACTGGGCCTGATCCTTGCCGCACAGCGGTACCTGATGGACGAAAGCCTGCAGAAGTACCGCTTCACCACGATCGCGTACAGCCGCATCCGCAATGCACTGTTGCGCCAGCGGCGCCGCGAACGCAGGCAGCCGCAGGTGCTCAGCCTTGATGCATGGCAGGCGGACGGCGGCACGCTGTATGATGTGCTGCCGGACGGACGCTGCACAGACCCGGCGGATATCGTGATCCGCAGGGAGCGCGCGGCGCTGCAGAAAGGCCGCGCCGTGCGCAGCTGCAGGGTGTACCGTTTCCCGGCCTGTGCCGCCCCCGGAAGGGAGGCGGCATGAGATGGGTGTGCGCACCGGCGTATATGTGGTCTATTACCTGTACCGCTCGCGGTATTCCTTTGTGGCGGACCACTGCCTAAAGGATGGACATCATATCGTGGATTTCGGTGGTCTGAAAAGCGCGCTGAAATTCCCGAGCGAAAGCCAGGCGCGCCGCTTCATCGCGGACGATCTGGACCAGCCGGAAAACGGGCCGTACTTTGTCTCCGAGCTTTCGCTCGGCGAACTGCTGGAATACTGCCCGGAGCTGTATGAGGTGCGGCGCGCCGCATTAGGTCAGGGCGTGGCATGAGGATACGAGGAGGAAACAGATGAAGCAGAGAAACTTTTCCGAACCCGGCTGCATTGGCTGTGAGGCGCATCTGGACTTTGGCCTGAGCCGTTACTGTGCGGGCTTCAGGAATAAGAAGCGCCGCAAGGCGTTCCGCCAGCGCGATCCGGCGTATAAGGCGCCGAAATGGTGCCCCAAACGGAAAGAACCGCACGAGTTCCGTATCTACAGCTGTGCGGACGAACAGGCAGCAGCAATGGCGCGCGCACTTGAGGCAGACAGCATCGGTGACCGGGATATTGCCTTTCCCAGCGCGTTCCGTTACCGGCTGCGCGCGGAGGGCAAAACCGGGCTGTCCCCGAAAGCCTTTTTGGAGCAGGCCAATGCCGAAGACGACGCATCTTCGCCGCTTCCGGATGTGATACTCTGGCAGGTGGATTGGACACACCGAAGATTTCCAGTTCTATATTTCCACATTGCAAATCCGATTTCCAGTCATTTCTTTCCGGGCGATAGTTCTCCCGGATGACAGAAAAACCTAGCTTGTTGACATAGAAATCTTTTGAACGGTTGTAATCTGATACTATAATTGCTATGTGATGAATTGCTGTTAATTGCATAAATCTGATACCTCCCACAAGTTACCATCTAACAGTAACCCCACTTAGTCCTTCTTCATTTGTTTCGAATAATATTTACTGTCAAAATCGCTCTTTTTAATCGTATTATTTCTATAATCTGCGACTAATTGCATTAACTTATCCTGCGGTACACTCATTCCCTTTCCCAGAACAAACAGGTTAAAATGCTTAATCTTCTTTCGCTGCAACTTATCTATACTTTTTGTCAGGGCAGGATGAAGAACATAAATGCAATCATTATTTACATTTAACAAATCATTTCCTGTAATATAAGTTACTTTTGTAGAGTCTAAAAATTCCTGTGTAACATACCCTTCTCTGTTTAATGACGTTGGTATTATTCCTAGCATTCCCAGCTTGTACAACATTGAAAAAGGATGATGAATCGCATCACACTTCTTGCAATTTCCTTTACATCTGGATAAACCATTGAATTTTTTGCATACATCGTGAACATCTCGTATAAACATCAAGTTTCTATCAAACAAACTCAGCAACCGTTTGAAATTATTAGTCTGTGCCCAGAAGTTCGGTAACATACTAATCTTCTCGTAATAATAACAAACATTTCCAGATGCAAGAGAAGGGTCATTATTAAATGCAAGTTCGGCTGCCGTTTCCTCAATCAACTCCTTAACCTTTTCCCCTCGACCAAGAACTGTAGCTATTTTTTTAATCTCAGGCATATGTTCTGTTAATACTCTTCCATACTCCTGAATGTCATGAGCTCTGTCAAAAGAATGACGGAAAATACTGTCAAATACAGATTCACTAAGTGCCAGATTATACGGATGACACAGGGTTTTAACGCCCACAAATGCTTCTTCTTCCATGCCATCCATCTTCGCCAATGATGGTTCAAATAAATAATCTGGATCCTGGTTTCCAATGCACTCATAAAAAATTTTTCTCTGCTCTTCCTTTGAATAATACAATTCAACATAATTGTTCAATGTTTTCTTGCTGTTTTGTCCAAGCAAATTTTCTTCACACGCAAATGCTTCTTTTCGAATCGTATAGTTCACTTCTATTGTACTTTGAAAATCTGTTTTTATTTGCGATGCCGCAACTAGCAGTCCCAATTGAAGATACTGCCAGATATTAACATGCCGATATTTATCATTATCTTTTGAATAAATACGTAAGCTAATATTTGCAGGTACAGTATATGTTTCACACCCATAACAGCAGTTAAACTTACATACTCTTGTTAAATCCGGCTTCGATGGCATCATGGATGGAATAGTCCATAATAATCTCATCATGTAATCCCACCGGCTCCAATTGCTTGATTCCTCCGCCGAAGCGTGAGCCGATACCGGCTGCCATAATCAGTAATGTTGTGTTTTTCATATGCTATTTCCTCCATTTGAAAATCAATCGCCAAAATGTATATCCAGCCACACCACCCAGTACATTCATAATTACATCATCTGTCTGCAGATATCCCCGCTGTGTCACAAACTGTATCAGTTCAATGCCAGCGCTGAGTCCAGTCAGCACCAGAACGGCTGTGCGAAATTCCCGCAGTCCTCTATGCAACATCGGAAGAAACACCCCTACGGGCAGGAACATAATCATATTCTCAATCTCATGCGCTCTGCTCTGCGCTGTTGTTCCCCAGGTGCTGAAAGGAATCAAATCAGCGGCAGTTCTGCTTCCCGGTTCTCGTGACAGCAGTGTGACCTGAAGCAAAACCGCTCCGTAAAATGCCAGAAACATACTCTTACCTAGCAGCGAAACATAGTTGCTCCGCTTTTCCTTGTCCATGATTCGACTGTGGTTTAATACTGTTAAAGCCAGGGCAGTACAAACTGCAGCCGCCAATCCATATTTCAGATATGGAAATGTATCGCAGATATCATGCAAAATAATCTCTATCATTCCGTGTCCTCTGCCAATACTTCAACCTTGATTTTCCCCACTACCGCATCCGGAAACTGCCGACACTGATAAGCCACTTTTATATCCGCTTCTCCCACTTTCTTCGGAATCATATAAATCTTTTTAAATTCAACCATTCTTCCTTGCAGCAGCTTGTCCAAATGCAGTACAACATCTCCATCTTCCACTCTACGGTAAAAATCTTTGTTAAATGGTGTAAGCAGCGACACCGGAACATTCATCAGCTCTGACGGATACGCCAAACCGGAAGCTAAAAATACCCTGCTTGCACAGTCAAACGCATTCTGCATCTCAAGGGACGGTATCTTATGGATGGCTTTCTTCTGTCTGGCCGCATGGAACGGGTCTGAAATAGTGCTAAACTTCGAAAGAGATTCCCACTCATCCTCATCAATCACCCATACATTTTCTGGCTCGTCCATGTCCACATAGATTTCTTCCGCCATCGCCTTTCCATCATTGTGCAGCGTAATCTTTAACTCTACCGCATTTTCCATGCAAAGAGACATCTTCCATTTTCGCAGATATGTTTCCAGCTCCTCTATATCCGGAATTCTCTTTTTAAATGCAGCTAATTCCTTTTCGCTTACCCAATTCTCCAAATCATTCGGAATCTTATGATTCAAGATATCTCTGGCATCCTGTTCGAATAGTTCAAAGGTCATTTCAGGCACATCGGGGTCTGTTACGGCAAAAGACATATTTTCATCCATATACTCCACATTATCCAGGACTGGAAACTTCGGCAGAATAAGCTGAATCTCATCCGCATCATTTATCTCTATCCACAGATTGGGACGCTTTTTATCCGTTTCTTCCTTCTCATTCGATGCCAGTTTCTTACAATCCGTCACAAACGGTTCATCCGTTATCACTGCTGTACGCAACTGATTCAGCAAAAGGTTCTTTAAGTCAGCGGCCCTTTTAAAAGTATGATACAATGCCTTATTTTCTACGGACTTTCGATATTCCTTTAGTTTTTCCAACTGTGTCCTGTCCGTATCCATCGGTATGTCTCTGTCGCAAAAATAAAGCATCACCGGTTTATTCGCTTTCAGATGATATTCAATCTCCTCCACCGTGCCACTGGCAAAACCTTCTGTCGGTGTCCCAAGCCTTGTCCAGAATATCGCAATCAGCATATCACTCCGCTCACAGAGCTGGCGATTCAGCGTCTCTTGTGGCGGACATCCCATACGGGCGGCAGAATCTTCTTCCCATCTCAATGGAAGAAACACGCATTTTCTCTCCGCTGTGTTATGACGATTCCACTCCGCCAAAGCCTCCACAACCTTTGTTCGTTCCTTCGCCACATCAGATGGAGAGGCAATCATTACATTATATACATTTGCTTTATATGACATTTTCAACCTCCCACGGGGAAAAACTCACTGATTTTAATAGTACCTGACTTGTCTATCACACACCACGCAGGGATTCCCCCTTGGATGACTGCCGCACAAATAGTGCGGCGAATATTTTATAAAACTTTTAAATTTTCTTTATAGAAAATTACCGATACCTGACCCCAATGTGCACATATCCATTTGATGTAGTTTAGACACTGCAACGACTTTTGTTACAGTCCAAAATTATTTTTACCGATATTTTATCATAAAAATGTCTGTTTGTTGTAAAATAAAAATGTCTTTCTTATCAAATACTTATATTTCAAAATAGCTTTTATATCTCATATAACATTTTATAAAAAAAGAAATGTTTTCCATTCCCTTATTTGCTTACGGAAAACGTTTCTTTTCATTTACTCTTCATGAAGATTTCCGTTCTCATCGATCCAGGTTCCGTCTCCGTTATTGTAAAGGACTCTGGATTCTTCATCGCCTTCATCTGCTGCTACAATTGATGCCACACCGGACGCAGTATTGAATCCACTGGTATATGGCACGCCTGCCCCGGTCGCAGGCAGATACAGTTTCGTATGAACAAGCCCTGCCAAAAGCGGTGTGGTAAGACCTGCATTCTGCCTGAGTTCCGGTATTCTGCGTATTTTTTCAGATGAATAATAAATCGTTTCTTTTAAGCAATTTTTCTAAACGTTTTTTGATTCGACCACATTGGGGTCAGACCCCAATGTGGTCCCTTCCAATACGGTGAATTTTTTATATCATGTTTTTCATCCGTTGGATCTCCCATAAAAATTACAGATGCACTTGTTTCCTCTTGCTGGATATACTTATTTTACATTTTATCAGCTATTGAATTATATGTATCAACAACTATTCCTTCCAAAACAGTAATATATTCCTTTACAGCCATAAGATACACATTTTTATTTGTTTTGAGCAGTCTTTCTATTTTATCTGGATCCGCATGTAGATATAAACCATACATCACATCCTCTATAGCTTTATAAAGATTAAGACTCGTCCCGTCAGACAAAATCACTTCCATATAATAATTATTAAGCTTCTCAAACTTTTCTCTAAGAATATTAATATTTTCTCCCACTTCTGGATACATCTTATCAATGGCATCAAATACATTACTCAAATATACATCTTCCCTATTATAATCATATTTCCTAAGAATCATTAATTTAGTTTGTAACATAACATAAAAAGCTTCTGTATTTTCTTCACTCACTTCCTGATTCTTATAAAAATCATAAAATCTGATATATTCTTGTACAGTGTATTCAAATCTCTTCAAAATCTGTTCTTCATCTATTTTCTTTACGCTGTTATTCTTCCCCATCCGTGCTTTCCTCTTCTTTAATAGCCCAGCTTTCATCTAAGAAATTAGGTATATCTTCTGGTTTTACAGCTTCATATCCTATTCCAAACATATTATCAGCACTTAAATGACCAAATCTAGGAAGTCCATTTGCTTCCTGACTTAATTTTTCAATCATCTTATTATTCTTTATTTCCTCTTCTATTTTCTTAGAAAAATAGACATTTTCTGTATGCTCAAAAATCAAATAATTTATATATTGTAATACTTTTTCTTGTGAAGAAGAATTTATTTGGTGTCGTAACTGCCTATAAAGCTTATCTCTTTTATGATAAAATGCCAATACAACACTCTCATCTTCTAATGGAAACACTGCTATATGCATATATTGCATTCTGACAGATTCATCAAAATTATATATTTCATTGAGTATATTTCCTTCCATATCATATGGTAATACAATAGCACTTTGAGTTGCTATTGGCACTTTATATGGTAGGACTTTCCAAAACAAAATCTGATATCCACCTACTTTATTATTCTTCGCTATATCTTGATGAAATAAGACTTCCTCTTCATATTCTTTTTGGTCTAAAGTTTTTATTTTAGATAAATCATCCGGATTCTCATACATTCCCAATTCTCGCTGTAATACTGGAATCAATTCTTGTTCATTTGCACGCTTACTTAACTGCAACAGCATATTTTTTACTGCAATTTCTGCAAGAAATTTATCTGTTGGCGGGTGTATTATATTATCTGGATTTTCATAATCCTGAAAGAATTTCGCATCACATTCCCTACAAATATAATTAAATGTGCCAGATTTATTTACACCTCCATCCAAATCTACTACTCCTATATCAAATCCCATTGCCAATGATGCATGTAAAACTTTTCCCCTATCTGCAATCGGACGTAAACACATTTGTGGAACAGAATGAGAATTACAAAAACTGCTTTGTTCTTTTCCACACAATATACATTTTGGGGGTTTTGCTTTTTTTCGTGCTTCAGAAAGCATTTTATTCACTTTTTTTCTAACTTCTATAATATCTGTACCTTCTGGAATATTATCAAATAAACTCATAATTACCACCCTAATATTCTACATTCCTTAAGTTTCTATAAGTTGATGGTAACATAGACAAATTAATTCATCAATAGAATTTCAGAACTATTAACTCTAACAATATCGTATTTTTATTTGATATAACATTTAATCTGTATTTTTCAAACTAAAAACAACCATTTTCTGTTCTTCCAGGTACTCCCCTTTAAAAGAATACGTCTTTTCCGGATTTAATCCCCATCCGATGAGTGTCTCGTACACGAATTGCTTACTGTGTATCTTAAAACTTCTATGTAATTCCAGAAATCCATCAGGTACACGGACAGACATAGTATCCTTGCCATCATTCATAGGGTCAGACCCAAATGTGGTCCGAAGCTGCTAAAGCAGAGCATCCGGAACGCTGGAATGGACGTGCAACCCGTGACTGGAGTCTTCCGGATACTGTATATCTGAACCCAGATAAGGTACAGGAACAATCCGAAAAAGCTGATGAGCAGATGGCTGTTTCATAAAATCTATTCATTCAAAATGATGGTGATCAGGCAGGATTCTGTGCCTGACGTGATTGCCAATAAATGTGGATAATTTATTGATACTCACGTCAGGTACAGAACAATGTCTGATAATCTGCAAGAACAAAAAATATATTTTTTTACTGACAACTACCTTGACAATCAACGAAGTTAAGATTTACTCTACGATATCTTCTTTTTTCTCGATTCTTGGTCTTCTTCTGACTCCCGGCTTTCTTTTAGCTCTTGATTTTCTTCTGATTCTTGATTTTCACACTGCTCATCATATTTTTTTCTCGTATCTGACTCGAACCGTTCAATTTCTTTTCTCCTTTTGGTCATTAATTCTACTTCACTTCTTTTTACTATCTCAATCGACTTCAATGCCGCAATTAAACATAACACAGCAAAGAAAATAGGTAGCAAATTGTTCAATAAAAATTCTACAATCTTCATACTCATTCCTTTCTTTTTAAAAATAATTCACTTTGCCATGAAATAATTATAGAGGAAACCGTACATATGATTGATGCTATATAAACAACCCACACTATATTATCAGGATTGGTTTTTATAGTAGTATAAGTCGTAAGTTCAAAAAAAGCTACAAACAACAGCAAGTAAAATATCTTTTTATGTACTTGATCCTTTTTATTAAAATCAGCCTTAAAATAATTCATTACTGAAGGTGTAATTACTAAAAAAGCCGATAAAATGAGTTCTCCATCACTGACCATTCTATTAAAGTCCGCATAACCATTGCGACATATATTAATAATTATAGAAGTTAATATTGGAAAAAAAGTAAGTATAACTGTTCCTACCCACCAATCTATCATATCTTCATTTGTCTCTGATTTTAAAATATTTTTTTCATCTGAATTTGATTCCTTTTTCATAAAGTTCCCCTATATAACCTGTATTTTATATATTTAGTAACTAAATCAAGGTACACTTCACATACTTCTATCTTTAACTGTTCTAACATATATATTTTCGCTCTACCCTACTTTCCTAGCAAGATATCCAAAGTGTGCTTTACTCCGATTTCCGCACTAAATACACCACTCCAACCAAGATTCTCTAATTTTTTGCTACTTAACACCTGTTTTGCAATCGGTGTTCTGTAAGCTAAATCAACATCATCTGGATCAGCGAATACTACTTTGCGATTTGCTGCTGATGCTATTATCTCTGCTAACTGTGCAATTGTAAGTCTAACATCCGGATTTGCTGTATTATAAGCCTCACCACATTTTCCGTTAATAAGAACTGTAATAATTGCCGAAGCACAATCACCAATATAGTTATAGCTACACATTTGTGTTCCAGCACTTTTCATAACTATATCTTCATTATCTAGTATGGCTCACGCTAATTAGCAACCTGTTTCATTTGTATAAATTCCCATCTACTGCGTTGTCGTCAATCGGCGTAGCCACCGCTACGCCTCATTCCTTCGCCTTGTAGATGAAAATTTATCCAGCATGAATCAGATTGTTAATTAGCGTGAGTCATACTAGTACATTTCTACTAATGAACTGAACATTTGCACGGTTATCTGTTGGAGTAATACTAGGTCCATAAGTATGACAAGGTCTAACCACTACAGTTTCCATGCCATACTGTTTACTATAAGATGCGCAGAGGTTTTCTGCTGCTCTTTTACTTGTAGGATAGCATACTTCATAGGGTCTGACCCCGACATCTATTTGGTGTCGGACCCGGACATTCCCACAGGATATCTTCACAGACAGGGCACTGGACGATATCTATAAAGAATCTACCGGGATACCGCGGCGTATCAACCGCATCTGCGAAAAGAGCCTGATGTATGCCAGCCAGCAGGGAAAACGCCTGATCGATGAACATCTGGTGCGTTATATCATTGAACACGAAATGCTGGGAGGTGATGTCTGATATGGGATCCTATTACCAGTGCAGTGATCCGGACAGCAATGAAAAAAACTGGACCGGTCATATCCGTCCATTAAACATAAACAGAAATGAGTTTGAGGTGACCGCCCGTGGAAGCACTTTCCATCTGCTGGTAGGAAAACATGCATATGGAAAGTATCTGTGTATTCCCAACTGGGGGATCGGCACAGAAATATCGTCCCTGTCGGACTGCTTCTGGAACAGGGGACGCCTTGAACAGGACTATTCGGAGCTGTCAAAGGTGGACGTCATCAGTATCGTAAAAGCACTTGAAGCACTCAGCTCATATGTAACATTGTAAATGAAACAGATAATCCGGCAGGAAATCTGCCGGATTGCACAAAAATGCCAATGACACAAAACTCAGCAGATCTGTGACATGGGAGCAAATCTGATTAGTGACAAACTGAGAAATCAGCAACACTTCCCACTTGCCACTCTATACCCGATTTTATAATTCTTTTATAGATCTTTTAGCTCTGCTTTATTCTTTTTAGCTGTACTTCATAGGGTCAGACCCCGACATTCTATTCACATAAAAATTCTTTGCGGCTTCGTAGTCAGACACGATGATTGCAATATGATGTATTTTTGATAAATTCATTTTTCTTACACTCCATTTCTTTTATTTCCGTCACAAACTATATGGCAGCCTTCAAAAAAGACCAGTTTAGTATCAGGTGGGCTGGCACGTACCGTTTCTGGCTAAGCCAAGTGGACAGTAATTAAGCCGGATGCAAAATAAAGCAGCCACCACACCTGTCACCACTGGCTCCCCTTTTTCTCAGTATATCATATTATACACATAATATCAAATTATTTTCCAATTCTAGAAACACAATAAAACAGCCACCACATCTATCAATCCCTACTGGCTCATCGAACTAAGCTAGTAAAAACTAACCTTTTTCCCATATTTATCAGCAAAACTTGCTGTTATCATTGCACCACTGCCTCTACCTGCTGCTATAACGATTAACCTGTCTAACCATGAAGCAATTAGTCTATTTCGCTGCGGAAATGTGTGATACTCCCACGCGCGTTCTTGCGAACGGGCGGTGCTTCTTGAGACATGGTAGAACGCCTCAAAGGGCCATCACAAGCCCTCTACACCCTGTTACGAGCTTACCT
>OLVP01001805.1_pt1 | contig 11563 bp, 7 predicted proteins | sample 1673281 | NCBI WGS metagenome assembly OLVP01 (sample SAMEA3178940, study PRJEB25190) | human gut metagenome | biome: human gut; feature: human-associated habitat; material: faeces | place: Austria | collected 2013
GTATGATCCTGACCGCTATCTGGCACATACTCTCAGATTTAAAGCCATATACACCTGAAGGTTTTCTCGAATCTCATCCTGTGAAGGAAGGAAAAGTTCTTTCCTCTTCACAAGCACTTAATTTTTTTAAACAACGGGGCTACATCATAAAGGATGAGCCTTTATCCGTTTCCTGATTAGGTGTTGCGTTAATATTCGATTTTTCAAGCTATCCCTGGGATGGTTTATTTGTTATGCTCTATTTTCTCGGGTAACCTCTACTTCTTTGTTTCAAACTTGCTCCTTCCAAAATTTTCGCTGCTGCCCAATATTTAAGCTATGAACTGCAGCCTTTTTGAAAATTTTTACGAAAACGTTTTCGTTTCCTCTTGATTTTTTATTTTTTTTCTACTATACTGATTGTAACAGGGTTTTACCGCTCGAAATTTTGAATAACCCGAAGAAAAGGAGGTTGCTATGAAATACGGATATTTCGATGACAGCTCCAGAGAGTATGTCATTACCACCCCAAAAACCCCTCTGCCATGGATTAATTACCTTGGCTGTGAGGATTTCTTCTCTATTAAGTCCAACACAAGTGGCGGCTATTGCTTCTATAAGGATGCAAAGTTGCTGAGATCGTTACAATAATGTTCCTTTTGATGATGGCGGTCATTATTTCTACATAAAGGACGGCGATACCGTTTGGAATCCAGGCTGGCAGCCTGTACAGACTGAGCTTGACAGCTATGAGTGCCGTCACGGCATGGGCTACAGCATTTTTACAGGTGTTAAAAACGGTCTGAAGGCACAAGTTACTTCTTTCGTTCCGATGGGCTATACCTGTGAAGTCAACAAGTTAACTTTAACCAATGAGTCCGACACTGTCAAGAATTTTTCTGTATTTTCTTATGTTGAATTTTGCCTGTGGAATGCCATGGATGATATGACAAATTTCCAAAGAAACTTCAGCACTGGTGAGGTTGAGGTCATGGGTTCTGTCATCATTCACAAGACCGAGTATCGTGAACGCCGCAGACATTATGCCATCTTTGGTGTAAACACACCTGTAGACGGCTTTGATACTGACCGTGACAGCTTCCTTGGCGCTTACCGTGGTTATCATAATCCTCAGGTTGTCGAAGATGGAAAATCTAAAAACTCTATGGCAAGCGGATGGGCTCCGATTGGAAGTCACCAGATTACCCTTTCATTACAGCCTGGCGAAACAAAAACTTATATTTACGTATTAGGCTATTGTGAGAATCCTGCTGATCAGAAATGGGAATCACAGGGCGTTGTAAACAAGGCTCCTGCTAAAGCTCTTATGGAAGCATTTGCAACAGAAGCACAGGCGGATGCAGCTCTTGATCACTTAAAGGAATACTGGAGCCAGCTGTTAGGTAAGTTCCATGTTGAGTCTGATTATACAGAGATGAACCGCATGGTTAATGTATGGAATCAGTACCAGTGTATGGTTACATTCAATATGTCCCGCTCTGCTTCTTACTTTGAATCAGGAATTGGCCGTGGCATGGGATTTCGTGATTCCTGCCAGGATTTATTTGGCTTCGTCCATCTGATCCCTGAAAAGGCAAGACAGCGTATCATTGACATTGCTTCCACTCAGATGGAAGACGGAAGTGCTTACCATCAGTATCAGCCGCTGACAAAGCGCGGCAACTCTGATATTGGAAGCGGCTTTAATGATGACCCGTTATGGCTGATTGCTGCTGTAGCGGCTTACATCAAGGAAACAGGCGACTATTCTATTCTTGAGGAGTCTGTTCCTTTTGATAACAAGGAAGAGACTGCAGTTCCTTTAATGGAGCATCTGCGCCGTTCCTTCAATTTTACAGTTACACACCGCGGACCACATAAGCTTCCGTTAATTGGACGTGCTGACTGGAATGACTGTCTGAATCTGAATTGTTTCTCCAAAGAACCGGGAGAATCCTTCCAGACATTCGGGCCTTCAGAAGGACCGGTTGCAGAATCTGTATTTATTGCAGCCATGTTTGTCAAGTATGGAAAAGAATACGCTATGCTTTGTCAAAGACAGGGATTAGACAAGGAAGCTGACGATGCACTGGCACAGGTAGACGATATGTATCAGACAATTCTTACCGCTGGCTGGGACGGCGAATGGTTTGTCCGTGCTTATGATGCTTACGAGAATAAGGTTGGTTCTCATGAGTGTGAGGATGGCAAGATCTTTATTGAGCCACAGGGCTTTTGTGTACTTGCTGGCGTTGGCATTAAAGAAGGCCATGCAAATAAGGCACTTGCCAGCGTAGAAAAGATTCTTGATACAAAATATGGCATTGTCTTACTGCAGCCAGCTTACAAGGATTATCATCTTGAACTTGGTGAGGTTTCCTCTTATCCGCCGGGATATAAGGAAAATGCTGGTATCTTCTGCCACAACAATCCTTGGATCTCTATCGCTGAGACATGCGTTGGTCATGGAAACCGCGCGTTTGATGTATACCGCAAGATCTGCCCGGCGTATATTGAAAATATCAGTGAGATCCATCGCACCGAACCTTATGTATATTCTCAGATGATCGCTGGTAAGGATGCGAAAAACTTTGGTGAGGCAAAGAACAGCTGGCTGACTGGAACTGCTGCCTGGACGTTCTTGAATGTTTCTCAGGCAATCCTTGGCATACAGCCAGATTATGACGGACTTGTCGTTGATCCATGTATTCCATCTGAGTTGTCCGGCTTTACCATTACCAGAAAGTTCCGTGATGTTACATACACCATTGAGGTTCAAAATCCAAACAAGAGCCAGAAGGGTATCTCAAAGCTTATTGTTGACGGTGTCACAGTTGATGGAAACCAGATTCCGTATGATGCTTCTAAGAAACAGGTTCATGTTGTTGCTGTACTTGATGCATAATACCACAATCTTATTTGTTTTTTTAATAGTCTTAGACATAAAGAAAAGCCTCTTTGAATACATGTTAGTAAACATGTTCAAAGAGGCTTTTTCATGCGCTCAAAACTTATTCCTGTAATTCGCACACTTCTTCTTTCATTTCTGATTAGTATAATCATTCTTTGCCTAATGGCACTTCTTATGTGGAAGCTCTCACTGTCGGACGGTCAGATAAAGACTGGACTTTATCTGTCCTACCTTCTCTCCTGCCTGTTCGGCGGTTTTTGCTTTGGACACATCTTTCCTAAAAGGCGCATTCTCTGGGGACTTTGCTTTGGAATCGGGTATTTCGTTCTACTCGCACTCGTCTGTGTTGTTGTCGCAAAGGCTACTTTGTCGTACCCCGCCTTTCTTGTTCTTGGCCTTTGCTGCCTCGGAGGATGCGCTGGATCATTCTTTAGTTAGTCCTAGCAGAAGCATCTTCCATAGCGATACCACATACGTTTAAGGCGGCTCTGACGAGCTGTCGCATCTGATGCCATATCACGATACAGCTGTGCCGTCTCATCGCGCAGCTCTGTTCCGTAGGCATGATTGCTAAAGGTGAGTTCCTGCAAAAGATCCTGAAGCCACATCAGTTTTTCCTGTGTTATTGTCGGGAATGATTCCTGAAGCGCTGCTGCATCAGCTGCTGTACTGATTTTCTCAAGGTTTTCTGCTTCACACAGCGCATCCATTCTGGAAAGAGCATATAATAATGCTTCTTTTGGCTCACCCTTTAAATGCTGTTCCTGACGCTTTAAACGCATCTTTCTCTGATAGATCATTCCAAAGATGATAAGTGCAATAAATAAAATACAGCAAAGCACAATCAAAATCACACGTATTAGAAGCTTGAAAAAATGATTATCCTTAGAATTATCTGTATTATTCTGATTATTAGGATCGCTCTGACTTTGCTGCTGATTCGGCGCTGTTGGCTGATTTTGCTCTGATGGCTTAGCCGGTTCTGATGGCTGCTCATTTTCTGCTGTTGTCTCTGGCGTAGTTTCAAAGATTCCCTCTACTGTTGCCTGAGGCTCCTCTACCTGCGTCTCTGGTTCTGCCGGATTTGTTGCATTTTCAAGCTGATCGGAACTAATAGTAGAATCCTGTCCGTCGTTTGAATCAGCTAAATCTGCCTCATCTATAAAGCCTGGTGTTACCTCGATTGGAATCCAGCCAACACCCTTTACATAAATCTCAGCCCAGGCATGCGCTGCCTCATCCATAATGGCCTGTGCACCATTTCCTGATTCCAAATCGCGCACCAGATATCCTTCTACATAGCGCGCCGGGATTCCATAAAGCCTGAATAAAAGTACTGCTGCTGATGCAAAATGCGTACATACACCCTGCTTATTTTCATACAGGAAATATTCTACATAATCATTTCCACGCGGAGTTGAGCCTGGTGTCTTTGTATAAGAGGCATGCGCTTCAAGCGTTGATCGCACAAATGACACACAATCTGCAATTGATGTAAATTTCTTTCCTGAATATTCTGTTCTTGTTCCTGCAACAGAGTATTCCACATTATCCTGGAAATTATTCTTCCTTACTTGACATGCGAATTTCGTCAATTACATCTTTTCAACAATGAATACTGTATTAAAATTTACAAGTAAGGAGATTTTTTATGGATGCTGTATATGTAGGATGGTTATCAATCCTCCCGCCAGTAATTGCGATTATTCTGGCTTTGATTACCAAAGAAGTACTTTTTTCACTGATAACCGGGATTCTATCCGGTACACTAATTTATTCTTTCGCGTCAGGTACCAATCCGATTATCGGATCTGTTTCCACCGCATTTGAAGTCATGATTCAAAAAACAGATATGAATATCATGGTTTTCTGCTTTTTATTAGGAGGTTTAGTTTACCTTGTCAACGCATCAGGTGGTGCAGAAGCGTACGGAAAATGGGCCTCTAAGGTGATTCGTACCAAACGCTCTTCACTTTTACTCACTAGTTTACTTGGCTGTCTTATCTTTTTAGATGACTATTTTAATTGCCTGACAGTAGGAACGGTTATGAAACCAGTCACTGACAGATATAAAGTCAGCCGTGCAAAATTGGCTTATATTATTGATGCAACCGCTGCACCAATCTGTATTATTGCACCAATATCAAGTTGGGCTGCTGCAGTTGGAAGTTATTTAAAAAATACAGGTGCATTTGACTCTGAATTCAAAGCCTTTATTACGGCTATCCCATACAATTTTTATGCCCTTCTCAGCCTTTTCATGGTTTTACTTGTGTGTGCCTTTTCACTGGATTTTGGCCCTATGGCAAAACATGAAGCATTGGCAAAAACAGGGGTTTTAGGAGAACTTGAAGAAAAAAATGCAGACAAAGAAGTTTCTGCAAAAAAAGGGCATGTCATTGACATGATCCTTCCTATTCTCGTTTTAATTATCATAGCAATCCTCGGAATGCTATATAACGGCGGCTATTGGAGCGGTGATCCTGCTTTGCACAGCATCACTGCCGCACTCGGAAACTGTGTTGCTGCACAAGCTCTCGTTTGGGGCAGCTTTGCCGGGCTGATCACTGCACTTTGTTTGTATGTTCCCAGAAAAATTATGAGTTTCAAAGAATTTATGGACAACTTCACAAAAGGAATGCAACAAATGATCACTTCCGGATGTATTCTAATGCTCGCATGGACAATCGGTGGTATTTGCAGAGATTTATTAAGTACACCGGCTTTTGTAAAAACATTTGTTGAAACAACCGGACTTCCCGGTGCATTTCTTCCGGCTTTGGTATTTTTACTTTCTGGATTCCTAAGTTTTGCGACTGGAACATCCTGGGGAACATTTGGTATTTTAATCCCAATCATTATCCCTGTTGCACAAGCCATTTGTCCTGATTTACTCGTCGCTTCCCTGGCAGCCACACTTGCCGGCAGTGTATTTGGAGACCATTGCTCACCGATATCCGATACAACCATTCTCTCAAGCGCCGGTGCCGGTGTGGACCATTTGGTTCATGTTTCTACACAAATGGTATATTCATTAACTGTAGCAGCCTGCTGCCTCATTGGATATCTTGTGATCGGTTTGACAAATGGAAATCTGATCCTCTCCTTAGTTGTTTCTGCTTTATGTATGATAATATTGATTTTGGTTATGCATAAGCGGTCTGCTGCAAAGCTAAAAAAACTATAATTTTTCAATAAATCGAGTAGGAGAGATTTCTCTAAACGAGAAATCTCTCCTACTCACACCACCGTGCGTACCGTTCGGTACACGGCGGTTTAATCAACTTAACAGGCAACATACCTTTCCGTGTCGTAATCTAATGATTCTTAATCTAATACCTCGCCGTTTGATTCTATAAATTTCTATTTCTCCGTCTTTTTTATATTTTGGATAATCTACAGCTCCAAGACCATTCTCTACAATAAATAATGGTTTTTGATACCTGTCATAAAGCGTCCTTTTCTTAAAAAATGCTATAGCACATCACTTACTTTCCTTCTATTTGAATAACTTTTGTCGCCACGGCCTCCCGAAATGCCTGATCATGCTCGACCAGAAGCATCGTCGGGGAGAATTCCCGGATCAGCTGTTCAATCTGCATCCTGGAATACAGATCCACAAAATTCAGCGGTTCATCCCACACATATAAGTGTGCCTGTTCGCAGAGACTTTTTGCGATCAGCACCTTTTTCTTCTGACCACCGGAAAAATCCTGTATTTCCTTTTCAAACTGAATCCTCTCAAAATCCAGTTTCCGCAGGATTGCTTTGAATAAAGCTTCCTCGATCTGGTTCTTTTTCGCAAAATCAGAAAGTGTCCCCTGCAAATGTGACGTATCCTGCGGTACATAAGAAATGACAAGTCCAGATCCCATCGTAATCGTCCCTGTATGCTCCAAAGCTTCTCCCGCCACGAATTTGAGCAGGCTGCTTTTCCCACTTCCGTTACTTCCATCCAATACCACCCGTTCTCCTCGATGGATTGAAAAGGACACCGGACAGCTGACCGGATTTCCCCCATAGCAAACTGCCGCATCCAAAAACGTAACCAGTGTATCCGAACGGTATTGCAACGGAAGCAGTTTTAGCTCCTCTGCCCGCTCCCTGTTTTTCAAAAGACCTGACTTCTGCTCGATTGCTTTTTGCTGTCTTGCCTCGATCGATTTGGCACGTTTCATCATTTTCGCGGACTTATGTCCGATATACCCCTTATCCGCTGCCCCGGTTTTGGATGCTTCCACTCGATCTGACCATCCTTGTGTACGTTTTGCTGACTGCGAAAGCCTTCGGATATCCTTTTTCAAAGATTCATTCTGTGCTTCTTCCAGTCGCTGCTGTTGTTCAAAATTTTGAAGAAACGCAGAAAAAGTACCGCTCTGTACTTCAATATTACTTCGATTCAAAGATAAAATATGATCCACACACCCATCCAGGAAACACCTGTCATGGGACACCAGAATAAATCCTTTCCTTTTTCTCAAATACTCCGATACAATCTGTCTGCCATGTGTATCCAGATGATTGGTCGGCTCATCGATCAACAGAAAATGTCCTTCATTCAAAAACAGTGCTGCAAGAAGGACTTTCGTCTGTTCTCCGTTGGAAAGTGTCTCAAAAGGACGCCAAAGCACTTCTTCATCCACTTCCAGAGCGTAAAGTTCCTTCCGTATCTGCCACTCTTCTGCCTGCGGACACACCTCATTCAGTACTTCCATCGTCCACTTTTTTGTATCTTTTACCAAATACGGAAAATAATCAAACCGGACTAATTTTATAATTTTCCCCCGATACTCATACTGATCCATCAAAAGATTTAAAAACGTCGTCTTTCCTCTGCCGTTTCTCCCCACAAATCCCAGTTTCCAGTCTGTGTCGATCTGAAAACTCACATTTTCAAAAATAGGATCATAACTGGACGGATAAGAAAACGTAAGATTTTCTACTTTTATCATCGACATTGCTCCTACCTCCTAACGTCAAAAAAGCTGCAAGAAAGTCAATTCCTGCAGCTTCTCATAGCACAAACCATCCCCATATCAGACGTATGCGGCCAATGATCCATATCTGTGAACAAGACTCTTAACTTTCCTGCAAAAAGGCGCAATCATTGCGTATCTGCACAATCACTGCTGTTTTCCATTCTACTTGCAAGAAAAATTAATCATCCTTCCACCTCTTTCATTTCAAATCTGTTTCTAACATATCACAAGATGAAAAAACAGGCAAGCCTTTTTTTGCCTGCCTGTCAGAACTCTTTGTTTCGATTACAGCTCTTCTTCCCACTGTGCTTCTTTAAACCCAACAAGAACGCTCTCTTTTGTCACAACAATCGGACGCTTTACGAGCATTCCGTCTGAAGCAAGCAGTGCCAGCTGTTCGTCCTCGCTCATTTCCGGAAGTTTATCTTTTAGCTTCATCTCTTTGTAAAGCATTCCGCTTGTATTAAAGAAGCGCTTAAGAGGAAGCCCGCTTCTCTGATACCATTCTTTTAACTCTTCCAGTGACGGGTTATTCTCTTTGATATCTCGTTCTTCATAAGAAATCTGATGCTCATCCAGCCACTTTTTGGCACGTTTACATGTGGTACATTTCGGATAGTGTACAAATAACATCGGTCTGTCTTCCTTTCTTTTCGTATTAGATTTCGTTTGTATTCTATATCCTTTTTCAAACTTTTGCAATTACTTATTTCTGGGATTCTTTCGCAATCCGCAGTCTTACCCATGCTCCTTTCATCCTCGTAGAGTTGGCCAATGTAAGACTTCCTCCGTTTTCTTTTGCAAATTGCTCTGCCAGATACAAGCCCATCCCGTAATGTTTCCTGGAATGTCTGCTTTTGTCTCCCTGATAAAACAGGTTTTTCGCAGACTGCAGATCTTCCGCCGAAAATCCGCTCCCCTCATCCTCTACGGAAATTTCCAGTTGTTCATTTCCCTCCGATATACAGATTCGTATCATTCCTCCCTGTGGCGTATATTCGATTGCGTTATATACCAGATTTTCCCAGGACCGTATCAACAGTTTCTCATTGACACAGATCCACTTTGGAAGATTTTCACATTCAAACTGAATCGTTTGCTTCTTCCCGGCAGCCGCCGCTTCGATCCGCTCTCTGAATTGTCCTGTCAGTTCTCGTATGTCCACCTGCTCTTTTTTGTACATCTGATAACCTCCTGTGGAGATCATCTCCTGCAAAATCTGCAAATATTCTTCGATTCCCTGAATTTCCTGTTCCAATGCAAGGCTGTACTTTTGTGCTTCTTCCAGACTCTCTGCCTCTCCCATCAGCTGTACGTTCCCCCGGATCACAGTCAAAGGCGTCTTCAGATCATGTGCCAGCGCTCCCATCTGCTCTTTTCTGGCTGATTCAAGCTCCCACTGCTTCATCAGAGACTCTTTCAGTGTATCCCGCATTTTTCCGAACGTCTCCAGGATTTTTTTGATTTCCAGAACCTGAGAATCCGGACATGGAAATTCCAGATCCTGATGCTCAATTTTTTCTGTCATCCATTCAATTTTTTGAAGTTCTTGTTTAATCTTCCGGCTGAAATATCGGATCAAAAACATCACTTCCGCACAAAAAATCAAAAGCGCTGCCAGCAAAAGTAATTCCAGAACATGCGGAAACCGTTCTCTGAGTGCCGGATTCCCAAATTGAACACGAAGCTGATAGGATACCAGACAGATTCCCTCTTCTCTCTGGAATCGTTTCAGATATCCGCTGCTGATTTCATTTTTCTCTTCCAGAACAGCTTCCCAGACTTCTTCTCTTTCTGATTCTGTAAATGTTCCGTAAAGCCACCTGCCTGAATTGTCAAACACTCCAAACCTGGTTCCGTATGGAAGCATTTTTTCCTCCACTTTTTCTGCTGTCTGAATCTCTTCCCTTTTTTGCTCCAACTGCTGTTCATCATAATTAGCGGGATGTATCACCGCCTTTATGGTCAAAATCTGGACAACCACTCCCAAAACCAGTATCGTTGCTGCTCCTGCAAGTAAAAAACTAAACAGAAAACGTCTGAAAATCCCTGAAATATTCTTTTGCCTTACTCCCACTTGTACCCGATCCCCCACACTGTCTGTATATTCTTCTTCCCATATCTGGCAAATTTTGCCCGAATATTTTTCACATGCTCTGTAATTGCGGAGCTGTCACTTTCTCTCTCATATCCAAATACACTCTCAAAAATTTTCTCTTTGGAAAAAACCTGTCCATGGTTCAATGCCAGAAGCTCACTGATCTCATATTCACTTTTCGTCAGAGGAATTTTCTCTTCCCCCACCTGAACACTCTTTCCCGCCAGATCAAAACGTATTCCTGAAATTTCCACTGCATGTGTTTTTTCTCTGGCTTCTCTTCGCAAATGTGCCGCAACCCTTGCCCGGAGTTCTCCGATTCCAAACGGCTTACAGATATAATCATCTCCACCGGAACCAAGCCCTTCCATGATACTTTTTTCCTCCGCTTTTGCTGTCAGAAATAAAATCGGGCAGTCCACATACCGTCTGATCTTTTTGCACCAGGTGATGCCGTCTGTTCCCGGCATCATGATATCCAGTAAAATCAGATCATAGTGAATCAAATCCTTTTCCTTTATCACCTCTGTATTTTTACATACACTCACCCGATGTCCATCTTTTTCCAATGCATTCTGAATCAGATTCCGAATCCCTTCTTCATCATCTACCGCCAATATCCATGCCATTTTGACTCCTCTTTCCTGTCATTGTGAAATGCTTTTCCTGTCGTGATGCTGTATCCAGATACACCAGAGGATCAGCCCTGTTATCGTCATTCCCACCATTGAGAGAACGCCCGTCCTGATCTGTTCTTTCAGCATTTCTCCCGCCATTTTAAACACTTCGCTCTCTGTTTTCCATTTTACATAATACAACAGCAGATGTCCACTCCATCCACATGGAAACCACATCCAGAGTCCATCTCCTAATCCAGTAAAGAGCAATGCCGCAATCAGACTCTGCGTCACCCCTGCTGCCAGACAGGCTCCACTTCCGAAACGCATTGCCAGAAAAAAGTGCAGAAGATAGATTCCTGCCTGCGTTATCCACAAGATCAGCCCGCATATAAGATATTCTTTTACCGACAGATTCCACGCAGCTTTCGTTCCCCAGACGCCCATTCCAAAGAGTAAAAAAGCAAGCAGTGATGCCGCCAGTCCGAGAATCCAAAGTGTGAGTATCTTTCTCAACACTGCGCTCCAGCGCAATGTTGACACACACAGCAGATTTTGAAAATTTCCCGCCTTTAATTCCTGCATCACAGACTGCATACAGATGATCGCAGAAACAGACGGGTACACGATCGCGAGTGTTTCTGCATAAAATTCCAGTACACTCTGCCATTCTCTTTTTGCAGCCACTCCATACAATAAAAACAATCCCGCGCCTGCAACAGGAACTCCCAAATGGATCCAGAAAATCCAGGTTCCTTTCAATTTTAGGAATTCACTTCCCACCAGTTTTTTTATTTTTCCCATCCGACTTCCATCCTCCTCTGATACCATCTTGCTGTCATAGCTGTCAACAGGGCAAATAATCCCATACTGAGTAAGATTCCCGGAACGATTACACTCTTTTCCAGTGCCTGCGGCGTAAACATGACACTTTCCGGCACTGCCGGAAGTCCGTTTGGCAGTATTTGAAGAACCGGAC
>OLVP01001815.1_pt1 | contig 11534 bp, 10 predicted proteins | sample 1673281 | NCBI WGS metagenome assembly OLVP01 (sample SAMEA3178940, study PRJEB25190) | human gut metagenome | biome: human gut; feature: human-associated habitat; material: faeces | place: Austria | collected 2013
ACCACCATCGTCATCATCAGGAAGAAAAAGATCTTGTCATTCCCCCGGAATTTGAGCTTTGCAAAAGAATATCCCGCAAGGCAGCTAACCAGAAGGCTCAGCCCCACTCCTCCAAACGCGACAATCATACTGTTCAGCAGATACCGAAAGAAATGATTCTTCGTAAAGATTTTAACGTACTGCTCCAGCGTAATCTCCGACAGGCTGATGCTGAAATCGTAGGCATTCACCGTACTTTTCAGCGACATCAACAACATATAGATAAACGGGAGTACGCAAAACACCGCAGCAATCAAAAGAATGATATCGCCGAGAATCCCCGGCAGCTTTTTCTTTATTTTCATGGCCTGTCCTCCCTTTTTCTATATTTCAGAAGCTTCTCTCTTCATAAAGCCTTTTTGCAGCACCAGAACCGCCAGAACAATGAGGAACAAAATATTGGATACCGCCATTGCGTACCCGGCTTTTCCCGTCTTAAACGTCAGATTGTATGCGTAAAGTACCATGGTCGTAGTCGAGTTTGCCGGACCTCCGCCTGTCATCGTGTAGATCAGTTCAAAGCTCTGCAAAGAACTGACAACGCTTAAAAAGATATCCATAATAATAGCCGGCTTCATCAACGGCAGTGTGATGTAGCGAAAGCGCTGTAAACGCCCGCCACCATCCACTTTTGCCGCCTCATAGTAACTGTCCGGAATCGACATCAAAGTAGACAGATTCAAGACCATATAGTATCCGAACCCTTTCCACACCATAATCATAGCTACCGTCACGATCGCTGTCGTACTGCTTCCAAGAAGCATCGCCGTATCCACGCCAAAAAGGGCAAAGAAGTCCGACAGTACCGGCGTTCTGCCGTTTAAGATCGTCTTCCATACCGTTCCTACGACTGCATTCGAGGAAATGACAGGAATAAAAATCGCTGCCTTGGCAAACTTGCCGATCAGAGAATGTTTTCTGGATGCCACCAAAATGGCAAACAGCACAGACAATACTACCTGGAGCGGTACTACAAGTACCATCACTTTCAACGTATTTATCACGGCAAGATGCAGCTTCGGATCCGTCAGCATCTTTTTGTAATTGTCAAACTGGATAAACTCCGGGTCCAGAAGCAGGTTGTACTTTGTAAAACTGAACACCAGCGAAATCACCACTGATCCGACCACGAATGTCAGAAGGATCAGACTGATCGGCATCACATACCCGTAAGGCGCGATGGAGGATAAAAATTTTCTCCCTTTTTTCATCTTTACTCCTTTTTCAATCCGGAAAGGAAACTACTCTTTGTCTGCCCAGTATTCATCCAGCGCCTGATCTCCATAGGCTGCCGCGTCATCCAGTGCTTCCTTCGGAGTTTTGTTCCCTTCCATCATGCCCTGAAGCTCGGAAGCCAGATTCTGAAGGATATCACTTCCGCAAGGTCCTACCTGAAGTGGACGATATTTGTCTCTGTCCTCAGTTACGATGCGTTCCATCTTCGCGTCTCCTTGATATGGTTCGCTCTTTGTAAGAGGAGCTCCGGACGCGATCTTGTGATACTCTGTCATAAATTCAGATCCTGTGATGTACTTGATAAGCTTCATGCAAAGCTTAGGATTCTTGGCCTGGGAAGATAAAGTCAGACAGTCTGTTGCGCCGAATGTACCGTAATCTTTGTTCTTTAAGGATGTCACATAATTCCAGTTCAGATTCGGATAAGATTCCTTAAAGAGTGTCTCCTGAATCGCAGAAGAACGTGTCACGCCAAATGCAGCTTTACCCTGACCGAAAATCGTGGAGAAAGCATCTTCTGCTGCCAGTGACATCATATTCTCCGGCATATAATCCTTCAGGCTCAGGAAAAACTCTGCCGCCTCCTGGCCTGCTTCATTATTGAATTTCACCGTCTTATAATCATCATTGTAGATATCCGTACCGGACTGCCATAAGAGGCTGTAGAAGTACGCATTCAGAAGATACAGCATGTTCATGCTTCCGTTATTAAAGCCAACCGCATATCCGTACTGATCCACTTTGCCGTCGCCATCTGTATCCTTCGTCGCTTTTTCACAGATGCGCTTGAAGTCATCCCATGTCTGCGGCGGCTGTTCTCCCAGCTCGTTTAAAATATCTTCATTATAGTAAAGAACAAACGGGACGCCTGTTACAATCGGGAATCCATACTGTCCGTCCATCATATATCCGTGATCCAGGTAGAGATACTCCTCTTTATCCTCGTCCGTAATATATTCGGTCATATCCGCAACCGCTCCGGAATCAATGTAAGTCGGGAACATCTCCGCATACATATATCCAATATCCGGAAGTTCCCCTGAAGCCGCCCCTGAGCTCCATTTCTCCTCATAGTTCTCCCACGGCTGAACCTGAATATCAATCTCACAGTTGTTTTCCTCTTTGAAGTCTTCCAGAAGCGGCTCCCAGTTTTCCAACAGATTGTCGTCCAACGGCGGGCACCACATTGTGATTGTTTCTTTTTCTCCGTCACCGCTCTTCTTGTCATCGTCCCCGGACTTTCCGCATCCTGCCAGAAGTCCTGTCACCATAGCAGCACAGAGCAGCACACTTACCAGTTTCTTCTTCATGTTCTCTCCTCCAAACATCTTTTGAAATAAATTGATAGCATATCTATTATAGCTGTGTCAGTCCGCCTCAACAAATCATTAATTTCTATACCTCTATAGACATTCTCTATAGCCCTGCCATTGTCCGCACTTCATCCATCCAGATATCCAGTTTTTTAAAATCCGTATTGTATGGAACATCACACCCACTCGCACTGATATAACCCTTCGGGCTTCCCTTTGCAAGGTCTGTTTCCCTGCGGATTTCCTCCCGCAGAGTCTCCTCGCTTCCCTCCAGCAGACACTCCACCGGAGGAAGATTGCCCACGATCGTCATCCGGTCTCCAAGCGCTTCTTTTGCCTCCCCAAGATCCATGATATTGTCAAGGCTGATAGCCCGGATCGGCATCTCCCGGAAATACTCCCACACTTTTTTGGTATTCCCGCAGATGTGAAGAGACGGTCGTTTCCCGGTTTTTTCCTCGGCATACTCCATAATCTCTACAAGATACGGGTACACCAGCTCCCGGAAATACCGTGGGGAAATGAGCGCCGGGGAAGCAACCGGATCTGCCAAGCGAATCCCGTCCGCAAAAGGGGCGACCATATCTACACAGTTTTTCATCGTATCCGTCACGAGACGCAGCAGTCTTTGCACCTGCTCCGGCTCCTTCCTCAGATCCCGGAGAAACTGCTCCACGCCCCGGAGATTGGCGGCAATGGTAAAAGGCCCTCCGATACTTGGAGCCACGTCCACAATGCCGTCCGCCGCCTCTTTCATGCGCTCCATTGCTTCCCGGAAAAACAAAAGGCGTTCTGCGTTTGCGGCACTTGCCGGTTCCATCTCATCTAACATCCGGTAATCTTTAAGATACGCACCATCAAAGTACGGCATCCCCTCCTCCGGGTAGACAACCGTACCGCCAAGGGACTCCAGAATGCCGCAGGTGTTCGGTCCAAGACTTAGCTCATCGTGTCCCAGCCTGGTAAATGCCGCCAGTTCTGCCTCCACCATCTTTGCGGCGTCATGCCAGTACTCCCGGCTGGAGATTCCCACAAGCCGTCCCGATATCTCTCCAATAAACGGAATGACCGGAATCCGATCCGTCTCCTCTCCCCGCTCCATAGCAATCCTGCGCTCATGGGGCGTCATGCGGTCCCGTCTGTTTGCTTCTGCTCTCATCTTTCACTGCCTCCCTTTTTCCCCGGAAAGATCATACTCTCCGTAAAGATCCGCTCATAATTCTCCGTTTCCGCCAGCTCCATATATTCGATATCTGACGCCAGCGCTTCCATCTTTGCTTTCATCTTTTCGGACATGAGGGTCATGTACGCCCCGGTCTTGGAGGAATTCCCCACATACACCAGGCGGTTCTCCACCTCTTCTGGCAGGATGCCCACCCCGGTCAGGAATTCTGCCGGTAGGTGTGCTCCGAACTGACCCGCAATGAGTACCTTGTCCAGATCCTCCATCCCGATGCCTGCTTTCTTTAACAGTGCCGTAAATCCGGACAGAATCGCTCCTTTGGCAAGCTGCACCTGGCGGACGTCTCCCTGGGTGATAAACAGATCCCGCTTCTCGTCGAGCACAAACTCCCGCTTTGTACCATTGAGCCGGATCAGATGCTGCCGGTAATCTTCCTCACCCAACGCTTCTTTCTTCACAAAAACACCTGTTTTCTTTACGATACCTGTGCGAAGCAGTTCTTTGACCGCCGCCAGAATCCCGCTCCCACAGACACCCTTCGGAGGCATGTCTCCGATGGACGTAAGAAGAACACCTTTCTCGGTGATTTGCACGTCCTCTACCGCACCGTCCTCCGCCCGCATCCCACAACTGATGTTCATTCCTTCCAGAGCCGGTCCTGCCGCGCAGGAACAGCTCAGAATCCGTCCGTTACTTGCCAGAACAATCTCGCCGTTGGTTCCGATGTCGATAAACAGTACCCGGCCCGGTTCCTCTTGCAGACCGCACACACAGACTCCTGCCACAATATCTGCCCCGATATAGGCGGAAACCGACGGCAGACAGTAAACGATCGTCTCCTCCCCTGCCGTCAGCCCGATCTCTCTGGCACGCATGGTCTTCGCTTCTGTAAAGGCAGGCTGATACGGCGCTCTTCCGATGGACCGTGCGTCCACGCCAATCAGCATATGCATCATCGTACAATTCGCTGCCACATCGATTTCCCGGATCTCCTCCCGGGAAATCCGCGCCTCTTCACAAAGCTTTTCCAGTTCCATATTTAACGAATCCACGATCGCTTTCCGCAGCTCTGCTGCTCCGGTCTCCGGATGATCATACTCGTAAGTGATTCTGGTAAGTACATCTTGCCCGAACCTCTTCTGAGCATTGAGCATGGAACCTTGAGAGAGCACCTTCCCGTCTGAGAGACGCACCAAATCCATCGCCACCGTGGTAGTACCAATATCCACTGCCACCCCATAGCCCCCCCGGAATTCCTTTTCAAATTCCGGCACAAAACCTGTTGTCAGCACGTTTCCTTCTTTCTCTTCTCCCAGAAGCTCTACCTCCAGATCTTCTGTCACCTCTACCAGACAGGAAAGTCGAACCCCCGCCTCGTCCCCGGACAGAATGTGAACCTTACACTTTCCACAGGTGCCGTTTCCATTGCACGGATTATCCACAAAAAAGCCCTCCTTTAAGAGGGTTTTTAATAGATTTGCTCCGGTCTCACAAAGAATGATTTTTTTGCTTCCCTTTACGCGAATCTCAGGCATGGGTTTCCTCCTTTCTGACCGCCGCTAAAATTGCCCGGATATTAGCAAGCGGAGAACGCATCCCCAGGCCGCAGGCCGGTGCGATAATGTCGGAACCATTTTTTACACAGTTTTCGGTCAGAGTTTTCACCTTGTCCGGCTCCCCGAATTCCAAAGCGTAGGTGCTTACGTTTCCCATAAGCGTCCGGTCTTTGAGCTCACTTTTTGCCTCTTTCATCGGTACGACCGAATCAAAACTCAGTGCGTCGCTGTGAATCTCATTCACCTCTTTGTACACCGGATTCATATGACCGCAGATATGCACGATCGTCTGTGCTCCCGCTTCCTTCATGGCATCCACGATCTGATTGACATAACGAACGGTAAACTCTTCGAAAAATTTCGGTCCCAGGATTTCCCCGGTGGCACTCGGATCGGAAAGAGCGATCACGTCCGCTCCTGCCTCAATCTGCGCCTTTCCAAAACGGATAAGCTGATCGGTCACGAACTGCATGTACCCATGGGCGTCCTCATTCTTTTTACGGAGCTCTTTATAAAAGATGACCGGCTCCATCACCGAACTGGCTGTACTTACCGGTCCGGTTAAATTTCCAACAATCGGGACGTCATTTCCCTCCGCTTTCAGAATCCGGATGGCATCCAGCACGACACGTGCCCGCCCATGCTCCGGATCAACCGACGGCAGCTTCTTCCAGTCGCTCACTGTCTCCATAACGTACTCCGTCACATGAGGCTCATAGGCACTGGAGCCTAAATCCACTTTCGCCCCCATCTCTTCTGCCTCGATCGTCATGCAAAACGGAACCCCGTAATTTTCAAAGCATCCCTGTTCGTAGACTGCTTTTGCAAGTCCCGACATCATCGCCGCATCCGTGTGCGCCTGCGGCAGGTAAATCTGAACGGTCTGCATCAGTTCTTCTGTTATCATATTCATCATGCCGCCAGGACAGATACATGGCGTCCGATCCGCCTTTTTCCCGGAAAGCACGGTCTGTAATCGTTCTTTTGGTGTAAACATTTCTTTCTCCTCTTCTTTTTGCTTCCCCATTCGTTTCCTATGCGATCTGAAGCAGATTTTTCGCAAGCCGCACCGCCTCCACCGCATTCTGGGAGTAGCCGTCCGCCCCGATCTTGTCCGCAAAGTTTCTGGATACCGGGCCGCCGCCTACCATGACTTTGACATCCTTCCGGATTCCCGCTTCCTCCAGGAGATCAATGACCGTCTTCATGCCACCCATCGTTGTGGTCATCAATGTAGACAGGCAAACCAGATCCGCATGGGTCTCTTTTGCCGTATCTACAAATTTCTGAAGCGGAACATCTCTGCCCAAATCGATCATCTCAAATCCGGCAGTCTCCATCATAATTTTAACGAGGTTCTTTCCGATATCGTGGGTGTCTCCTTCCACAACGCCGATGACTGCTTTCTTTTTACTCTCCGGGTCCTCTTCCGGGAGATACGGCTTTAAGACACTCAGCCCCGCATACATGGCATCCGAACAGAGCAGCACGTCAGTGACGAAATACTCTTCTTCTTCAAACAGGACGCTGGTACGGTTCATCCCATCGATGAGCCCTTCCATAATCCCCTCCAGCGCCGGATACCCGGCGTCGATAAACTCCTGGGCAGCCTCAGCCACATCGTCTTCTTCCATATCGACAACACCATCGGACATTCTCTTTAATAATTCTTCTTTCAAACTCATGGTTTTCCTCCTTTGTCTGCTTTCCAGCAGATCTGAAATCTGTTTTCTGTCTGCCAACACAGGCTCTCTTTTTCTATTTCTTTCTTATGCGTGGCTTTCTTTAATCTCTATCGTCATCAGCTTTCCATTTGTAATCTTTGTCCCGCTCCGGTTGATGCACATCTGGGATGGAAACTGCGCTTTCCCAATCGCACAGACACAGGCTTCCTGGTACGTCATCTCTCCCGGAAGTGGACATTCGCCTCGCTTTCCAAGGTCTGTCCCGATCAGGGCAAACACTGTCTTCGGACAGAGAATCATCGCCATATCATCTCCCAGAATGTCAGCGGCCTTTTTCAGAAACGGGGCAGTAAACGTTCTTGTCATCCATTCCATGGATTTCGGCCCCAGAATCCGCACACTCCCGGCGGAATCCGCATAGCTTACAAGCCGTACTCCCGCCTTTTTGACTTCCACAAGCAGGCGGAGCATCTCCGTCTCTATCATCCCGAAAATCTCCTCCATCTGATCCGGAGTTTTCCGGATTCCTTTGAGAATGTGCTTCACATCAATCAATGTATTCCAGATCGTCAAAGGACCGGACATCTGAAACAGCACTTCCTCCCCCTGCTTTCGCAGTTCCCGGCAGACATCGAGGGTTTCTTTCATCCTCCCGCTGTCAAAATCCATTCCCGAAATCGCTTTTAACTCCTCAAGACTCTGACAAATAGGCTTCTCTGCTCTCGGCCCTGCCGTCTCATTTCCATAACGCACGTTCCCGCCCATCGCCCCGGCTTCCAGTGTATGATCAAACGGAATCGTACAAAACGGTTTCCTGTTCTGTTCTTTTTCCAGCTTTGCAAACCGCAGGATCTCTTCCATCTTTACATAAATCTCCGGCACCGGAAGCTGGTATGTCCGGATCACTTCTAACATCCCGTGATCGCTGTCTTCCGGTCTGCACTCATAATCCTGAATCATAGAGTTTCCACCTCGTTTCTGTCTCATTTCCTTCTCTGTCTGTTAGTACTATTATACATGAGAATGGGGAAAAAACAATTTGCAATATTAGAAAAGGAGGAACATTCCATTTGTCAGAATGTTCCTCCTGTCCATATAACTCTCGGTTTTTGCTATCATTTCTTCCGGGACTCTCTTTTTCTATTCCCGGTACTCCATCGGCACTTTCCCGCCTGTGGACGCGGTCAGCTCTCCGTCTTTTTCATCGATGATGATCGTATCTCCGGATCCCACATTGCCTGCCAGAATCAGTTTTGCCGCCAGTGTTTCCACATATTTTTGCAGATACCGCTTCAATGGCCTTGCGCCGTACATCGGATCGTATCCGCCGTCCACAATGTGCTGCTTTGCCGCTCTCGTCAACTCGATATGCAGATCCCGATCCGCAAGCCGTCTGTTGACGTCTTTTACGAGCAGATCTACGATGCCTGTAATATTCTCTCTTGTCAGCGGTCTGAACATGATAATCTCATCCAGACGATTTAGAAATTCCGGACGGAAATGGGCTTTCAGCTCATTCATCACAAGCTCCTCATTTTCAGGACGAATATTTCCGTTGTCGTCGATTCCCTCCAGCAAATAAGAGGAACCGATATTGGATGTCATAATGAGAATCGTATTCTTAAAGTCTACCGTTCTTCCCTGGGAATCCGTGATCCGTCCGTCATCCAGAACCTGTAACAGGACGTTAAACACATCCGGATGTGCTTTCTCCACCTCGTCAAAGAGGACAACGGAGTATGGTTTTCTCCGGACTGCCTCAGTAAGCTGTCCACCCTCGTCGTATCCGACATATCCCGGAGGCGCTCCGATCAGACGGGACACGGAATATTTCTCCATATACTCGCTCATATCGATACGGACCATATTTTTCTCATCGTCAAACAAGCTTTCCGCAAGTGCTTTAGCAAGCTCCGTCTTTCCGACTCCGGTCGGTCCCAGGAACAAAAATGAGCCCACCGGCCGTGACGGATCTTTGAGACCTACACGCCCCCTCTTGACAGCTCTTGCTACTGCACTTACCGCATCCTCCTGTCCGATCACTCTCTTATGGAGAGTCGCCTCCAGCTTTTTCAGCCGCTCCGTCTCAGACTGAGCAAGCCGCTGAACCGGAATCCGCGTCCATTCGGATACTACGTCCGCAATATCTCCCTCCGTCAGAGCGATACGGAGCTTTTGCTGCTGCCGCTCTCTTCTGGCTTTCGCCCGTTTTAATTTCTCATTAATCTGATTTTTGTCTGCTGCAAGGAGAGCAGCCTTCTCCATATTTCTCTCTTTAATGGCGTCCTCCAGCTCCTGGTTCAGTTCCCCGATGATCTGCTCCAGATCTTCTATCTGTTCCGGCATCTTGTAGCCCCTAAGAGCAGCTTTCGAACACGCCTCATCCAACACGTCGATAGCCTTGTCCGGCAAAAAACGATCACTGATATACCGGTCAGAAAGCATCACCGCAGCCCGAATGGCCTCCTGACTGATCTCAATTCTGTGATGTACCTCGTATTTTCCCCGGATCCCTTCCAGAATCCTGATCGTCTCTTCTTTTGACGGCTCCTCCACCATCACCGGCTGAAACCTGCGCTCCAAAGCGGCATCCTTCTCAATATACTTCCGGTATTCCGTGATCGTCGTAGCTCCAATAAGCTGAATCTCCCCTCTTGCCAGAGATGGCTTGAGAATATTGGACGCATCCATGGCGCCCTCTGCTCCCCCTGCACCCACAACCGTATGAATCTCATCGAGAAAAAGGATGATATTACCGGCAGCCCGGACTTCTCCGACCAGCCTCTTCATCCGCTCCTCAAACTCTCCCCTGTACTTGGAACCGGCGATCAGCGCCGCCAAATCCAAGGAGAAGATCCGTTTGTCCCTCATCTTCTCCGGAACCGCTTCTTTCGCGATTCGCTGTGCGATCCCCTCAATGATAGCCGTCTTACCGACTCCCGGCTCCCCGACCATACACGGATTATTCTTCGTCCTGCGGCTTAAGATCTGCATCAGTCTCTGCATCTCCTCTTCCCGGCCGACCACCGGATCCAGCTTACCGTCTTCCGCAAGAGCATTCAGATCGGTACAGAATTGCTCCAACACAGAGCCTTTGCCTGTGCCATCACCACGGTCTGACAGAGCTTTCGGATTTTCCCCGATAGTCGTCAGGCAGTCCTGCATAATTTTCTGAAGATTGATATTCAGTGTAATAAGAATACGGGCTGCCACACAGTCTGTATCCCGCACAATGGCAAGCAGCAGATGCTCCGTCCCTACTTCCGGCATCCGGAAGCGCTCTGCCATCTTCCGCCCTTCTTCCAAAATAAACTTAAGTCTCGGGCTCTCCTTTGGCCTTCCTGAAAAAGGCTCATCTCCGACTCTTGAGACAAGCTCTCCGACAACCTTACGTACATCTTCCTCTCTCAGGCCGTTCATCTCCAACACCTGAGCCGCCACCCCGGAAATGGAAGTCCTCAGTCCCATAAGCAGATGCTCCGTACCAATATAAGGATGCTTCAATTCCTTTGCATAAACCTCGGCCGCATCCAGAGCTTCCCGGGCCTGCTTTGTATATCTGTTTTCCATGTCTGTCCTCCTGATCTGAATTACTCGGTCTCGTATTCGTGGAAAATCTCATCCACCAGCTTGTGTACTTCCTCCCGTGTGATATTCTTACAGTAGCCTCGTGCAAGCACCATGCGGAGTTGCTGTTTCATATCTTCCAGCGCCTGAAGCTTATCCTCACTGACTGCAATCACTGCACCTTTTCTTCTGTCAAGCTGAATAAACCCCTCCTGTTTCAGTACGGCATATGCCTTGTTGACCGTGTGCATATTCACGCCAATCTGCTCTGAAAGCTTCCTGACCGAGGGAAGTGTGTCCCCATCCCGAACCGCAGAAAGCGCGATCCCCATAATGATCTGATTGCGGAGCTGCATATAAATAGCCTCGTCGCTGTTAAAATCAATCTCGATCATAATTTCTTTCATAAACACTTCACCCTTTTCTTTCGTTTGTTACATCCATAATATAACAGATGTCACGGTTTTGCAAGAAAAGATTTTTCCCCGCATCCTACTGCTCGTCAAAAAGTGGTGTGGAAAAATAACGCTCCGCAGTATCCGGCAAGATCGTGACAATGGTCTTCCCCTTTCCGAGTTTCCTGGCCATCTTCTGCGCTGCCGCCACATTCGTGCCTCCTGTGATGCCGCACATGAGCCCCTCCTTTGCCGCAAGATCTTTTGCGGTTTTCAGAGCCTCCTCGTCTGTGATAATGACAATATCATCATAAATCTGCTGGTTCAGAATCTTTGGCACAAGACCGTCCGATCCCCATCTGCAAATGACTTCCCACTTCTTTACCGGACAGAATCGCCGCCTGCTCCGGTTCCACAGCCCAGATAAGAGTCTTTGGATTTGCCTCTTTTAATGCCTTTCCGACTCCTGAAATTGTTCCTCCTGTTCCGATACCGGAGCAAAATCCGTCCACCCTACAATCTGCCTGCTCCAAAATCTCCTTCCCCGTCCACTCATAATG
>OLVP01001820.1_pt1 | contig 11524 bp, 9 predicted proteins | sample 1673281 | NCBI WGS metagenome assembly OLVP01 (sample SAMEA3178940, study PRJEB25190) | human gut metagenome | biome: human gut; feature: human-associated habitat; material: faeces | place: Austria | collected 2013
GTCGTCGTGGACGGCGGGCACAATCCCCAGGGCGCCCGCGCGCTCGTGGATTCGCTGGCCGACGTGTTCCCCGGTCGCAAGCCTGTGTTCATCATGGGGGTGCTGGAGGACAAGGACTACCCGGCCATGGTGCGCGCCGTGGCGCCGTGGGCCCGCAGCTTCTCGGTGTACGCCCCGAAAAGCCCTCGCGCCCTGGCGGCCGAAGAGCTGGAGGGCTGCGTGCGCGAGATTATGGTGGAAGAGGGCCGGGCCGATGACGTGCCCGTGCGCGCGTGCGGCGCTCCCGCCGATGCCCTGCGCGCAGCCCGCGCCGCTGCCGGACCCGAGGGCTGCGCCGTCGCCTTCGGCACCCTCTACGCCATCGCCGATCTCATGGCCGCGCTGTAGCGAGCTTGCTGTTTGCGAAAACGACTTGATGCATGAAAAAGGGCGCCCCCGAAAGAGCGCCCTCCGAAAGTACGAAAAGCCCGCGAACCGACGCGTCCCCTAGGGCCGCGTACCGGTGACGTCCTCGGCTTCCTCGGCCTCGGCCTCGTCGCGGATCTCGTGCACGACGAACTCCGCCACGCCGCCCTCGGCTTCCAGCACCTCGCGCACATCGTCGACCAGATCCTCGTCGCCGGCGCCGAGCACCACGTCGTCGGCCATATCGGCGGCCTCCTCCCCGGCCGTTTGGCGCACCACCTCATCCAGCGAGGCGGACACATACGAGATGCCCTGGCGCTCGGCGGCCTTCGCCTGCATGAACAGGAACAAAAAGCCGATCACGCCGGCCAGAAGCGAGGCCGACAGAATGCCGATCTTCGCATCGGCGATGAGCACCGCCTCGGGGAAGGCGAGGTTCGCCACGAAGATGGCCATGGTGAAGCCCACGCCGCCCAGGATGCCGGCACCCAGCATATGGATCCAGTTAACATGATCGGGCAGGTTGGCGATCTTCAGCTTCACCGTCAAGAAGCTGAAGAGCAGGATGCCGATGGGCTTGCCCAAAAGCAATCCGAAGAACACGCCGAAGAACACCGGGCTCGAGACCATGGCGAGAACATCGCCGCCAAGGAAGCTCACATCAGCGTTGGTCAGCGCGAACAGGGGCAGCACGGCAAAGTACACCCACGGGTACAGCATATGCTCCAAGCGCGTGGCCGGGGGTACCACCTGACGAGCAACACTGGAGAGTCGGGTGACGGTGAACATGTAATCCTTCTGAAGCGTCACCGGCTCGGTCTCCACATAGGCGGCGCGCGCCTCGCGAACCCGGTCGCCCGACCAGGTCATGAACTTCTGCAGATCGACGCGCGACCCCGTGGGGATCGTGAAGGCGAGCAGCACGCCGGCGATGGTGGAATGAACACCGGACATGAACACCGCGAACCACAACAGGCAACCCACCAGCATGTAAGGCGTCAGGGCGTACACGTGCGCCCGGTTCATCAGTACGAGCACCACGAGAATGGCCGCAGCAATGGCAAGCCACATGAGCGAGGGACTCTGACCGTAGAAGATGGCAATGACGAGAATGGCGATGATGTCGTCGGCCACGGCCAAGGTGGAGAGGAACACGCGCACGCCGTTGGGCACGCGGTTGCCGAGCAGCGCCATGATGCCCAAGGCGAAGGCGATATCGGTCGCCGTCGGCACGCCCCAGCCGTGGGAGGTCTCAGGGTTGGTGGCGTTGAAGATGGAGTAGATGACGATAGGGGCCAGAACGCCGCCGCAGGCCGCGATGATGGGCAGCGCCGCCTGGCGGATGTTCGTGAGCTCGCCGACGGTCATCTCGTATTTGATCTCTAACCCTACGAGCAGGAAGAACACCGCCATGAAGATGTCGTTGATGATATGGGCCAGCGACATCTCGCCGATAAAGCCGCCGACGCCCACCACTACATGGGTGTGCCAGAACTCCTCAAAGGGCTCGAAGAACGGCGAGTTCGCGATAACGAGGGCCACAATAGCCGCCGCCAGCATGATGGCCGCCGCTTTCGTGGACGAACTCGTAAATTGGATGACTTTCAACCAGCGACGCTGATGCCCCTGGACTTCATCAATGAAGATATGATGCGGATCGGGATTCTTCGCAGTGGGTTCCATGCCTTACATCCTCAATTTCTCTTACCGACTCAGCCGCCTGCGAGCAAGGCAGCTTCACAGATATCCGTTAATTGTAACCGCTTTCCCTTTCGCTTCAGCGAAAATCCCTATCTGTAAAGTCCCCGTAGCAGCCTTTTTCACACGAAAACGAGAACCGTTCGACTTCAAAGGCGCTGCATTCCGAAAACAGTCCTCAGACGGCAATCGTTTTCTTGCAACCTCAAATTGCTCGGTCAATCTCGCGAAAAGTGCGCTATGCTGTTTTTTCCAGTTTGGAAGGGTGCGTTTTACGCATGGTGCGCTCAGGTGCCCCAGCGGGCTCGCGCCTTCCACGCTGATTGTGCAAGCAACGAGCTAAAAGAGGTGGAAATCATGACGATCACCGTGTCCGGACGCAAAATGCCCGTCACCGACGCCCTTCGTCAGTACGCTGAGGAGAAGGTCGGTAACGCGATCAAGGCTGTGGACGCCGACACCGTCTCCACGGAAATTGTTCTTTACACCGAGAAGAACCCGGCCAACCCGCTGCCGGCTATTTGCGAGGTTACCGTCCGCGTCAAGGGCCACATCGTGCGCGTGGAGGAAAGCGAAGAGGACATGTACGCCGCCATCGACGTGGCTGCCGCCAAGGTCGCCCGCCAGCTGCGCAAGTACAAGACCCGCGTGCTGGACAAGAAGGTTCGCGCCACGGAGCGCATCGTCGACTACGCCCACGAGGACGCCCACCCGGAGAGCGAGCTGGATCTCGACCGTCTGATGGACGAGCTGTCCGAGGACGAGATCGTCCGCCGCAAGGAGACGGAGTTCACGCCCATGACCGAAGAAGAGGCGCTCGTCCAGATCGATCTTCTGGGCCACGACTTTTTCGCGTACACTGATCGCGACACCAATCTGGTGCACATCCTGTACCGCCGTGAGGACGGCGGCTACGGTCTGCTCACCCAAAAGGAGGATTAGTTCATGGCCACTATCGACACTATCGCCGGCGTTCTCGAGAGCAACCTCGACATCGACCCCGCCACCGTCACCCCCGAGGCGACCTTCGAGTCCCTCGGTATCGACTCGCTGGACATGGTCGAGCTCATCTGCGACTTGGAGGAGGCCTGCGAGGTCGACTTCGGCGAGCCCGAGGGGCTTGTCACCGTGGGCGATCTCGTCGCTTACATCGACTCGCTGTAAGCCGCCCGCCGCGTTTCAGCAGAACTGGGGCCCCGCAGCCGTGAGGTTGCGGGGCCTTTTTCGTTGTCTGGTTCCCTGTGTCTGCGCCGAAAGAGGCCCGTCTGGGCTCGTGCCGCTTTGCCGGAGGAAACGTGTCTGAGCCCCGTTCGATAAGAGCGGTCGCGCTCCACTTCCATAAGAATCGATTCCGGTCGGCCTTCCGGTAATGGTCGCTTCACGCTTCGTCTCGTCTCGCTCGGTAATTGAAGACCCCTGGCATTGCATGAAATCGCGAGTTGTAAGCGTCTGAAAGCTCATTCTTGTCTTCGAATTTAATATCTTGCGATAAATCCAGGTGAATGTAGCTCCTTCAGGTATCGCTAGGACGCTTACAACTCGAGATTTCATGCAGAATCGCGTGGTTTCGTTGACTGAGACATTTCCCGATGCGTTCCTCTATTGACGAAAATACCCCCTAGGGGTATAAATGCTGCGAACATAAGGACAACATCGCAAGCGAAGGAGCGCCATGGCGGACGAGAAAACGCGTAGCGGAGGAGGGGCGGCCCAGGGGGTGGCGAAGGCCGGCGCGAATAGAACGGATCGGACGGATAGAGCAGATCGGACGGGTAGAGCAGATCAGGCGGATCAGGCGGACCAGGCGTCCGATTGTCCCTGTCGGCACAAGAGCACGCCGCGCAGCATGGAGCTGCAGGCGGATATGCAGAAGCGGCTGAACCGGGCCATCGGTCAGCTTACCGGCGTGAAGGCCATGATCGAGGACAACCGCTACTGCGGTGATGTGCTCACGCAGCTGGCCGCCGCCGAGTCCGCCGTGCGGCGGGTGTCGGAGATGGTGCTGGCCGAGCATATGCGCACCTGCGTGGTGGAAGAGGTGCGCGCCGGCAACGATGAGGTGATCGACGAAGTGATGGCGCTCATGCGCCGCTTCTCGAAGTAAGGAAGGCGAGCTATGACCCGGCAAGAGACGATTCAGCAGAAGACGACCCAGCAAGAACCGATCCGGCAAGAGCTGCCGCAGCCCAACGGCGAAGCGCCTCGCGCCAACCTGCGCCTGGCTATCGACGGCATGCACTGCGCGAACTGCGCGGCCAACATCGAGAAGCACTACCGCGCCACGCCCGGCGTCGTGGATGTGGCGGTGAACCTGGCCAACAACACGGGGCGCGTGGTGTTCGACCCGGCCCAGGCCAGCGTAGACGACATGCTCGCCGTTTTCGACGACCTGTCCTTCACGGCCGAGATCATCCCCGAGGACGCACCGCTGGTGGATGAGAAGCGCCGCGCCCGCGAGGCCGCCCGGGCCAAGCGCGATCGCAAGGTGTTCGGCGCGGCCGCCGTGCTCACGGTGATCATCGTGGCCATCGGCATGATTCCCGGCTGGCACATGGGGGTGGGCAGCGCCCTGGCCGGCCTGTTCGTGGCCGATCCCACCCATGTGCAGGCCATGTTCGCGGCGAATCTCCTGTTGTTGGCGCTCACGGCTCCGGTGCAGTTCGGCTGCGGCGCGCGGTTCTACAAGGGCGCCTGGGGGTCGCTGAAGGGCGGCTCGGCGAACATGGACGTGCTGGTGGCGCTCGGTACTTCCATCGCGTTTCTGTTCTCGCTGTGGATCACGTTTCTGCCGGTGGTCACGGGGGACTGGGAAAGCCATGCGGCGCTCGCCATCAACGATGGCATGCCCTATTTCGAGACCTGCGCCATGCTCATCACCTTCGTGCTGTTCGGCAAGATGCTGGAAAGCCGCGCCAAGGGCGCCACGAACCAGGCCATCGAGTCGCTCATGAACCTGATGCCGCCCACGGCTCGGGTGGTGCGCGAGGTACCGTTGGCCCAGGTGGTGGCCGGCGACACGGTGCTCGTGCGGCCGGGTGAGAAGATGCCGGTCGATGGCGTGGTGGTGGAAGGCGCCACGGAAGTGGACGAGTCCATGCTGACCGGCGAGACGCTGCCTGTGGTAAAAGCCGCGGGCGACGCGGTGACCGGGGGCACCCAGAACACTACCGGCGCGGTGACCGTGCGCGCCCTGCGCGTGGGCGCCGACTCCACGCTGGCCCGCATCGTGCGCGCCGTGGAGGACGCCCAGGGCACGAAAGCCCCCATCCAGCGCATCGCCGACCGCATTGCGGCGGTGTTCGTGCCCGCCATCCTGCTGATCGCGCTCGTCGTGTTCTGCGCATGGTTCTTCCTCGTACCGGCCGGCTCCGACGGCCGCCTGGTGCAGGCGCTCATGCCGGCCATCGCCGTCATCTGCGTGGCCTGCCCCTGCGCGCTGGGCCTGGCGACCCCCACGGCGCTCACCGTGGGTATGGGGAAGGGCGCCCAGCTCGGCGTGCTCATTAAGGACGGCACGGTGCTGGAGACCATGGGCAACTTGTCGGCGGCCGTTTTCGACAAGACGGGCACCCTCACCCAGGGCGAGCCGGTCGTTGTGGCCTGCGACGTTCCCGATGACGCCCTGCGCCTGGCCGCCGCCCTGGAGGAAAGGAGCGAGCACCCCCTGGCCCGCGCCGTTGTGACCTACGCGACCGGACGCGACCTGGCGCCGCTGCCGGCGGCCGCCTCCTTCGAGGCCGTCGTCGGCGAGGGCGTGCGCGGCGTCGTGGAAGGCCACGAGGTGTTCGTGGGCGTCGGGAAGGCCGAAGGCGACGGGGCCGGCGCTTCGGGCTCACTCGTGTCCATCGACGGGGTGGCCGCAGGTCGCATCCAGTTCCGCGACGAGCCCAAACCGGACGCGGCGGCCACGGTGCGCGAGCTGTCTCGCGACTTCGCTGTGACCTCCTACATGGTCACCGGCGATGCCGCGCCCACGGCCCGGGCCATCGCCGAGGAGGTGGGCATCGCGCCCGACCACGTGTTCGCCGGTGTGAAACCGCTCGAGAAGGCCGATTGCGTGCGCGCCGTGCGGGGCGCCGCCGATATCGCCATGCTCGGCAATGCCGCCGCCGAGGCCCGCGATACCGAGAAGGATGACGAGCGCATTTTGGAAATGGAGGCGGCCGACCCGGCCTTCATAGCCGCCTCTGACCCCGACATGGGCGCTCCCGCCGAGCCTGTGCCCCTCGAGTCCCCGGCGGAGGCCGCCCAAGATGCGGCTGCCGGCGCGAAGACCGTCGTGGCCTTCGTAGGCGACGGCATCAACGACGCCCCGGCGCTGGCTGCCGCCGACGTCGGCGTGGCGCTGGCCTCGGGCACCGATGTGGCCCTGGATGCCGGTTCTGTGGTGCTCATGCGCAACCGCCTGTCCGACCTCATCGTGGCCCTGCGCCTGTCGAAGGCCACCATGCGCAAGATCAAGCAGAACCTGTTCTGGGCGCTCATCTACAACTGCATCATGATCCCGCTGGCCGCCGTGGGCATCCTCGCCCCGGCCCTCGCCGGCGCCGCCATGGCCCTCTCCAGCGTCAGCGTCGTCAGCAACTCCCTTTTGCTGAAGCGATTCAAGTAAGGGGAGCGGGCGTGAAGCCGGGAGGGATACCCGCGCAAAACGCGAGGTGAGGGCCGGGCCATCGTGTCATAGGGGCGCCCCTCGCAAGATGCGGGCGCCCCTTCTGGCAAGTTTTCCGAGTTTTTCGACATGCTCGGTTCGCGCCAAAGCCTCTCGTGGCGTTTCAGCTGTCTTGATCTAGCGATATTCGCTATATGAGGCAGGAATTCCGCCTCGGGCACCTTTGTCGCCGGCCCTTCGCGTCGAAAAGCGGAAAAAAACTTGCCAAATTCGGCCGAATCTCTCTGCGCAGTCTTAGGTCTATCCCTCCATCCGGAAGCGCCAAGCGCAGTTGCAGGTGTCGTCGGCGATGGCGGGGTAGCAGCTTACGCACTCGCACTGAATGCGATCATCCAGGCCAGCGGCAAAGCCGGCGTATTCCAACTCGCCGACGCTTTTGCAGGGATGAAAGTCCATGCCCTTGCGCTTGCGGGCGTTTTGCACGCGGCAGTCGGTGATGCGGAAGGCGAGCGAGCCGTCGTCTTCCCAGCGAATCTCCCATTCGTTCGCAAGTGAGGTGCAGCGCAAAGGCAGCGCCTCGGCGAGTCCCTCGAGACCGCAGCTATCCGAAAGGCCGAGTAGCTTCTTCAGGCGCCGGGCCTCGCTGGGCACGAAGCGTCGCCAGGCCGTGCGGTCGTGCTCCATGGCCGCGTCCATGCCCTGCTCGCGTTCCAGCGACTGGAACCACGTGCCGTCCAGCGCGATGAGGTCCTTTGCAGTGATTTCCAAAAGTTCGATGAGCTCTTCGCGGGTCAGTGCATCCAATCCTTGGGCCATGGTCGCTCCTTTCCCTCGTGTCGACCTGCTCGATTATAGGCTTCTTGCGCTATACTAGGCCAATTGGAAATGGGCGCGAACGGGCGCACGTATAGCTATAGAAGGGCGTTTCATGGAAACTGCTGCGATTATTTTGGCCGCGGGGGCCGGTACCCGTATGAAGTCGAAGAAGCCGAAGGTGGTTCACGAGGTGCTGGGCCGCCCGCTCGTGCGGTGGGTCGTGGAAGCGGCCAAGGAGGCGGGCGCCGATAGGGTCGTCACCGTGGTGGGGCATCAGCGCGACCAGGTGATCCCTTTGGTGGAAGGCGATACCGAGATCGTCGTGCAGGAGGCCCAGCGCGGCACGGCCGACGCGGTGCTGGCCGCCGCCGATGCCCTGGCCGGCTTCGACGGCGCCGTCGTGGTGCTCTCCGGCGACTCTCCGCTCATTCAGCCCGAGACCATTCGCCAGATGGCGGCCCTGCGCGAGGAGCACAACGCGGCGGTCATCGTGCTCACTATGGAGCTTGAAAACCCCTTCGGCTACGGTCGCATCGTGCGCGACGGTGCCGGGGAGGTGGCCCGCATCGTCGAGCAGAAGGACGCGAGCCCCGAGGAAGCGGCCATCACCGAGTGCAACTCCGGCGTCTACTGCTTCGACGCCCGCGCCCTTTTCGACGCACTTTCCCAGGTGAACTCCGACAACGCCCAGGGCGAGTTCTACCTCACCGACGTGCTGGCCATCAGCCGCGCCGCCGGGCGGCCCGTGCTCGCCTATAAGACGAGCGATGCGGAGCAGTGTCTCGGCGTGAACTCCCGCGGTCAGCTGGCCGAGGCGACCCGCGTCATGCAGCGGCGCATCAACGACGCGCACATGGCCGCCGGCGTCACGATGTGGGATCCGGCCACGGCCTACATCGGCCCCGAGGTGGAGATCGCCCCCGACGTGGAGCTTCTGCCCAACGTCATGCTGCTGGGGAAGACGACGATCGGCGAGGACAGCGTCGTGGGCCCCGACAGCCGCCTGACCGACACGCGCGTCGGTCGCGGCTGCCGCATCGACGAGACCGTGGCGGTGGAGGCGCTCATCGACGACGGCGCCACCTGCGGCCCGCGCGCCTATCTGCGTCCGGCGGCGCACTTGTGCGAGGGCGCCAAGGCCGGCACCCATGTGGAGATCAAGAAATCCACCATCGGCAAGGGCTCGAAGGTGCCGCATCTGTCCTACATCGGCGACACCACCATGGGGGAGGGCGTGAACATCGGCGCCGGCTCCATCACCTGCAATTACGACGGCGCGAACAAGCACGCCACTATCATCGGGGACGGCGCCTTCATCGGCTCCGACACCATGATGGTGGCGCCCGTGACCATCGGCGCCGGTGCGCTTGTGGGCGCCGGCTCCACCATCACCAAGGACGTGACGCCGGGAGCGCTGGCCCTCGGGCGCGCCAGACAGCAGGAGATAGAAGGCTGGGTGGCGGCGCACCCCATCGAGAAGAAGAAATAGTCGGTCGGGCCGCTTCAGCCCGCACGAAGCGGCCCATCGTACTACAATAATCGAAGCTGAAAGACCCGTCGCAGAAGGGACGCACCCCATGACCGAGATGACCAAGCGCATGATCCTGTTCTCCGGCTCGGTGAATCCGGAGCTGGCCGAGGAGATCGCCAAGTATCTGAACGTGAACCTCGGCAACATCAAGCACGAGAAGTTCGCCAACGGCGAGATCTACGCCCGCTATCAGGAGTCCATCCGCGGCGCCGACGTGTTCCTCATCCAGTCGGTGTGCGCGAGCGAGACCTTCGACGTGAACGACGCCCTCATGGAGCTGCTCATCATGGCCGATGCCGCCAAGCGCGCAAGCGCCCGCTCCATCTCGGCGGTCATCGCGCACTACGGTTACGCCCGTCAGGACCGCAAGGCCGCCCCGCGCGAGCCCATCACGGCCAAGCTCGTGGCCGATCTGCTCGAGGTCTCCGGCATCGACAACATCATCACGGTGGATCTGCACCAGGACGCCATCCAGGGTTTCTTCGACATCCCCGTGAACCACATGACGGCCATGCCCATTTTCGTGGACTACTTTCGCAACAAGGGTTTCGATCCCGAGCGCTTGTGCGTGGTCTCGCCGGACGTGGGTCGCGCGAAGGCGGCGAAGAAGTTCTCCACGGCGCTCGATTGCGACATCGCCATCATGCACAAGGACCGCCCGAAGCACAACCAGGCCGAGATCACGGCGCTCATCGGCGATGTCACCGACAAGATCTGCATCCTTAACGACGACATGATCGACACCGGCGGATCCCTTGTGGCCGCGGCGGCCACGCTGAAGGCCAAGGGCGCCGCCGAGGTGTACGCCTGCGCTACCCACGGCCTGTTCTCCGGCCCGGCCTACGAGCGTTTGGAGAACTCCTGCATCGAGGAAGTGGTGGTCACCAACGCCGTGCCCGTGCCGCTGGCGCGCCAGACCGGCAAGATCAAGGTGCTCTCCATCGCGCCGCTGTTCGCGCAGACCATCGATGTCGTGTACAACAACGGCTCTATTGGGAAATTGTTCGAATAGCTGCTTGGCTGTCCGGCCCGAGTCCCCGGGGGGGAAGCCCGCGCTCAAACAGCATTGAGGCGCGGATCGCTTCGAGGGCTTCGGGCTCTCCCTTTTTGCACTTCAATGAACTGCGCGCGGGCCCCCTCCCCGGGGACTCGGGCCTACTCTTCCAAAGATGAATGACGGAAATAGGTGACAAGTTGTATATGATCGCGGGCCTGGGGAATCCGGGCGAGGAGTACGAGCACACGCGGCACAACGCCGGGTTCGATACGGTGGACGCGCTCGCCGACGAGCTGGGCGTGCGCTACTGGAAGAACGAGGGCGGGGCGCTCGTGGGGAAGGCGAGCTACCGCGGCCACGAGCTTCTACTTGTGAAGCCCCAGAGCTTCATGAACACCTCTGGCGGCCCGGTGAGCAAGCTCATGCGCGCTTATGGTGTGGCCCCTGACCATCTCATCGTCGTCCACGACGAGCTGGACATCGAGCCGGGCACCATTCGCGTGAAGTTCGGCGGCGGGCACGCCGGGCACAACGGGCTGCGCTCCATCTGCGACAAGCTGGGCACGCGCGACTGGTTCCGGGTGCGCATCGGCATCGGGCGGCCGCCGGGACGCAAGCCCGTGGTCGACTGGGTGCTCTCGCGCCCGCGCAGCAAGGACGACACCGAGGCTTTCGATCACGCGGTGTCCGAGGGTGCGGACGCGGTGCTGTGCCTCATCGACAACGGGCTGGAGAAGACCCAGCAGAAATTCAACTAGCTCGAATTCCAAGATCGAGCGTTATAATGGCGGAGGGGCGCGGTGCGTCCCTCCGTTCGTTTTGTAGCCACGTGCCAGATTTCGGGTGCCCGAGCGAAATCTCGAACGCCCTGTCATGCTGAAGGTACGGAGGTTTCCATGCATCTTTCCGAGAAGGGGCACACCTACGCCCTGTTCGCCATCGTTGTCATCACCTGCGCTTTGGGCTCTCTCACCCAAACGGTGATGAACTCCATGCTCACGGAAGTGTGCGACGACTTCGCCATCGATGCGGCGCAGGGGCAATGGGTCACGACCATCTACATGCTCACGATGGGGGTCACGGTGCCAGGGGTCACTTACCTTGCGCGCCGGTTCTCGTTGAAGCGCTTGGTGTACTTGGCGCTGGGCTTCTACCTGGCGGGTTCCGTGGCCGGTCTCTTCGCTCCGGTCTTCGCCGTGCTTATTGCGGCTCGGGTGCTGCAGGCCATCGCCACGGGCATTACACTGCCGCTCGTGCAGTCGGTGGCTATGACGCGTTTTCCTCGGGAGCGCACGGGCACGGCTATGGGCATCGGCGGTATCGCTATGGGGTTCGCGCCCAATATCGGGCCGCTTATCGGCGGTGCGCTCGCCGGCAGCTGGGGATGGCGCAGCTTCTACATCATACTTAGTGATGTTGGCAAAGCCTTTTTTGAAGTTGGCTACGCTGCCGCCCAGAAAGATCA
>OLVP01001822.1_pt1 | contig 11498 bp, 8 predicted proteins | sample 1673281 | NCBI WGS metagenome assembly OLVP01 (sample SAMEA3178940, study PRJEB25190) | human gut metagenome | biome: human gut; feature: human-associated habitat; material: faeces | place: Austria | collected 2013
AAATAAAACTGCGCCACAGCCTTGGCAGGCCATCGCGCAGCGATTTTGTTCAATTTTAGTTTATCATTCCTGTTCTTATGTGTCAAGTTCTGTGCTTATCTTTTCCCACCATTTTTCCAAATTTGACTTATCCATGAACTAGTGCCTCAGAAAAGGAAATCAAACCACTTCTGACCGAATAAACCAATATAATGCTATCAACCCCCAAAATATCCTCTCACATTTCTCCCCATCTTCCGTTAAACTACATACACAAGCAACTAATACGGAGATTTTTCTCCACACTACACATTATTGAATAGAGAGGATTTTCGAATGAAAAAAGCACTTATCACCGGTATCACTGGTCAGGACGGCTCTTATCTTGCGGAGTTTCTGTTAGAAAAAGGTTATGAGGTTCACGGTATCACCCGTCGTGCTTCGCTTGCAAATACGGCTCGTATCGAGCATATTATGGATAAAATCACACTGCATGACGGTGACCTTTCTGATTCGTCATCGCTGATTCGTATTATCAATATTGTCCAGCCGGATGAAATTTACAATCTGGCTGCGCAGTCTCATGTACAGGTTTCTTTTGATGTTCCGGAGTATTCCGGCGATGTGGATGCTCTTGGTGTTCTTCGTATTCTGGAAGCATGCCGCATTCTTGGCCTTACCAAAAAGACAAAAGTTTACCAGGCATCTACTTCTGAACTGTATGGAAAAGTAGAAGAGGTTCCGCAGCGCGAGACAACCCCGTTCCATCCATACAGCCCGTATGCGGTTGCAAAGCAGTATGGCTTCTGGATTGTAAAAGAGTACCGCGAAGCATATGGTATGTTTGCTGTCAACGGCATTCTGTTCAACCACGAGTCCGAGCGCCGCGGCGAGAACTTTGTTACCCGTAAAATCACACTGGCTGCCGGAAGAATCGCAGAAGGTATTCAGGATCATCTGGAACTTGGAAACATGGACTCTCTGCGTGACTGGGGTTATGCAAAAGATTATGTGGAGTGCATGTGGATGATTATGCAGCATGAAACACCGGAAGATTTCGTCATCGCAACCGGCGAGCAGCATACCGTACGTGATTTCACCGAAAAAGCATTCGCTGCAAACGGCATTACCATCCGCTGGGAAGGCACCGGTCTGGAAGAAAAAGGCTACGATGCAGAAACCGGCAAAATGCTGGTATGTGTCAATCCGGAATGGTTCCGTCCGACCGACGTTGATAACCTCTGGGGCGATCCGACCAAGGCCAAAACCGTTCTTGGATGGAATCCGCAGAAAACAACGTATGCTGAATTAGTAGAAATTATGGCAAAGCATGACCGTCAGCTTGCAAAACAGGAAAAAGCCATGAAAGCCGCACTTTAATTTAGGAGATGCAAAGATCATGATGGAAAAAAATGCAAAAATTTATGTAGCCGGACACCGCGGAATGGTTGGTTCCGCCATTGTAAGAGAACTGAAACGCCAGGGTTATGAAAATATCATTACCCGTACCCACAAAGAACTGGATCTCTGCCGTCAGGATGCTGTCGAGGCATTTTTCGCAGAGGAAAAACCGGAATATGTCTTCCTCGCTGCTGCAAAAGTAGGCGGCATCGTTGCAAACCAGGAAGCACTGGCAGATTTCATGTACGATAACATGACACTGGAAATGAATGTCATCCACTCTGCATGGAAAAACGGCTGTAAAAAACTGGAGTTTCTTGGATCCTCCTGCATTTACCCGCGTATGGCACCGCAGCCGATGAAGGAAAGCTGTCTGCTGACTTCCGAACTGGAAAAAACAAACGAGGCTTATGCACTTGCAAAAATCTCCGGCTTAAAATACTGTGAGTTTCTGAACCGTCAGTACGGAACTGATTATATTTCCGTTATGCCGACCAATCTTTACGGACCAAACGATAACTATCATCCAACCCACAGCCACGTACTTCCTGCACTGATCCGCCGCTTCCATGAAGCAAAGGTTAACAATCTGCCGGAAGTTACCTGCTGGGGCGACGGCTCTCCGCTGCGTGAGTTCCTGTATGTCGATGACCTTGCAAATCTCTGTGTCTTCCTGATGAACAACTATTCCGGAAATGAGACCGTAAACGCCGGAACCGGAAAAGAACTGACCATCAAAGAGCTGACAGAGCTTGTTGCAAAAGTAATCGGTTATAATGGAAAAATCAATTGGGACAGCACAAAGCCAAATGGTACTCCAAGAAAACTGCTCGACGTATCCAAAGCAACCGCTCTTGGCTGGACCTACAAAACCGAGCTGGAAGACGGCATCCGTCTCTCCTACGAGGATTTCCTGAACAACCCGATGCGTGCAGAAAGATAACGGAGAAACTTTATGAATATCGTTTTATTATCCGGCGGCTCCGGCCAGCGCCTGTGGCCGCTTTCCAATGATATCCGTTCCAAGCAGTTTATCAAAATTTTCCATACGGCAGATGGTGAACTGGAATCCATGGTACAGCGCGTTTACCGTCAGATCCGTACGATCGACAAGGATGCAACGGTAACCATCGCGACCTCAAAATCACAGGTTTCCGCCATCCACAATCAGTTAGGGGAAGATGTCGGCATCAGCGTTGAGCCTTGCCGCCGTGATACATTCCCGGCCATTGCGCTTGCCGCAGCCTATCTGAAGGATGTAAAGGGAATTTCCGAGGACGAACCTGTCGTTGTCTGCCCGGTTGACCCTTATGTGGAAATTGATTATTTTGATGCCTTAAAAGACCTCGGTGCCCTGGCTGCTTCCAGCAATGCCAACCTGGTTCTGATGGGTATTGAACCGACCTATCCAAGCGAAAAATACGGATACATTATTCCAGACACCCCGGCTCCTGTCAGCACGGTGTCGATGTTCAAAGAGAAACCGACCAAAGAAATTGCAGAACAGTATATTTCCCAGGGTGCTCTTTGGAACGGCGGTGTTTTTGCTTTCCGTCTTGGTTATGTTCTGGATCGCGCTCATGCATTAATTGATTTTGAAAACTACGAAGATCTTTTCAGCAAATATGAAACGTTAGACAAAATCAGTTTTGATTACGCAGTGGTAGAACACGAGGACCGTATCGAAGTGATGCGTTTCTCCGGCATGTGGAAAGACCTTGGAACCTGGAATACTCTGACTGAGGCCATGGACAGCCACAATGTCGGCGAAGCACTGTTTAACGAAACCTGCAGAAATGTGCACGTAGTCAACGAGCTGAATCTTCCCGTACTCTGTATGGGTCTGAAAGATATTGTAGTTTCTGCAAGCCCGGACGGCATCCTGGTTTCCGACAAAGAGCAGTCCAGTTACATCAAACCCTTTGTCAATACCCTGGATCACCGCGTTATGTTTGCAGAAAAATCCTGGGGCAGTTTCCGCATTCTGGATATCGAAAAAGAAAGTCTTACGATTAAAGTAACTTTAAATCCGGGTCATCAGATGAACTACCACAGTCATGATTTCCGGAACGAAGTCTGGAACGTTATTTCCGGCACAGGACGTGCCGTGATCGACGGCGTTGTTTACAATGTTCACGCCGGTGACACCCTGCAGATGAATGCAGGCAGCAAACACACCATTTTTGCTGATACGGAACTGCAGATCATTGAAGTCCAATTCGGAAAAGACATCAATGTACACGATAAACATAAATACGATCTGCCGTCCCTTTTCTAAATTGTAATGAAAAACCGCAAACCATTTTCTGCCCGATCTGCTGAAAATGATTTGCGGTTTTCTGTTTTACCATTTTTTCCGGTATTCTCCCGGACTCATTCCTTCTATTTTTCGAAAACGGCGCGCCAGATAATTTGCATCATTCATTCCAATTGCGGCACTGATTTCATCCACCGTCATATCAGTAAATCGAAGCAGATTTTTCGCCTGAGTAATCCGTCTTGTTTCCAGATAAGAAATGATTGTCACACCATATGTTTCTTTAAATATCTTCGTCAGATAATATTTATTAATATAAAATTTCTGTGACAGCAGTTCCAGTGTAATATGTTCCTTATAATTTTCATCCAGATAACTTTTCACCTTTTCCATGCTCATCCGTTTTCTGGCATGCGCAGCGCGTCCCTGTTCCGGATGCCAGGAATTCTTCATCAGAATCCAAAGCAGGCGGTTTAAAATCTCATTAATTTTCATATCCCGCACATAACTGTCCGATTCTGCCGCAGAATACAGGTCTGTCATAACTTCTGCCAGTTCTTCCATTTCCTTGGGATGAAAAACCGGCTGTCCGCCGCGCTCCTGATACTTTTTGTAAATATCAGGCATGGTATGACCGTAAAAATGACACCACTGCAAGGTCCACAAATCTGCCGATGTCGCATGGGAATACGGTTTTCTGCAGTCGATGAAAACACAGTCTCCGGAATGCAGCGCATACGTTTTCCCATTGTAATTCAGCTCTCCTGACCCCGATGTTACCGAAAAGAACAGATACGAAGCCAGATGCTCTCGATGCGAGGTATGCGCCGCCAGTGCATGGAGTGAACCTGTTTCCTGCAAATACAGAAGTGAAGTTCTGGCAAATTCCGACGGTGTATATAAAATACGCTGCGACGACACCGAATGGGACGACGAAGCAAAATACTCCATTCCTATCTTACCACACCTTTTTTCAGAATCATATTGGCATACTGTGCCGTCTCACCCGTTGCCACAACACAATAGGCTTCTTTTGCACGCTCATAGTAGGCAAAGCGTTCCATCGTATGTACTTTTGCTTCCGGTTCGTATCGATTCAGAACCGCTTTATACTCATCCCAGATCGGCGTCTGAACCGGATCTCCCGGCACCACTTCCATCAGTACAAAATGATCCTCATCGTACTGATCCAGCGGGAACAGCTGCAAAACAGCATCCAGCAGCTCCACTGCACCGATTCCGTCTGCACGTACAATTCGTTTTCCTGTACTGACCGTTGGAAAATTCGCATCGGCAAATACAATCTCATCTCCATGTCCCATTTCATCCAGTACTTTTAACAGTTCCGGTGATAATAACGGTGATATTCCTTTTAACATCTTTTTCCTCCTTCTACGCCAGTGAACAGCTCCATACATCTACACCGCTGTCCTGGAAAACTTCGCGCAGCCGTTTCCGCACATCTTCCTGCGTTACGCCCTTTTTCAGCACTACCTGAAGGAAACCGCCTCCGCCGGCACCGCAGATCATCTTTCCATCGATCAGATCTTCCACGGAATGGAAAATCATGTCAATACATGTATTGGTACAGCCCGCATCGAGCTTCTTTGATAATTCCCAGTGCTGATTCAAAAGCTCTGCAAATCCATCGATATTTCCTTTTTCCAGTTCAAACCGCATCAGAACCGCTGTCTGCTGGATCTCATATAAGACATCCACCGCATCCTCGATTCCTCCGACGTATCTTCCAACGACATCCCGCAGCAGATTTCTTGCCAGTCTGCGCTGCCCGGAATAGATCAGGCAGAAACGCTCATCGAGTTCTTTTCTTGTTTTTTCACTGATTTTGCACGGCACACACGTAATTCTCTGCCGGATCGCCGGTTCACTCGAAACCATCTTGATTCCAGGTGCCAGACCTCCGACCTGATCCTGCCAGCCGCCGCCAGTCGACATAATCTGTTCCATACAGAGAACACGGTCATACAGCTCTTCGTCCGTTACCTCTTTTCCCAGCATCTCATATAATGCTTTTACGCAGGCGCCCGCCAGAATTGAGGATGTTCCAAGGCCGGAACCGCGTGGAATATTAATCACCTGTGTAGAAAGATACAGACCGCTTCCCAGATTTTTCGTAATCTCCTGCACCGAAACCGGCTCTTTGTATGGAATAACGCCGCATGCGATCAGGGCTGCTTTGTGCAGTGCAAATGGATCGTATGGATTGCTGGAATCCTGTAAACTGGAAATATCGGTAAAGGTCTGCTCGGCACCGCTGTCCGCACTTGCGAGAATAATCACAGGTTCATCTACTTTCTTAACCACAACTTCGATCGGGCAGTTTCCGTCCAGCATCACAGCCGCATTCAGAACGGTTCCGCCATGCTCCATGCAGTACGGCGGCGTATCGCTCCAGCCGCCTCCCCAGTTCACACGGACCGGGAGATTTACGGTCACCTGATCTTTGCCCATCTTTGCATCCGCATCATAACTAAGGCCCTTTACCGCTCCGGCAAGAATACCGCTGCTGATGGTTGCGAAGCAGGAATCCATATATTTTTCCTCAAAGCAGGACAGAACATAATAAATTCTGATTTTTCTGCTGAACTGTTCCAGCTCCGTCTCGCTTAATCTCTGTGCTTCTTTCAGGAGTTCTGCCTTGATCCGTTCCGAAATGCCATCCCGCATTTCTTCTACCAGTCTGGTCAGGTTTTCCTTCCTGTCGATCGCCTCCAGAATCTCTTCCAGTTCTACTTTATCCGATACCTTTTCCTGCCACGGTAACAGTGCGGAAAGATCTGCTTGGTTAAAACTGTCTTTCAGTGAAATTCCATCTTCCCAAATCGGAAAACCTTCTTTCCAGGCCTCCAGTGTCTGATGTACCGCTTCTTCCATTGACGCACACACCGGATAAATCGGCGCTTCCCAAAGCGGCACCGGTAATTCTTTTCCAAACAAAGATGCTTCCTTCGGATTGTCAGAAACACCGTACATACGGACAACAAATTTTCCATTCAGCAGTTTCAGGCCATGCAGAACGGTGTGATCCGGAATCGCCTGACCATCTAATGTCACGCCGGAAATCACACATTCTTCTCCTATCTGTGATTTATGACGAATCATGCTGTCTTCCAGATAACTTCCGACACCAATCTCCGCTGCCGGACTCACATAACTATTTGATACAGCAAAGTTCTGTTCTGCACGATTCGTATGAATATGCGACGACCATCCCAGATAACAGAACTCCTCCATTCGTTCTGTCATAAGTTCCCGCAGTTCTTTTGTCGTACCAAAGTGAATAAATGCAGCAGGTGACATTCGGATCAGCTTCATCTGGTACGGATGCAGTACACTCCACAGTTCGGTCCGGCACTGCTCCAGTTCAGGTGTAAAATCTCCTTCCGGTGTTTCCTTATAATATTGCTCGAGTGTAGAATCCGACGCCAGCGGGTAGAGGAAATCGGCGTAAAAGGAAAGCCGGGTACGCTCATTTACATAAGCCGCAAATTTTTCCTTCGTATCTACCAGCTGATACAGTGCCTGCAGCATTTCGCTGTCAAAGATTACGGCTCCGGTATCAATATCTACATTCCCCTGATCATCCGAAGCCCCAAGGCTCTGCAGCTGCTCCACTGTTTTTTTATGCAGGAAACCACCTACATTTCCTTCCCCGTCTACGCGGTAAACGCCATGATTTTTTCCAATTTCCGCTGGCTCTTTAATGGAAAGTGCCGCAGCACCTTTTCCATAAAAATCAATCTGCAGCGGATTGAACAGCAGCAGTACATCTCCCGAGCATACCAGCATTCCTGCATTCATTCGTGCAGCAACACCGCTCATGGAAATCATAAATTCATCAAACAGGGTAGAACGTTTTCCATTCGGCAGAACACGCGGTACCGGTGAAAATAACTTTCCGCAGGCAGAATACTGCGGCACCCGCTTACTGTCACCGCCGGAATGGATCACCAGAATCCGCTGCTTTTCGAATGAACCTGCATTCTCATGAACGTAACGCAAAACATTCAGTGTAGCGCCGCCGCTTCCTACCCGTTTTCCGTCTGGATCCGGAAGCACTGCATAATGCGTCGATGCCGGAAGCATATTATGATCCAGACGATACTGAATCTGTGTACGGTATGATGCAGCCTGTTCCTCATTGGAAGCTGTAAGAATCACGTAATCCCATAATGGCAGATTCGGCGCTTCCAGAAGCGCGGTATACTGGTTTGTGCAGTCGATGTAGGACTGCTGTAAAAATAGAGTTTTGTGTGACATGTCTTTTCTTTGTTCCTTACTTTATCATTGTAGTATTAATTTCTGTCCCTCTCCAGGGCACGTTGTTTTCAAAATATATGTTGAAACACTTGTAATTTAGTATATCATAGATTCCGTCAAAAATCTTCCTTTTCTTATTACTATAAATGAGCAAGTTCGTGATTTTGCATAAAAGAAAGATACCTTGAATTCGATTGTGTTGTATAATGAAAGTGACCAAACCAATATTTACAGCATTCACGAAAGAAGGTGTCTCCTGCAAATACTATACATCATTCAGCATTCATATACAACCAGTTTAAAAAATTAGATTTATGCAAATCGTATTCTAATCGAATGATCAATCATCTTATGAGTATCCTGATTAGCATCTTTCTCTCTGGATACCATGGGAAAACCACGGATTTTGCTAAAAACAGTTCTTGCCACAGAACTACAATTGCCCATTTTCTCAACTCTGGAAAGTGAGATGAATCATTGCTTTCAGATACATTAAAACGGTCTGTCATTGAGATTATTTATTCAGAAGCAGCCCGCACCGGAAAACCTGTTTTCTGTATTGTTGACGATACGATAGCTTCAAAGACAAAGCCTTCGTCACGGGCCTTGCATCCAATCGAAGATGCGTATTTTCATCAATCTCATTTGAAGGGAAAACAGGACTATGGGCACCAGGCAGTTTCGGTTATGCTTTCCTGTAACGGCATTGTTTTGAATTATGCTTTTGTGCTGTACAACAAGTCGATTTCTAAAATTGACATTGTTCAGGATATCGCAAAGGGCTACAGAAAAGTCATCGCTGACCTTTATGCAGCAGGCTGCCGCAACATTCAGTTTGACGATTGTTCATGGGGCATGATAGTTGACCCTAATGCAAAGGCTATTTTTGGAGTTGACGACGCAGGACTTGAGGATATAAAAAGACTTCTGCTGAGAATAAACAACCTTGCTATCGAGGGCAAGCCTGAGGATCTTGTTATCACAACACACGTTTGCCGTGGCAACTTCCACTCAACATATGCAAGCAGTGGCGCATATGACAGCGTTGCAGAAACACTTTTTGCAGGCGAAAATGTAAGCGCATATTATCTTGAATTTGATGATGAGCGTTCAGGCGGTTTCGAGCCTTTGAAAGCAGTAAGCGGCGACAAGAAGGTAGTCCTCGGACTTATCACATCAAAGAAACCTGAACTTGAGGACAAGCAGGCTGTTATCGACCGTATCCACGATGCTGCAAAATACATCTCACTTGACAGACTTTGCCTTAGCCCACAGTGCGGCTTCGCTTCCTGTGAGATAGGCAACAAGCTCACAGAGGAGGAACAGTGGGCAAAGCTTGCTCTTGTTAAGGAGATCGCCGAAGAAGTTTGGGGATAACCAACAGATTTAACATATATCCCGAGGGATACTCAATATTCTTGATAAAAAATGACTCGCGTCAAAACATATCCAACTTCTTAACAGATCATATGAGTGCGGAGAAAAGGATAAATAAAAAAAGTAGGGAGCGTTGCCAAATCGGTAGCACTCCCTATAATATTACTTGTGGCTCTTAGGTTTCTGTTTTAAAATCTCTTGGATCTCTGCAAGATGTTTGGCTGTAAAGGTAATTGTATCACCACTTCCTATAGAGATTTTAACAGTACTTTCATCGTAAATATCATAGTCTAAAATACGTTCAATAAACGCTTTCCTTATGGAATCATTATGCCTAAGTGCTTCAAATTTCTTACTGCATTCCAAACATAGTGTGATTCTTAGCTCAGAAAAGAAGTATTCAGGAGTATTTTCGATGTTATTCACTTCAATATAGTTTTTATTCTTAGCAACAAGACACATTTGACAGAAACATAAATCGCTTCTTTCTTCCGGAGCGTATCTATTCAACATAGATTCCCTTGAATACTTCCTGTCATATGGTTTGATCTGATTATCATGGGTTTTGATTTTTTGAACTTTTTTCATCTCTTCCACAGTGATGATTTTTGCTGGAGCTTTCCAAAGTTTTCGTATATGTTTAGCAAGAAAAACTCTATTTCCGGCTTGTTCAGATGGAAATTCAAATGAATAAGAAGTAGTATCATAGCTCCCATAAGAAAGATATTCAAGATTATACTCCTGTAATAACGCATCAGAAAGTAGACCGGCTCGATAGAAATTTCTTAACAGTTCTTCATAATTAATAAAATAGTGGTCGGGATCATCGAGCAGTTCTTCAACTTCATCTTGGGTCAACTCTTCATTATAACGTAAATCATCATAATGAATTTCGTTAAGCGGTTGATAACATAGATCCATCGCCAGACTTCTACATTCTTCGTGAACTGTAATCTCCATAAGTAGTTTGGTTGTGAAGTATCCTTGTTTTTCTTGCTCACATGTGAACAATTTATTCATAGTAATCTGTCCCAAAGCATTCTTTAGAGGCACATGATTTGCACGTAATAAACCAAACGAATCATTTTTCGTCAACCGTCCTGCTTTGTATTCAGCAATTATATACTTATAGATGGAGGTTATATCCTTTCCGCTGTTTATTATTTCTTTTAACATGGCATTATACCTGCTATGTTCATATTCAATGCTCATTTCATTTATGTTTGCAGAATAAATTTTTTCACACTTAGACTTGGGAAGAAGCTTTTCATTTAATACATAATAATTGTCTTCAGATCTTGTTGAACTAGGTTTTACAAAAATACTGTCCTCTTTCCAAGAGATATATTCTGTTGCACCGGATTCTATACCATACACCGGAATGATTTTCAAGTCTTTTATTTTATAAATATATTCATCATGAGTTTGAACAATAAATTCATTATTAGCTTTTTCAAGATATTCATACAGGGCAGTACGAAAACCTTCATCTCTGATAAAGCGTTCTGCATATTTGAAGATAATGGGAAGTACAGTAGAATATTTGGCGTCCTCACAAGCAAAAGCATTCAAAACAGAATCATAATCGCCTGTTTCTTTATCAATGACAGATGAAGAATCAATACCTTCATATTTGGAAAGTGAGAGCTTTCTAATGATATAAATCGCTGCTTCAGGAAACCGATAAGCTGTATGTTGAATTGGCACAGCAAAAACATCATTGTTATATGTTGGAATAATCTCTTTCCTTTGGAGTTGCGCTAAAAAATCATATTCATTTAAATATCTGTTATCAAATGTTTCATTAACATACACTCGCACAGCTCCTTGAAATCGAGGTATAAACCTAAGAAATCTGAACACTTTCGACCTCTCATCTTTTTTTAGAGAATCAATTACATCTATTAACCCAGCATATATTTCTCTGCGAATAATATTGTTCCATTTTGAACCTTCAGTTTCAATTTCTTCTCTTGAAGTTGTTAGTGAGAAAGGTGCATCAATCGCAATAGGTATTCTAATCTTATGTTTTGTGGGAAGCCCGCAATATAAAGGGAAATAATAATTTTTCTCAATTGAAAACTCAGGAACAAAAAATACGATTTGCTGATCAGCTGATATTACACGACTCCAGTTCATTCGCTCTTCTAATGTGGCTTCATCCACAATTGTAAAATCGTGATGAAAACATTTGAAGACATAG
>OLVP01001825.1_pt1 | contig 11494 bp, 9 predicted proteins | sample 1673281 | NCBI WGS metagenome assembly OLVP01 (sample SAMEA3178940, study PRJEB25190) | human gut metagenome | biome: human gut; feature: human-associated habitat; material: faeces | place: Austria | collected 2013
AATTTCTTTTATTTCTTTTGTTCCAAAAATCTGATTTTTCTCTATTTCATCATACACCTTAAGAATATTTGCTTTCGAAGGTTCATTATATTTTTGTTGCTCAATCGCCGACTTTATCCTATCAACCGCCAATTTTTTATCGTCAATCGCCGACTTTTCTTCTCCAATCGCCGGCTTTTGGTAATCAATCAACGACTTATTGACTGCAACAGCCAATTTTTTAAATGAATCGGCGGTTTTTTCAACAATAGTCTTTCCGACTTTTGAATTATAAATAACCGCCTGCAACATAAACGCATTTGTATGATAAACTGGATCTTTTAATCCAACCTGCTCCAATTCATTACACATACGATTAACACCTTCACCAAATTCTTTTACAAATTTATAGTTCTTTAAAAACTCTGCAATCTTAGGATTTCTAGAAAAACGTGTGAAACGTATATTATCTGCTCTTACAAGTCCCGGAAGTTTCCCAGGGCTTTCAACTGTTATATGGTCATCAAACATTTTTATCTGAATATCTGTACCAGTAATACTGTAAGCTCGATGAGTAACTGCATTTACAATCAATTCTTGTCTGACAAACTTTGGATATTCCTCATCTGTAACAAATGTTCCATCTGGTCCAAGATATGTTTTTTCTTTTACCTGTGTATCCAAATATGCAATTGCCTCATTTATCATGTTAAGCAGTGTGCCTTCAAAGATAACATCCTTAATTACATTCATCTCTGTTCCAAATTTTTCTTCTGTTCCCTCATAACGTATAAAACGAATCCTTGCACGAGGAAAGAAATTTTGCGGATTCTTTCCAAATAACAAAATTGCAGCGGTACTGATTTGAATCTCGCCATCTTTTTCTTTTATGAACCCTCTGTTTTCTTTGAGATATTCCAATGGACTTTTCCCATAATCGATCTTATCTGTATATTCTTTTACAAAGTCCATATCTATATCATCTATTGTAGCATCGGGTACCGCTTTGTCTTCAAAGTAACGTTCTCCCTTGTCATAATTAAGCTGAAGGCGTTCTTCAAATGTCTGCAATTTAGATTTATCACCAACTCTTAAGAATACATCATCTGCCTGATTTGCATGCACCTGTGGACTTGCGTCAATATGCATTACAAGTACATGATTCTCTCTTCCCTTTTCATCGACGCAGGGTACTTTTTCTATTCCAACTTTAATAGTCGGATTACAAAAATCAAATGGCACTCTTAGAAGTTCATTTAACTTCTTGGTTTCAAAATCAATGCCTTCAATTCTTTTTGTCCTATCGGTTATACCTATTGCAATATCTCCACCATCCGCATTAGCAAATGCAACAATCGGTATTGCTAAATCCTTTGGAGAAATATTTATACTTTTCCGATCAAATGTCTGATTTTCTTCCTTTGATAAAATTTCTTCAATCGTCATTGCATTCACCTTCCTATAATTTTTCTTTCTAATTTTCTTTGTTGAAATTATTTACATTTTTTATCATGTATCCATATATATTTTTTCTCTTTTGTACCACAAGTATGTGAATAACATACATCCAAAAAAAGATAGGACAATAACTGCAACCCATATATACCTACAAGTGCATACGCAAACTACCAAATAAAACAATATTGAACTTATAACTATAATACAAGGTGCCTGATTATTAAATGCTATAAAAAACCTTTCCATCTTTGAACTCATAAATTCTTTTCTTTTTACTATAAGTGTCCATAATATTAATGTAATAAAATATATACCAAAGGAAATTATATCATTCATTTTTGTTTCCACTTCCACACATCTCAATATCATAGTTGCTATTGTAATAAAATAAGCCAATAAGCAATACCAGTTCTCTTGTAAAATCCAAATTCTATTATTCTCTAAATATTCTTTTGCAAGTTTATTGCTCTTCTTTTTAATTAGCTTTAAGTTTTTCACTTTAGTATGTTTTTTTATTTCTTTCTGTATCTCTTCAGATATATCTCTATTAAAATCACTTGATTCATACGCTAAAACTTTTGTTTTTATCTTTATATCAATTTCTTCCGCTACATCAGCATTTATTTGTTGAAATTCTTGCATTAATCTTTTTTGCGTGGTTGGCTTTCTGTCTTGCATTATGTATTACTTTCCTCCGTTCATTTAACTTGTCTACAATTTTACAAATTCTCCTATCTTCATATTAAATCGACACTTTATCAAACTTTTTTCATTTACAAGCATTGTTTAAATCCAGTATATTCATATTTTTATTAAAAAGCTATTGCGGTATAAATCCGCTTCTATCGACATTAGAATTACCCGAAAAATGAATATAATTAATATTACTCTTTAATTCTTCTGCCGGCTCCTCATTCTCAAAAATAATTATCTGATACTCTTTAGCAAATTTTGCTAATTGTTCATATACAGCCATTTTTATGTTTTTCCCAACACTCTCATCCTTTTCCTTCGCAACTTTATCTTTTTCCTTAAATGTAGTAAGAGGTGTATCCAAAATTATTATACCCGGATGGCAAAGTTTGTCATCATAACAATATTTCATTAAAGCAATCAAAAAAGCTGAATTAATAATTGCCCTAGCCCCCTTTCCAAATAGTTGTTTATTCTTTCCATCTATACGAAGATCTTTATTATTTTTTTCAAATTCAACTACAGAATTTTTTTCTATAAAATTCCATGAAGTCAATATTTTTTTTACTATTTCAGAAAGCTTTTCTACTTTTTCATCAGGAATATCTTTAATACTATTTTTTGACTTATTTGCAGTCTTTTCTTGACTACTCAATTCGTCAATCCTATCTTCATACTTTTTTAATTTGGAATCAGTTGTATATAATGCACTCCAAAGTTCTCTTTTTTCTAACAAGTTACTTATTTCCTCAAGTTTTGAATCTATAACTGGTCTTAAACTTTCATTTATATCACTGACAAGTCTATTAATTTTATCTATTAATTCCCTATTCTCAATTTCAATTTTTTCCTTATTAATTTCACCATTTTCTAATGTTGCTTTCAAATCTTCCATCAAAAGCTCTGTTTTTCTCTTTTCTGCATGAAATGCTATTTGACACAAAGATTTTTGATTAACATCCACTATATTTTGACTAATAGCATGACATACTGGACATTCTACATCCAACAGTTGCCCTGTTACATTATGTGCCGCTTCTATAAATTCCAATCTCTCAATATCTGATTTATAATTTTCCATAAGCAAATGAAATTTACGCACATTATCTGATATTCTTTGTTTTTCATAATTAACTTCTTTTAATCGTCTTACGAGAATACCATATTCTTCCTCTTTACTTAGTAAATACTCCTTTTTCTCATCTATAATGTTTTCCAATTCTTCAATTTTTTTATCCAAATCATCAATAGACGTACCTACTACTGCCACCTTCAGTTTTTCTATTTCAGTTCGTAAATCTGCACATAATAGTTCTAATTCCTGAATTTGCCCCTTTATATGAGATTTAATAATATCTGGCGATTCAGCTTTTTTAACTTTTAAGTAATCTTCTCCCGTGATAATTGTCTGAAAAGCTGTCCACTCACTTACCGCTAATGTATTACCTCTTGTGCTTGTTCTATGTACTGGTGAAAATTTTTGAGTAATCCTTCCTTCATTTACCATTATGAGCGGTATAAAATCTCTAAATGTAAATTTTTTTGTTTCACCTGTAGTAATTTTTTTTAATAAATTCTTATAGCTACACCCACAAATACTCAAAATTTTTTCTGATATATTCTTATCTGTTTTGCTCTCCGCTTTTATCTTTTCAAACGATGTATCTTTATTTATATTATCAATATCCGAATATATCCAATATGCATTATCTTTATCGTTAAAATCTCTCCGTATTGTAAATATATTTTCACTAAAAGTCTCTATTTCAAGATATACACTATTATATCCATCTGCTTCTGGTGGTAACTCAGGCACATCACTAGATCCAAATCCAAAATTAATGCACTCAAACGCAAAAGATTTTCCTGTATCAGAGGCTCCTGCAATCACATTTAATCCTTTTTCAAAATTAAGACATGCATCTTTCTTATTTTCTCCTCTTAAAATCAATCTTTTTAAAATGAATTTTGACTTCATATTTTTTCACCCTTTTCTAAATCACTTTTCCAATTTTTCATATTTTTTTCAACATATTTATGTATCTCGTACTCTGTTCTTTCTCCAAAATACTCATCTACACATCTTACATATTCAACATATTTCCTTGAATAATTGCAATCCAGCATATGACTTATATTCTCTGAAAATTTGTCTGCATAATAACGAATACCAAATTCTGATAATTCTATCTGCACAAGACCTTTAGATACCAAAAAAGATAGTGCGTTACGAACCATCAAATTTCTCACAAGAATTTCAGATGAATGATTTGGATTACTTGGATGCAAACATAATTTATCAGAATATATATCATCTATATGAACTGAAAAATAGTCATATATAGTCAATGTTTCCGCCCGCATCTTTTTTTGTGTACAAACCAATATTAATAAAATTCGACAACCTATTTCTTGTTTTGAATTATATATCTCCATTCCCATCACTCCACATAAGCTTTCCATCATTAACTAATTCATGACACATTCCATTTTTATCTTGTACCTTTATATCCTGTATTTCCGCACTAGACAAATCTAATTCCACTGCTTTTCCAGTTGTACTCTTTACTCTTTCCAATTTCGATTCATAGCTTTTTTCATATATATCTGCTATACCAAATTCAACTTGTTTTTTTAACGATTCGTACTCCCCTTCATCCACAAGTTCATCACGTGCAAATCTTTTTAGTGACTGTGCAGAAAAAAAGCCTTCTCTCTGTCTCGTAAAATGATTAAATAAATTTGGGTTACGTTTTAATTCATTATCATCTCCATATAAATAATTATCCTCTTCAGAATACACTTCTAACAATTGTTGCACATATGGCAATTTCTTTTCATCCTGTGAAAGACTTTCATCAGGTTTTTCTGGCATTGGACGTTTTTTTATTCCCCCACCAAAATGATATTTGTACCAATTTGTTTGACTAAATTGTTCTAAAAATTTTATTGGCGATACATCTTTTATAATAGAAAAATCAAACTGCTCTATATATTTTTTTAATTCATCTGTTAAGTTTATTCCTTCAGATAAAATTTGTTTTTTTCCGCCGCAGTGTTTATCCCACTGCTTAATTAGCTCTGGTCCTATCGTTGCAGGATTTTCAATATATTTTCTAAGTTTTGTTCCTACACCCTTACTAGCTACAATATAATACTTTTCTGGAATTTTATATTCTCCCACATATGTATAGTAACATAATTTTCCAAACTCTATCCAATATTGAGATGGTGTAAGTGGAGCATCATAATGCTTACATTGATAAATATCATATCTATTATAGATATCATCTAAATATGCTACCACATCTCTTCCTGCGTCAGATGAACCGCCCATCAAAACAACATCATAATAATCTTTGCTTTCTTTTAAATATGAATACGCCCACTCTCCCACAATTCGTTCATATTCTGCAGCATCTATTTTTTCAAGTCTTACAAGTGGCTCCATCATATCAAATATTCTTTCTTTGTTATTTGGCACCATAGGTCTAACCAACTCTATCGTTTTCATAAGCAACTCACCACCTCTCTACAAATACACTTCTCTAACCAATTCCATAACTTTTTCAGCCAGCAGCTCCAAGTTATCGCCTTCTGTCATAGATACTATATCTTCTTTATCCTCAAAACACTTCCTGAGAATATCTATAATTACCTTTTCATCCTGAAGTTCCTTTTCCGACAACTCTTTTATCTTTTTCTCTATTTCAATAGATGCATCCGCAATCTGATTACATCTTCCATAAGAACTGCCTATATCCTCTGCTACCATAGTGCCATAGCTTTCTTTTTCATACGGATTAAATCCATAAAAAGCTTTGCTTGCAACCGGACAGATAGCATCATAGATAATCTTTGCTCCCAGTTCTCTTTTTATCTGTCTAGGATATATCAATTTACCTCGGTCTGCTTTCATCTCAAGTTTTTCCTCAGCCATTTTACTAGCGTTTGTAATACGCATAAGATATGCAAGCATTCGATTAGCAAAATTTTGCTCTGATATTTTTTGTCTACCTATATCTGGTATATATTGGTTAATCTCATGCTCACTAATTGTCTGATTATCAAGATACAGTTGATACATCTTTGATGCACATAATTTTACAACCGCTATGTTTTCCAATCTTTTATTCCCAATATGATTTAGAATTTCCATCTGTACCCAACCATACTGCTTATCTCCAACCTCGTCAGGACAGAAAAACATATTTTGCACATATCTATATCCCTGTTTCATGATAAAATCATCAAACGCTAATTGATATAAATATTGCTTTGTGACATCTCCTACGCCCGGTTGTCCACTAATGATAGCCTTATCTCCATGTATTTGATAATCTATACAATAATATTTTGCATCATATATTCCAAAACAATAATCTTTTTTCTGTTCATCAACAGGATATATGCATACCAAATCAGGTTTTAATGTTTCCACCTTCGGATCTTCTACATCCGGAAACTCTGTTTTTCTCCATCTTGGTGATTTAATCACTTTTCTTAATGTTTTATCTTTATATTCAACTTTATTCCATTCCTGATTACTTAATGGAAGATCTACTATTTTCTTATCTAGAACACTTCCAAAATTATCCGCACATACTTTTTCCCAAACCAAGTTAAAACTATTAGTTCCATATAAACTATAGCTCACATCATTTTTATCTGTTTTCTCGTTAGCAATATATGTATATATTGTTTTTAGAAGATTCTGTTTCCTTGTAATATATTGAGTTTGTATCTCAGACTGCAACCGATATAATATATAACTCGCATCACCAAAATCAGACATTTCTTCTTGTGTCAGCTCAACTTCTGTTAATTCAAATAACTCTAAAAGTCCTGCATCTGATAATTCTTTGCTACATTGTGTAAGAACGCATTCATGTAACCGCCGAAAATAATCATAGTCATTGTCAATCGTATTCTTGGTTTGTAATTCCACATAATATGGTTTGTTATTCTGTATAATTGCAAATGTTTCATTTATAGTCTTATCCCATAAAATCTCACCTTCTCCATTTGTTTCAATTATTTCTTTCTGATTTGTATACAAACCATCAGCATAATATGTCTCTAACAAATGAATAGATACAGCCAGTCTATTAAAAATCTTACTATCATCTTCTCCATTAAACAGATAAATCAATTGTTCTGATGCATTGTATTTTTTTATAACCTTTAAAACCTGCTTTAGATTTTCAAATAAATGTTCTGTTGATTTGATATATTTAGGATAACATTTAAAAACTTGTCCATCGATTACAACAACTCCAACATAATCAAATATATATTCTATATCGCTTGAGCTGTCTATTACATCAGTCAAGACAATATCCTCATTTGATAAATCATCAAAATCCGGCTTATTCTTTTTTACAGCTTTAACTACTCCATATTTTTTAAGAATCCCGACAATGCGTCTGGTTTCTTCCATATTTATGTTAATTAAATTTTCTGTTATTTCCTGTAAAGAATAATGCTTTCTTTCACGAAAGAAACCTTTCGTCATTATCTCTCATCCCCTTTTTATATATTTTCCAAATCTTCAATTCCAAATATGCCTTCACCATCCTGTTCAAAGGCTTTACATATTTCTGAAAAAATCATCTTTCCATTCTTTTTATGATGACCTATAAATATGTTCTCCGGACGCATCTTCATAACATCTTCAAACAAATACATGATTACTTTACTTTCAAATGCTTTTATATAACTATTCTCTTTTTGATGCATATCTTTAAGTGCTTCGTTATCTCTCTCAGTCAGAGAAGCTTCATCTTTTGCTTCTAATTCGTCTATTTGCTCTTTATTGTTCTTTATCTCGTCTAACATATTTTTAGATATAAAAAATGGTCCTAAAAGCTTGTCTTCATTAACCTTACACTTTTCAGATGTCAAAATATTATTTATCCTTGTTCTTAAACTATCCCAGCCAATATAATGATCCGCTTTATTTTCCTTAAAACACATTGGTATGACATAATCTTTTATTGCTGCAACCTGCTCATCATCATTAACACTTAAATATTCGAATTCCCATCTACGCTTAAATGCTGTGTCCATTGGAAATACGCCCTGATCTGCACTGTTCATTGTTGCCCATATGTACATATTTTCTGGAATTTTCATATATAATAATTTACTAATCTCCTCTTTTGTGTATTTATCTTCATCCTTCTGTTTAAATATTTTATTGCCATATTCATTGTTTTCTTCAGAATTCAAACACAAAAGTTCTTTTCTCAAATATTTTTTTATATCTTCTGTTGTTGCAATCGGATATTCACTAACACCATCTTTTCTATCTAACAACTGAAAAACATCTCCAAAAACTGCTGCCACATTAGCCCTATTAATTTCTTCTACAATAAGTAAATAATCCTCACCTGGATTATTTACTGCTCGTGTATAAACTCTCATAAATGGTCCAGGAACATACTCATATGTTATATCCCCTGGCTTTTCTCCCTGAACAGGTTTATATGTACCAACAAATTGTGAAAACGAATAATTAGGATGAAAAGTCACCCTTTCAACATTATCACCAAAAACCACACTATCTTTTTCAAGTTTATGGCTTTTACCGGTTCCCGGTGCACCAAATATTATTCTATTTTTTTCACCTTTATTCTGCTTATCTATAGAATATACATAAGTAGGGTTAAGTTTTCCCCATGCCATATGTAAAGCCTTTGTATCATCATATTCAACATTTTCCGTAGCATTAACAATTGTTGCTGTTAGAATCAATTCATTTTGATTTCTAATATTTATATCTGATACAAACCAACATGCATTTTCTCCTAACCCTAATTGTTTCTTCATCTGTTTTATAAAGATATCATTAGAATATATATCTTCATTGTCATAATATGTATTACTAGGTCCATATTTAACCCTAAGTCTCCCTGCATGTGACATAGAGGTGTCTCTTGTAATTAACAGAATATATTTCCCGTCATCTATGAGCACATCATTTACATATACTTTCTGAAAAAGAGCAGCTAAAACTACTGGTGAGTTCTCTACATTTCCAAAAACTACATTTCCACCTTTTCCTATTTTAGTTGAAACTTTTTCCAGTGGAACTGCGGAATATACCATTCCTTTTAATAATTCATCAATTTCTGCATCATTATTTATTTTATGTTCCTTTCCCTGCCCCAACGCCGTTGCCCAATTAGGTGTTGAACCTCCAACTTTGACCTTATGCCCAAATGCTAGTGTTGCAAAATCTATTTTCATAATAATTGCCTCCATATATGATTTAATAATATTCCAACAAGATTTACATCCCAACCATTAGCTGCTCGCTTAGATAACTGTGTATATGACTGATTTGCAAAATCAATTTCTCCATCCTTAAATCCCATCAATCTAAATTGTTCTGTCACCGAATATTTACGAACAATCTCTATCCCATCAGGACCTGTAGGCTCAACCAATCTTAATTTATTATGCTCAGGTGCTAAAATTGTAATGCTAATGCCATCATCTCTTATCTTTCTATTGTATAAATCAAAGCAAGATGCTTCTGAAACAACAAATGATGGTATCCCATAAAAATCCTTTATCCTCTGGATCTGTTTCTGTGACAGATATAAGAAATCTTCTGGATTATCATCAACAAAATCTTTCAATCTTAATCCATTTTCAATAGTCGGTGGTGTCATTGAGAAATCATCTGGCAATCCTCCTAAGCGAGCAAACATCCATAGTCTTTCTCTGTTTTGTGGAATTCCATAATCCTTTGTATTAAGTATCGCATATTTTAAATCTCCATACCCCATTTCTTTTAATGAATTCTTCAACGTATTGAATGTATTTTCAAACCTTTTCGTAGCTAGTCCCTTTACATTTTCCATAAAAATATATTTTGGTTTTTTTACAGCACAAATTCTTAAAATATCATATAATAATGTTCCCCTTCCATACTGATCATTTTCTCCTTGTTGCATTCCTACAGTAGAAAATGGTTGACAAGGAAATCCTCCTGTAAACAAATCAAATTCAGGTAAATCTTCTGGATTTATCTGTGTTATATCTCCCCAGTTATGTATAGGCTTTCCTTTTTTGTCCGTATGATTAGCATCATATAATGCAGAAGCAAATTTATCAAATTCCGAATATCCGACAACTTTGTGATTTATCCCCGCTCGTTGCAGTCCATATGTTGCACCTCCATAGCCGGCGAAGCCTTCAAATACTCTAATTTGTTTGTGTCGTTTTAACTTATTCATTTATAATGTTACCTTTCAATTAATTGTTACAAATTACGTTTAAGCCTATTAATGACTTAACCATTCATTTTCTATTTCTTCATAAGGATAATCTCGTTCTTCACAAAATCCCTTTATATTTCTCATAGCAGCAATATTAGGTCTAGCCTTTCCAGTTTCCCATCTATTTACTGTCGAAGACGCTACACCTAGCTCTTTTGCGAAATCTTCTTGTGTCATTAAAAACTTTTCTCTTAATACTCTTATTTTATCGGATAATTTCATTACACTTGTGCCTCCTGCTCATTTTACAATCATTATAATAGCATAAAACAGGCGTTTTATCAAATAAATATGCAAGGGGAATAATGGCAGAGGAGTCATCTCAGTCAGCTTTGTCCACAGGTTCCGTTTCTCTAATTTCCACATATTCACCTTTATCTGTTACGTCAGTAATATCTTCATCCATTCTTTCCGTATTTACATAAGACACATTACGAATATCTGGCATTACAGACGTATCATTCTGAATGTTGTCAGGATTCGTCACATCAACATTTCTATCAGGCTCAACGACTGTTGCCGTTGCTTTCTCAACCTCAGTATTCTCTTCCATCCCCGGTATCTCAACATCCCTGTCAGCAACAATCTCCTCATTCCCCGACACCGCATAATAAGCCGTATACAAATCTTCTTTTATAATGTCATCAGCAAGCTATATCTGCCTCTTAATTTCCATTTTCTCCTGCTTAAGCTCATCCAGTTCTTCCTGCACTTCCATATGCCATATCTGATATTCCCGGTACTGCTCTTCATTCTTTATACTGCGTTTCCGACTAGAACTTTCTCTGTATATCTCCTTCTGCCTGTCCTCAATCTGCTGAATCCTATCTTCTTTCTCACTTATGAAATCCACAAGCTCCACAATACTTTTGATGTCATTATTCACAAGCAGCAGATATTCATCCTGTAACTGATGAAACCTCTTCAAATCCTCTGCATACTTTGCTCCACCGACTACAAAACGCTTCTGTTCTACAACCCTTAATCTGTATAGCTTTGCATAAAACTTCTTCTGGAATGATGACAGCTTCGCCCTGTGCAATCCCCTGATATCCGACGAATAAAAGTAAGGCTTT
>OLVP01001826.1_pt1 | contig 11493 bp, 17 predicted proteins | sample 1673281 | NCBI WGS metagenome assembly OLVP01 (sample SAMEA3178940, study PRJEB25190) | human gut metagenome | biome: human gut; feature: human-associated habitat; material: faeces | place: Austria | collected 2013
AAAGACAATTATGCACAATGCCGAATATGGCTAAAGCCACAAAAAATACTTGAAATATGGCTAAAGCCATGCTAAGATTTAATCAAGCTAAACGACAGGCACACAACAAAGACACTAAAGCAAGTCGGATAGCAAAGCACATTTATAAGGTAGGTGATAGCAGTTAAAGCAACAATCACGGTGGGTCGTGAGGAGCCTAACAAGCTACCGGACATTGAAAACCTAATAGTTATGATGTTCACTCTGGAAAACATCCGGTTACATATCCGACCTAAAATAAATGTGATAGGATTTACAAATGTAGGTTTTTTGATAGAGGGTTTTACTTAACAAATCACTTTCCGCTACCTCAAAAAAGCGGACTACAAATACATAAGATTTATTTCACTTCCAATTTTCGCAGAGAGGAGGTGAAAACAATGTACTACATAACTTATAATAGTGAGACAGTCGTATATGATCGACACGGCGAAAAATTAGTTGCTTGCCCAACTGATTCCGAAGCCTACGAATATATACAAGACCATCTCACAGATGATTAATAAAAGTATATCAAAACTTTTGGGGCGTGTCAATTCTGACACGCCTTAAATAATAGTATCAATCAGCAAAAATATCTGATATAATAAGCATTGAGGAGCGTGATTGATTTTTATGATGACAACAAGCGAAAAAATGAATTTAATTTTACAGCGTTCCGGCAAGACAAAAAAGTGGCTTGCTGAACAATGGGGAATTTCCCAGCCGTCCATATCTCAAAAATTTAAAGAGGATAACTGGAAAGAATCCGATCTAAAAAAATTCTGTGAAATTATGAATCTTACTTATGTAATTAACTTTACAGATTGGAACGGCGAAACGGTGTAACTAAAAGGCTATTACAAAAATAATTAAGTAATAGCCTAAATTTACGCTTGACATATTAGGCAATAGCTTATATAATTAGTCTATAATCAATCACGCACCTTGACAACTAAATACGACATCGGAGGATGCCGGACTGCCTCCATTATCAAAAACCGGCTCAGATGAATCAATCTGGAGCGGAGAGTATAAGATACACCGCAATAATAAAAGTTTGCGAAAAGTGCATGAATCGCATATAATAGAAGCAAACTTATAAAGTAGGTGAGACAATGACGATAGAAGAACAGATTAAAACCGCATTGATTCATAGCGGTTTAACTCAAAAGGAATTCTGTCAAAAGATAGGGATGTCTACATCATCTCTGATTCAGCGCATGAAAACTGGGAAATTTACAAAACAAGAACTTGAAAAAATGGCGTCCGCAATGGGAGCTACTTATATTTCTTATTTCCAGTTTCCAGACGGCAAACAATATTAAAGCACTTTTTGCGAGTGCTTTTTCTCTCACCTTTAAATTTATGAAAACATAAATTAATTTACGAAAACATATTGACAAGGCAATGATCATAGGTTATATTAGAGACACAAAGTTAATGAAAACATAAATTAACTTATGAAATCAGAACCTTGACAACTAAACATTCCCCAGCACGAAACCCAATAGGACGGGAGACGATGCAAAGCGTGAAAATCGTTTGTGGGTAGGGGCAATAGAAAGATGATGGAGCAGACATCCGAAAAAGGTCGGGCTGTATCGCCATAGTACACAAAGGAGCAGACATCCGGGGAAAAGGTCGGGTAAGCGCCACCATATGGCGCACACGGCAGAAATCAAGTCACGCCTGAATCCCTACGGCTCAGAAATCAGAAATGAGAATGAGGGCTGATAAATTCAGAAACCGCTTGAAACTATGCAACCGCTTGCAATCGGTAGACGGTTAACCAGTCCGGCGGGAGTTCACGACTTCGGCAAGTGACTTACAAAATTTAAAAATCAAGGAATGATTAGACGTTTTGTAACATATATGATATACTGATTTTATCAAATGATAGGTGGTGGATTTATGAGCAATGCAATTATAACAGATATGGCAGGTGCCTATATAGAACATTCGGAAGTTATTACAAATTTCGTGGCGTGTGTTTATTATCAGTTAAAAGATAGCATATGCCGTGTATACCCGGATAACGTACAGTATAAATGGGAGATTGACGGAGAGGAAAAGAAAGTTGTGCCGGATGCGTCTATTAATTGTAGAGTGCATGCTAAAAAAGGGAATTCATTTTTGGATATTCCAAGATTTGTGATGGAAGTTGTTTCACCGTCTACAGAAAAATATGACAGGACTGAAAAAAAAGAGATTTATAGATCTCAGGAAGTTGATGAATATTGGGTTGTTGACTGGCGAAAAAGACAGGTGGAGATATATATATTAGATTACGATGATGACGTTCCACAGTATTATTTGTTTGATGTGATAACAGAAGCGAACAAAAAAGAATTAAAGATTGTTCATTTTCCTCATATTAAAATTGATTTTGATGAATTGTTCAATATTTAGAGAAATGAGAGGGAGGCGATAGGTTGACGATACAGCAAAAAATAGAAGTAGCGTGTAGTATTGCAGGAATAACAAAAAAAGAACTTGCGGAACGCCTGGGAATGTCACCACAGGCATTAAGACAAAGAATGATGACTGGCAAGTTTTCAGATCAAGACTTCCACAATATAGCGAAAGCTTTAGGAGCTACTTATAAATCAGGTTTTTATTTCCCAGATGGGAACAAAGTAGACTAGACATTTCTTATCATGAATTTGAAGGTATTATCTAAAAATAAAGGAGGAATAAATTGAGCATCAAACAGATTGTTGAAAATATTTTAGAAGAAAAAAAAGAAGAAGGGAAGCGAATAACTAAAAAGGATATTGCTGATTATTTAGGAATATCCAGACAAAATTTTGTCAATAAGTTATCCAGAGATACTTTTTCTCCTGAAGAATTGTCAAAGATAGCCGAAAAGCTTGATTGTGACCTTGTTTTTAAGAATGATGAAAAAGAATATATTATAAAATATTAGAAGAAGTCAAATTTTTATGACTTCTTTTTTGTGTTTCGAAAAAGCGAAACTAAAAAGTGTACAATATAAACGAAACTAATAAGTGTACTTTGTGAAAAATGTCAATAGAAAAACGAAACCAAATAGTGTACAATATAATCAAGTTAAGAAATGATTCTTTTCTAAAAGTTCCACTTACCAACAGGGGCGGGCTGTTACCGCCAAACAAAAACAGGCATTTTCGTGAAGTCGTAGCCAAGTCGACGAAGTGCAGCATTGCGAAAAAGCGAAAATGTAAAAATTGAAGGTGTCCTGTAATGTAGCCAAAGACAGTTACAAGCCTGTAAATACAGAGTACAGGGGAAAAGGAAGAAAGGAAAAAATTATGAAATACACAAAATCACAGTTAATGAAAAAAAGTATAAAACAGTTGAAAACAATAGCTTTACCGCTTGCCATTGCCTATTACAGTAGCGAAAATTGCCATATTTCTTTTGGTGGACGAAATCCGGAAGATGTGGCGAAAATACTAGTTGCTACAGCTACAAAGAACTCTTTAATGAAAGATATTCTAAGTCTTCAGAAAGAAATTGCATAGAGGAGGAATAAAACTATGACGACATTAACATTAAATAAAGAATTAAACGGTATTGAAATTAGATTTGACTGCAAGCCGATTTCGAGCACTTTGGAGAGCCTCAAAAAGAGCGGCTTCCGGTGGCACCGCCAGAAAAAATTTTGGTACGCAAAACAGACACCAGAACGCATTGAGTTGGCACAGTCAATCACAGATGGAAAAGAAATCAAAACAGGAACCACGAAAGAAAAGGCTGAAAAGAAAAATGTTTTTGGTGTAAAAGTCGGTGATATGTTTTCCGCATCATGGGGATATGAACAGACAAATAACGATTTCTTTCAAGTGATTGCTCTTGTTGGTGAAAAATCTGTCAGAGTCCGGGAAGTAAATCCGCCGATCGTCAGACGGGATCCTGTTTCTGGGATGGCAGAAGATCGTGTTTATAAAATCACCGGAGAAATTCTTCCACCGTCTCCACATTCTGTTTTTATCAAAGATCAGGAGAAAGGCGATTTAAAACGTATTAAACCTGGATATTTTCAGAACGAAGAAAAAGCAAAAAACAATTGCTATTTTGACATTAGCAGCTATGCCAGCGCCTATAAATGCAACGGTGAAACAAAAAAAGTATATGAAAGCTGGTATTATTAAAAGCTAAAAGAATGGAGGAAATAACAATGATGAAACATATTGAAAAAGTCGGAAATATTGATGTATTTGCAGAAAAGAACGCTGAGAGAGATTACACAATCATTTTTATAAATGGGGCGGATATTATAGCGCAGGAAGTATATTTTACAGACAAATTCAACAAGGCTGTAGAGGATTTTTTTAAAAAAATATTAGATATTTATACAGAAGAATGGTTATATATTAATGCTTCGGATTTAGAAAAATTGACAGATAACACCTATAAATCAGGCGAAAAAGATTATTTTTGTCGGATTGATGACACTAGATTTTTTAAACATTATCACAAATCCGTTGATGAGTTTGTAACCGATAAAAACGGGATGTGGATTATTGATAGATAGCCGAAACGCTCCGCTCTGGAGCGTCTGGGAAAGATGGCAACTTTTCCGCTGACGATGGCAAGCCAAAAAAGAAAGGTTAATAAGGTGAGAATATGAAGGAAATGTATATAACAACGATTGAAAAAGTAGATTCAGAAAACCACAGAAGCCCCATTATTATTCATGACAGTTGGGAATGGTATTTCGCTGAGTTTAATAATTGGGAGCAGTTGCAGGCATTTCTTGATTTTGCAGGACTTGAAATTAAATTAGAGGAAGAAAAACCTTATTCTAAACCAGAATGTGGAATCTGGAGAAAATACAGCGTAAACAGAAAATTGGACGATTCACACAACGGCGGCTTTTGGAAATTATCCGATTTGCCTGAAGGTGTAAAAAAGATAAAAGGATATTCTAACGGCTCTATCGTTGATTGCTATATCCTGAATGACGGGGAAACACTTCATGTATACCGGCCAAACCCGAACGCAAAAGAAGTATATAAACCGTTGTCAATAGAAGAACATATAAAATATAAGCGTGATCATGGAGTGATTTAAAACTAACCGCCGCAGAAGATGCCAGCGAGAAAGGAGAAGTATATGACAGTATCAGAATTATCTTTTGAACAGATGTTAGACGAGTCATTTAAAACTATTCACAATGGAGAGGTCGTAGAGGGAACTGTAATCGATGTAAAGCCAGATGAGATCATCCTGAATATCGGATACAAAGCTGATGGTATCATTACAAAGAACGAGTATTCCAATGACCAGTCACTGGATCTTACAACCGTAGTCAATGTTGGTGATACAATGACTGTCAAAGTACTGAAAGTAAATGACGGAGAGGGTCAGGTTCTTCTTACATACAAGAGACTGGCTGCTGAAAAAGGAAATGAAAGACTTCGTGAAGCATTTGAAAATCATGAAGTATTAAAAGCCACAGTTACTCAGATTCTCGGTGGTGGAATCTGTACAACAGTTGATGAAGTAAGAGTCTTCATTCCTGCAAGCCTTGTATCTGATTCTTATGAGAAGGATCTCAGCAAGTACGAGGGACAGGAAATTGAGTTTGTAATCAGCGAGTTCAACCCGAGAAGAAACCGTGTGATCGGTGACAGAAGACAGCTTCTTGTTGCTGAGCGTGCTGAAAAGCAGAAAGAGTTATTCGCTAAATTACATGTTGGCGATACAGTAGAAGGAACTGTTAAGAATGTGACAGATTTCGGAGCATTCGTTGATCTTGGTGGTGTTGACGGTCTTCTTCATATCTCAGAGATGTCATGGGGACGTGTTGATAATCCAAAGAAAGTATTCCATGTTGGTGATGAGCTGAAAGTTCTCGTAAAAGACATCCGTGATACAAAAATTGCACTCAGCCTGAAGTTCCCGGAGACAAATCCATGGGTAAATGCAGCAGAAGATTTTGCTGTAGGCAACGTTGTAACAGGAAAAGTTGCACGTATGACAGATTTCGGAGCATTTGTTGAACTTGCACCTGGAGTAGATGCACTGCTTCACGTATCCCAGATCTCCAAAAATCATGTTGATAAGCCATCTGATGTTCTTTCCATCGGACAGGAGATCACAGCAAAGGTTGTTGACCTGAACGAAGCTGAAAAGAAGATCAGCCTGAGCATGAAGGCTCTTGAGTCAGATTCTCAGGGCTATGCTGACGAAGAGACAGAAGCATAAGTCTTATTAAGCAGATATTTTAAAGAGACAGTCGGTTTCGGCTGTCTCTTTTTTAATACATGACAAATATTCTGCTGATACGACTGGATTTTTAGTACATATTTTAGTAAAATGGACTTTGTGAAAAAAGAAAAGTGTACTGTAATGTTCAGTTCACTTCTAAGAAAGGAAGGAAGCGTAAAATGGGACTTTTGACATTTAAAGGCGGAATACATCCTGATGACGGGAAACGTTTTTCAAAGGATCAGCCGATCAAAGCTCTTTTACCGACAGGTGATCTCATCTATCCTCTCTCCCAGCATATCGGTGCTCCGGCAGTTCCGGTGGTAAAAAAAGGAGACCAGGTTTTAAAAGGTCAAATGATCGCCGAAGCGGGAGGATTTGTTTCTGCTCCGGTATATTCTTCTGTATCCGGTAAAGTAAAAGCTTTAGAAAAGCATTTTAATCCAACCGGAACAAAAGTTGATTGTATCGTAATTCAGAATGATGGCGAATATCAGGAAGCAGAGTATGCTCCGGTTAAGCCTCTCAATGAAATGACCCGCGAGGAGATCATTTCCAAAATAGGAGATGCCGGTATTGTAGGAATGGGAGGTGCCGGTTTTCCTACCAGAGTCAAGCTCTCCCCGAAAGATGCTGACAAGATTGAATATATCATTGCAAACTGTGCTGAATGTGAACCTTATATCACTGCTGATTACCGCAGAATGCTTGAATATACGGAAGATCTTGTAAGTGGAATGCGTGTTATTTTATCTCTGTTCCCAAATGCACGCGGTATTTTTGCGGTGGAAGATAATAAAAAGGACTGTATCCAGAAGTTACAGGATGCAGTTTCTGAAGAACCTAAAATGGATGTGAAAGCTTTGATGACCAAATATCCGCAGGGAGCTGAACGACAGTTGATCTATGCCGTCACCGGACGTGCGATCAATGCATCCATGCTGCCTGCTGATGCAGGATGCATTGTGGACAATGTAGAGACTCTGATCGGGATTCATAATGCAGTGATCAATGGGAAACCTCTGATGGAACGTGTGGTGACAGTCAGCGGTGATGCAGTCGCTGAACCGGGAAATTTCCTTGTACCGCTTGGCATCAGCCATAAGGAACTGATTGAAGCGGCAGGCGGGTTCACTGAGGAACCTGAGAAACTGATCTCCGGAGGCCCGATGATGGGATTTGCCATGGTCACTCTGGATGCACCGGTCACCAAAACTTCTTCTTCACTTCTTGCCTTCAAAGAAGATATTGTAAAGAAGAGTCCTGAGACCGCCTGCATTAACTGTGCAAGATGCGTCGATGTATGTCCAAGCCGTATCATTCCATCCCGACTGGCAGATTTCGCCAAAAGGCAAGATGAAGCTTCTTTTGTGGCATGGAATGGTCTGGAATGTGTGGAATGTGGATCCTGCAGCTATGTCTGTCCGGCAAAGCGTCAGTTGAAACAGTCCATCGGTTCTATGCGTAAGATCACACTTGCCAACAGGAAGAAAAAGTAAGAGAGGTGAATAAAATTGAACGAAAATTATAATGTATCATCTTCTCCGCATATCCGGGATAAAGTAACCAGCAGTAATATTATGCTTATGGTTGTTATTTCCCTGCTTCCGGCAACGTTCTTTGGAATTTGGAATTTCCGGCATGAAAATGCGTGGATTTTGATTGTACTAACAACAGCAGCAGCGGTTTTGGCTGAATATCTCTGGGAGAAACTCATGCATAAACCGGTCACGATCAAAGATTTCAGTGCAGTAGTCACAGGATTGCTTCTCGCACTGAATCTTCCTCCGACACTTCCGTGGTGGATGGGGGTTGTCGGTGCTTTCTTTGCGATCATTGTTGTAAAGCAGCTCTTCGGAGGACTGGGACAGAATTTCATGAACCCGGCTCTTGGTGCACGTTGCTTTCTTCTGATCTGCTTTGCAGGAAAGATGACAAATTTTGTATACGACGGAGTTACAGGACCAACTCCTCTGGCGAATCTGAAAGCCGGTGAATCTGTAGATTCATTTGCAATGCTGATCGGTAATACCAGTGGAACGATCGGGGAAACTTCTGTCATCGCACTGATGATCGGAGCAATGTTCCTGATCCTTATGGGAGTGATCGATCTGCGGATTCCCGGAACTTACATATTAACATTTGTCATTTTTATTTCTTTATTTGGCGGTCATGGATTTGACCCACAGTACATTACTGCACACTTATGCGGTGGCGGACTCATGCTCGGTGCATGGTTTATGGCAACAGATTATGTCACTTCTCCGATCACCAGTAAGGGAAAGATCGTCTATGGTATCTGCCTTGGATGTCTGACGGGTCTGTTCCGTCTTTTCGGAGGTTCTGCCGAAGGTGTATCTTATGCGATCATCATCAGCAACCTGCTCGTTCCTCTGATCGAGAAGGCAACCCTGCCAAAGCCATTTGGAAAAGGAGGAGAGAAGTAATGAATAAAATAGTTAAAAATGCATTCATTCTCACTGCGATCACCGTCATCGCCGGACTGCTCCTTGGTGTTGTATACGGAGTTACGAAAGAACCGATCGCCAATGCAAAAGCAAATTCAAAGCAGGAAGCATTCCAATCGGTTCTGTCCGATGCAGATTCTTTTGAAACTGTAGATGATCTTGATACAGATGCTGCTTCTGAACTTTTAAAATCCAACGGGTATTCCAGCGATGCTATCGAGGAAGTTGCCCTTGGAAAAGATAAAAGCGGTGAGACCATTGGATATGTCATCAATGTAGTTTCCCATGAGGGGTATGGCGGAGATATTGAAATCTCGGTCGGTATCCAGGCCGATGGAACCGTAAAGGGAATTGAGATGCTCAGTATCAGTGAAACTGCAGGTCTTGGCATGAAGGCAACTGAGCCGGCTTTCAAAGATCAGTTCAAAGATAAAAAAGTAGAGACATTTTCTTATACTAAGACAGGAGAAGAGGGCGACGACAAGATCGATGCGATCAGCGGTGCAACTATTACTACAAATGCAGTTACGAATGCCGTAGATTCTGCTCTTGTGTATTTTCAAAATGAGTTAGGAGGCGGTAGCAATGAATAAATGTACAGAACGTTTAATGAATGGTCTGGTAAAAGAAAATCCGACCTTCGTTCTTATGCTCGGAATGTGTCCGACTCTTGCAGTTACGACTTCTGCCATCAACGGAATTGGCATGGGACTTTCTACAACGGCTGTTCTTATCATGTCCAACATGATGATCTCCATGCTCAGAAAGATTATTCCCGATTCAGTCAGAATGCCGGCATTCATCGTAATTGTTGCTTCATTTGTAACAATCGTTGATTTCCTGATGGAAGGATTTGTTCCGAGCCTTTATGATTCGCTTGGTCTGTATATTCCTCTGATCGTTGTAAACTGTATCATTCTCGGAAGAGCAGAGAGTTATGCTTCTAAAAATCCAGTCATTCCATCTATTTTCGATGGAATTGGAATGGGACTTGGGTTTACAGTCGGTCTGACTTCTATCGGTATTGTCAGAGAATTGATCGGTTCAGGAAAGATTTTCAATATGCAGATCCTTCCTGATTCTTATGAACCGTTTACGATCTTTATTCTTGCACCTGGAGCATTTTTCGTACTTGCCTGCCTTGTTGCACTTCAGAACAAAGTAAAAAATAATCTTGCCAGAAAAGGTAAAAAAGTACCGGAAGCAGCAGGATGCGGTGCCAGTTGTGCTTCTTGTGGAAATGCAGCGGCATGCGGTGGACATGCGATTGCGACGGCGACAGAAACTGTTGCAGGAAAAGACGAGTAAAGGAGGGGACATACTAAATGAAAGCATTACAAGACTTATTATTGATCGCCGTAGGTTCAGCATTTGTCAATAACGTTGTACTGAGCCAGTTTCTCGGTATCTGTCCGTTCCTTGGCGTATCCAAAAATGTAAAGACAGCCGCCGGTATGGGAAGTGCCGTTGTATTCGTTATCACGATTGCTTCATTCGTTACCGGTCTGATTTATAAATTTATCCTTGGCAACCCGAATATTCTGGGAGGAGAGTTATCCTATCTGAATACAATCGTATTCATTCTTGTCATTGCCGCACTGGTTCAGTTCGTCGAGATGTTCCTGAAGAAGGCGATGCCATCCCTGTACAATGCACTGGGCGTTTATCTCCCATTGATCACAACAAACTGTGCAGTACTTGGTGTTGCCCTGACAAATGTACAGAATGGTTATTACGATAACATGAGTACAGGTATGGGACTTCTTACCGGTGTTATCAATGGATTTGCAACGGCTGTGGGATTCCTCGTTTCTATCGTATTGATGGCCGGAATCCGTGAAAAGATCGAATACAATGATATTACAGAATCCTTCAAAGGCACTCCGATCGTGCTTGTTACGGCAGGGCTGATGGCGATTGCTTTCTTTGGATTTTCAGGATTAATATAGGAGGAAGACAAAATGACTATTACAGCAATTATTTTAGCGGCAGTCGTTGTCGGTGGAACCGGTCTGTTCATCGGAGTTTTTCTTGGAATCGCAGGGAAGAAATTCGCAGTAGAAGTGGATGAAAGAGAAGAAGCTATTCTCGGTGTCCTTCCGGGCAACAACTGTGGTGGCTGTGGATATGCCGGATGTTCCGGACTTGCAGCAGCAATCGTAAAAGGAGAAGCTGAAGTAAATGGCTGTCCTGTTGGTGGTGCCCCGGTTGCCGAAAAAATTGGTGAGATCATGGGCGTTTCCGTTGGCAGTCAGGAGAAAAAGGTAGCTTTTGTAAAATGTGCAGGAACCTGTGAAAAGGCAAAGACCGAATATCAGTATACAGGTGTGCAGGACTGCCTCATGGCAAGTCAGATGCAGGATGGCGGACCGAAGAGTTGCAATGCAGGATGCCTTGGTTTCGGCTCTTGCGTAAAAGCCTGTCCGTTTGATGCGATCCATGTCGTGGACGGAATCGCAACCGTTGATAAAGAAGTCTGCCGGGCCTGTGGAAAGTGTATTGCCGCATGTCCGAAGCATCTGATTGAGCTGATTCCTTACAGTCAGAAGACTTTTGTAAAATGTAACTCCAATGAAAAAGGAAAGGCTCTGATGGAAGCCTGCCGGGTTGGCTGCATCGGATGTAAACTGTGCGAAAAGAACTGCCCGTCAGGTGCCGTTACTGTAACAAATTTCCTTGCACATATTGATGCGGAAAAATGTACTAATTGCGGAATCTGTGCAGAGAAATGTCCTCGGAAGAGTATTGTAAGTTAAATTTGTAGTTGTCGGGGTGAAAATATCGCGACAGCAGGAAGTGTTTCTGACAG
>OLVP01001830.1_pt1 | contig 11468 bp, 19 predicted proteins | sample 1673281 | NCBI WGS metagenome assembly OLVP01 (sample SAMEA3178940, study PRJEB25190) | human gut metagenome | biome: human gut; feature: human-associated habitat; material: faeces | place: Austria | collected 2013
GCTCGTCCGATTGAGCGCATACCCATCCGCGAGCGCACCATGGAAAATGGCAAAGATTGCCTGTCACGCTATCGCGATGCACAGGGTATGATTTGGGATCGCCGCGCTTTGCTGCGGGTATCAGCTTCGCTGGGTCATAGCCGCTCGTCAGTTGTCGTGGAGAATTATCTCTGGCGACTGCGGGAGTAAAACGTGGAAAACATAAAGTTTCATACTTAGAAACTTTATACAGATTCCTTGTAAAAACAATTCCCATCGATCGGAATGATCGATGGGAATATTTTTATTCTTCTGCATTATCTAATCCTTCAAAAAACGCATCATAACTGCAATTATAAATTTTGCGCAATTCAATAAGAACGCTGGCACGGATATTCAGCTCTCCAGCTTCATATTTGGCATAGGTGGTTCGGCCAATGTCGCAACCACGACGCTGCAGCTCCGCACATAGCTTTTCTTGTGATAAGCCACTATCATTTCTCAAACTGCGTAAGTTATCCCCCATATTTCGGTCGCGTCGAATTTTCTGTTCCACTTGCCTCACCTCGCATACGATTGACCAGTATTGGTTGCAGGATATTACTATCGTATGCTATACTAAAGACAAATATTGACCGCTATACTGGTCAACTTACAAGGTATGGAGTGGAAAAGGCAAGTGTGTGTTTGAGGATATCGTCGTTGATCGAATGCTATATTCCGAGATAGTATGATTCATTGGCTGACTTGATAATCAAGAAAAATGCATGTTTCCATTGAATGTTTGTGGGAAATTGACTTTTTCGGTGTAAATGGGGGAGAAAAATGGTAGTAGCCATTGTAGGTTCCAGAGGATTGTGTGTTACCGATTTAGAAAAATATCTGCCGGAAGGCGTAACAGAAATTGTGTCCGGTGGTGCCAAGGGAATAGATTGTTGTGCCCGAGAGTATGCACTGTCCCATGATATAAAACTGACTGAATATTTACCGGAATACAATAAGTATGGCAGATCAGCTCCGTTAAAACGGAATATTTCCATTATCAAGTCTGCGGATCTGGTTCTTGCTTTTTGGGACGGTTCTTCTCGTGGTACTAAATTTGTCATTGACCACTGCAAAAGACATGGAATTCCAGTAAAAATATTTGTCCCAACCGACCACATTTGATATTTTACTATAAATCCATTGTGCTGTGAATTTTATATCAGCATTTTTGACAGCACGGAAAAAATGCAATATAATAAAAGCGAACAAATATTCGATTTTGGAAGGAGCTGAACCCATATGAATGCCGTCATTTACGCTCGCTATTCCTCAGACAACCAACGTGAAGAAAGTATCGAAGGTCAGCTCCGGGAATGTCAAAGTTACGGCGAGAAGCATGGGTATAGTATTATCGAGCATTATATTGACCGTGCGATTTCTGCAAGGACGGATCAACGTCCAGATTTCCAGCGTATGATCGAGGACAGCGCACAAAGGCAGTTTTCTGTGGTGCTGGTATGGAAGTTTGACCGCTTTGCGCGTAACAAGTACGATTCGGTTCATTATAAGCGACAGTTACGCAAGAACGATGTTAGCGTTGTTTCAGTAGTCGAACCCATCCCGGATGGACCGGAAGGCAGCTTACTGGAAACGCTGCTTGAAGGCTTAAACGAATACTATTCGGCTGAACTTGCGGTGAAAGTCCGACGTGGCTTAACAGAAAATGCACTGAAATGCAAATATAACGGTGGAACAATCCCGTTTGGATATTATGTGGACGAAAATCAGTATTTTCAGATCGACCCAGTCACCGCATCGCTTGTCCGGGAGATCTATCAACGCTATGCAGAAGGCGAAACAATTCGTTCGATTCAGCAATCCATGAATGAGCGTGGTGTCACAACTCAGCAGGGTAAGCCGTTCTCCCCGAATAGTTTCAGTGTCATGCTCAAAAACCGGCGATATCTGGGCGAATATCGATACAGCACCACCGTGCAGCCGGGAGGTATGCCACAGATTGTCTCAGAAGGTCTGTTTGAGCAGGTACAACAGCGGATAGCGCGCAATCGGCGTGCGCCTGCATGTGCTAAAGCGACGGAAGCATACTTATTAACGGGTAAGCTGTTTTGCGGATTGTGCGGTAAACCGATGGTTGGAGAAAATGGTCGTAGCCATACAGGGATCAAGCATTATTATTACAAATGCGGTGCGGCTAAGCGCAAACAGGGCTGCACGAAAAAGGCGATTCGCAAGCATTTGATCGAAGATTTGGTAGTCAAACATATGGTGCGGTTGCTATGGAGTGACGCGATGGTCGAGCGAATCGCAGATCTGGTGGTGGCAGAAAGCAGCAAGGATAGTGCACTCCTGCCGAAGCTGTCCGCGCAACTTGCGGACATACAGAAACGGCTGGCCAATCTGTTAAAGGCGGTGGAAGCGGGAATCTTTAATGATACCACACAGCAGCGCATGACAGAATTAGAGCAGCAGAAACAGAAGTTGGAGATCGAAATTGCAAAAGAAAAGCTAAAAAAACCAAACGTATCGCGCGAAGATATAGCCGGTTGGCTGTGCCATTTTCGCGAACTGGATGTGAAAAAGGAAAAACATCGCCGCATTCTGATTGATTCTTTTGTCAACGCGGTATATGTGTATGATGATAAAATTACCCTGACGTTTAACTATCGAGAGGGCACAGAAACCATTTCGCTTGCGCAGGTGGAAAGTTCGGATTTGTGTTGTGATGCTCCACCAGAATGAAAGCCGTCACTTTGTGACGGCTTTTTGCTTTTCTGTGTACTTTTTTCGGTTTATACAATCTATAAGTTTTGAAATCTGCCGTTTTTGCTGTTTACGGTTACGCAGATAGAACAGATGCAAAACAGTAAAAATGCTGGAATGTGTTGCAAAATCGTTGCAAATCATCAGGCATTTTTCTGTTCGGTGGACGGCGCCAGGCTGGCAATATCATCTTCATCGACGTGGCTGTAGATATTTGCAGTGGTGGTGATGCTGGCGTGTCCCATCAGGTATTGCGCGGTTTTGAGATCATACCCCTGCCGCCGGAGGTTGGTGCAGTAAGTGTGACGTAAAAAATGCGGAGTGATCGCGGGATCAAAGGCATGCTCAATGATTTTATTGCGGTAGAGCTTCGCGCCCGCTTCGCGGTCGCAGGCACGGTGGAAGCTGGTCCACATCCGGCGCAGATGCGTGAGCGTCAGCATCTTGCCGTCCCGCCCGTGGACGAAATAGCGGCCGGACTGGTCGAGCCGAGCGAGCAGCTCGGGCGGCATGGGCACAAGCCGTTCGCCTGCCGCAGTTTTCGTGCTCTTTTTCTTTGCCTGATTCCCCTCGGCGTAGGTCGCCGAGCTGCTGATCCGGAGCAGTGTGCCGCCCTTGCGAAGGTCAGCCTTGCCGATCGGCACGGTCTCGCCGCGGCGCAGGCCGCAGTCCAGCATGAGCAGCACCCACGGCCCCGCCCAGTGCCGGGCGGCGACCTTGCGGACAAGCGATTCTTCCTCGCGGGTCAACGCGCGGCGCGTGGCTTTGCCGGTTGCGGTATTTTCAATGCGGCGGCAGGGTGTGACCTCGATCAAGCCGTTGATTTCGGCCTGCTCGAACAGCTGCCGCAGGGTGTAGAGGATCTGCCGCACAGTACCCTGGGCAAGCGGCTTGCCGTCCTCCCGGCGGGCATCGTTGACGAGCTGCTGGAGATGGAACGGACGCACGGCAGTCACCGGCATAAAGCCGATCACCGGCAGGATATGCCGCTTGAGGTTGATCTCGTAGTTGATGCGCTGGCTCGCGCCGATCTTCGGCTCCTTGTAGGTGTGGTACCACTGCCACGCCCACTGCTCGACAGTCAGCGCCTTGCCGACGATCTGCACGCCCTTGGCGTTCAGGTTCTGGTAGTAGCGCACTTTCTGCTCATAGACAGCCTTGTTATTCTCACGGATGTATTTGCGGATCGGCTTGCCGTCCGGCTTGTGCCCGACGGTGATCGCCTTGACGTATTTATAGGTGTAGGTTTTCTTGGTGGTTGTAGGCACGCAGACGGCCTCCTTTGGATAGAATCAGAACATTTGTTCGATATTAACGAGTGCAAAAAATAGCAGACCACAACAAAACGGTGTTCGGTTGTGGTCTGCCTTGGTATACGCTAAGGTTCAGTGCTCTACATAGAGCGAATCGCTGGTGTTGTGAGGCGGCTTGGAGACACAACTGTGCAGTCCGTCAATATGTTCATTCAAGCTTGGTTTTATAGTATGCCACATAGGATCAAGTACAAAGTCGATCCCTTCACGGCGGGCGTGTTTTGCTGCTGGAACAAAGTCGCTGTCGCCTGCAATCAAGATAATCTGATCTACCAAGCGTTTGTAGGCGAGAGATGCAATATCCAGACCGATCTTCATGTCGACTCCCTTTTGCTGGATATCCAAGTGGAAGTCTGCTTCTGTAAGATCATCGACAGAAATGTCTTTTCGGCACAGCTTTTTGACTGCGTCCGAATTCAACACATATCCGGCTGTACTTTCCAGCAGTTCACCCATGCGCAGCGCAACTTTGCGTTTTGATGCCAGCGCAGTATGAAAAGCGTTCGTCCATGCGTAAAGATCGGTTCGCTTGAGCCAAACACTTCTTTGTGTGAGGGGATGCATGATCGTTTTTTCTGATGGATGGCAGTCGTAGACGAAAATGCGATATAAGTATTTATCCTCTGCAGCAATACTGCGATCTTTCAGATGCCGCTTGCAGTATTCATATAGTTCGTCAGCGCGCTCCTGTCCGGTTTTGGGGCCGAAAAGGAGGTTGGCCCGCTTTTGATAAAAGGCGCTGTCTACCATAATGGCGGTACGGATCATATCTATATCTCTCCTGTAAGTAAAAAACCCTTGGGTTCAACACTTCCCGGATGGTGGGAGGTTTACTTCCAAGGGTTGGTTTAACAGTACAGCAGAACTGCTGCATCATTATAATATGCCCTTGAAAAGCAAATGTCAACACGTTAAAAAACACAAATAAATGCAAAAAATGAGAAAAATGATACTAATTTACAATATAAATAAAAGTAATAATTCGAAAAAACGCAAAAGTGAAAAACTTTCACAAAAAGTGTGAAATCACTTGATTATTGCACGGAATTTGAAAAATTAGCCAATCTTGTATAATGATATTGGAGGATCGTGTGAGTCACTCCGTTTTGCCCGTTCCAGTGTGTCACCACTGGGGCGGGCGTTTTTTACTTTGGATACCGGCCACCCGGTAACTCATAAATGGCGCAGGTAATTACCGCGCTGGTAAATTCGTAGTCACTAAGCCGAGGATCGTCGTCATCCAGATCCCAACCGCCGACTTGGATGAAAGTCGTATGCTCGAAACGCGCCAACACTTCCAAACCGTGAGTGAGCCGCTTAAAGATCATATCCTTTGCTTTGCTCTCGCTGAGTGAAACATTGCTTGCAGGCAACCAGCCTATGTATTTGCCATCGTAAAGAACCTTGACCGCTGTGCTGTCATACTTATTTTGGGGCTCGGCCTGCAAGGTCAGCCATTTCCCCTTCATATTGCGGTCGATTACCTTTTGTGGATCGGAGCCGTCGTGTTCATGATTAACACCGGACAGGGTGAACTCAACCGTTTTCATCAGCTTCGTGCCGTCCTTACTTGTTGGCGGAAAGTCTGGGACAGGAATAGCGTCATATTTACGTTGCTCTCGAATACTCTTGATCACGCCCCACAGAAAGAGTGCAACAATGACAATAATCGCAAGCTTGAGCAATGGTCTCACTCCTTGGTGTGTCCAAATTGAACACCTGTATTTTGTGAATTTTTACTATATCTTGAATTGCCCCTTGCCAAACATCAAGATACGGTGTATTATGGGATATACGAACATTTGTTCGATAATTTGAAAGGTGGGTTAAGATGACCGAAAAGCAAGAGCGAATGAAGCACCTGTTGTTGCAAGCGGATGCTGAAACTACTGACCAGATTCTTTCTGATGTTTCAGCCAAATACGATACTCGGCTTGCTGAATCAGGTCGTCTTGATCCTGCTCGGGGAGTTCGCCCATCATCTCCAAAATCTTAATCTGCTTCTCTGTCAGCCCGCTCATGTCTTCGGATGTGAGCGGGTTTTTTATGTCCGTATTGCCGAGGATATAGTCGATGGATACATCAAAAAGTTTGGACATTTCCAGCAAAGCTTCTTGATCGGGCTCGTGGCGCCCGGTCTCCCAATTTGAAATGGTAGCCTGCCCCATTTTTAAGAGCTTGGCGAGATCAGATTGCAAAATGCCTTTTTCTTGACGAAGTTCTTTGATACGATTCACCGGTCTCACCTCGTGAATATAATATCACAAATATCTATATTGGAAAAACAAATATTAGATAGTCAAAAATATATGTTGACATATTCGTAAAAGTAATATATAGTGATATTAGCAAATGCGATATGAGGAGGTGAGAAGCAATGCTTAGTAGTTATCACGGAAAGGTTGTCATCGAGTACAGTGCAGACAAGGACAAGTTGATTTCGTTAATCAATGAAATCACTGAGCATGCAACCCAGGTGAGCATCCTGTCGCGGCGTCTGGTTGAAACACTGCATGAGGATGGCGAACAGAAAGAGTAAAATGATTCGGATGCCGATGGCGCTCATCGGCATCCGAAAGATTTTAGTCAAGGTATTCGAGCAGCGCATACTTAAATGCTTTGAGTGCGGTGGCTGTTTGAGCAGACAGCGAATCTATATCGGCTAAGGTGGCAGATTCTTTGCTGTATGGGTCGCCAAACTCAACTTTCGTGGTTGCGATAAAATCTTCGATGGCTGTGTCAAATGCCTTTTCGAGTTCTGCTTTCGTCATATATCCACCTCCTTTCCCATTTCATGGTAACACATGGAACAGGAAAGGGCAAGAAAACGATAAGGAGGTGAGAGCGTGAAACCAGTAGATGAATCGAAACTGAACGCCATCGACCGTTTGGGGCTCGCTTATTGCCGTTTGGGTGGTTGGCAATGGGATGATTTATTAGGGCCTAAGCCACTTGGGTTTGACTCATTGCCAAATTATGACCGCAGGAAGTTCCGCAGTCTGCGTAAACCAGTGCCGACGAGATATGACTTTATCAGGCCTAAAATCCTCGCGATTGAAGAGATCATAGGCAGAGCGAATACCAGCCGCTGCTGGTGGATATTCAAACTCGGCAGAACGGAGGAGGAATGGCGCGCCTGGTACTTATCCGGGGAACACGAAAGACTTGATGAATGCCGCAATGGACACAGCAAGTGCTATCCATGAGCGGATTTCAGTCCATTTTTCTTTACGCTTTTGTTTTTTTATTTTTTCAAGTTCTGCAAGGCCGGACGGTGTGATCCGAAGTTTATCAGTTAAGACACAGAGCGTATCACTATGTGGGTGTTCCGGGTCGAATTCAATCAATTTTGCATCGAAAAGATATTTTACAAAGGGTTGAATATCCATCACATCAGTTTTCCCGAACATTGCAATGTCGTTCATGCTGAGCGAACCACGCTCGGAAAAACAACCTAACATAGAATATGATATCGAATCCATAAAACCACTTCCTTTCCCTGCCATTTTATCACAGGGGAAAGGAAAACGCCAGAAAGCGATAAGGAGGTGAGAGGAAGATGGACGATCTTTGTAAGCTGAATGCAGCGCTCATAGAGGCGCAAGAGGAAGGTGCGCGAATGATGGCAGAGCGAACCGCCAGACCGCGCGGCACGGATAAAGCCCGGGTCATCCGTGTCATCGTAACAGAATCACTGTTGGGGCGAGGCACTGCGGATGACCCTTGCCGTATCCTCAAACAGTATTGGGATTTCACTGGGAAGCTACTGGCTTCGTCGGATCCCGCGGAGGTATTTTCTGATCAGCAAGACGAGTGATTTCTTCGAGCATTTCATCCTCATCATGACGCTTTATGTACCATTCTTGGATCAGATATTCGATCAGCTTTATGAGCAGTTCGGCTTCATTCGGTTCAATATCGGTTATCAGGTTAATATCCTTACCCATGTGTGCTCCAATGTTGCCTACCCTGCGGACAGCATCGATGGCAGTCCACTGTTTTGCCGGAATATGATCCTTGAGTGCGTTGATTTCAGCACCGAGGTTGCCTCTGTTAATCCCCCAGAAATCGTGGATCATGCCTTGCATGCAACGACGAGCAAGGGTTGCCGAAGATTTAGGACTTAAATCCTTGATAGAGCAGGCCTCAATGTAATCCTGCCGTATAGCGCCGGGTACATAGTCAGGAATATCGTTTAAACGATGCGGTGGATAGGAAAAGTGAAAGATGTTCTGTCCGAAACCGCCAAAGATGAAATACGAGAATTTTTCGCAATTCGGGCATTGGTGCACAATGCATTCTACATTGCTGTTTTCCTCACACGCTTCCATTTGATCCATCGAATTGAGCGAATAATGTACATAATGCTTTTTATCAAGAATTGATGCCAGTTTGCAGTATGGGCAGATATATTTGCTGCCAAGAGACATTTTGTCACTTCCTTTCCCTGCCATTTTATCACAGAGGAAGGAAAAACGCCAGAAAGGAGGGAGTCCATGAAAACCATCAAGAAATACCGCGAGGCGCGCGGCATCAAGCAGGTCGATCTGGCGGCGCGGTTCGGCGTCGCACAGCCGACCGTCGTCAAGTGGGAGAGCGAGGGCGGCTACCCGCCGAGCCGGGTCATGCCCGAGCTGGCGGCCTTCCTCGGCTGCACCATCGACGACCTGTACGCGGACGAGCCGGGAAAGGAGGTGAGCTGAATGTCCGGTAAATACCTGACGATCGCTGAGATCGCGGAGCGGTGGATCTGCTCCAAGGACTATGTGCGCAAGCTGATCATCAGCGGACAGCTGTCCGGCACCAAGCTGGGCGGCTGGAAAGTCCGACAGGATGAGCTGCTGCGCTATGAAAAGGCCAAGGAGAAGCGGGACATGGAGGAACTGCGGGTGCAGCGCGTCGGCTTCTTCCCCGGTGCATGAACGCATTATAGCATGAAAAGGAGGATTGAACCAGTGTGCGAAACTACAGGAATATCTACCAAACTGCGCGCGAGCTGAAGGGTTTGACGCAGGAAGCCGCCGCCGAGCGCCTGGACATATCGGTCGATAGCCTGGGCGCGTATGAGCAGGACCGGCGCAGGCCGCCGGACAGCACGGTGCTGCGGATGGCGCAGCTGTATGACTTTCCATATCTGTGCTACCAGCATATTGCGTCGGGCGAGCTGGGCGGCGTGCTGCCGGAAGTGACGCCGACATCGCTCGAACAGGCGACGATGCGGCTGGTGCGTCTGATTGGTAAGTTCGCCAAGTCCGGTCGGCTGGATCAGCTGCTCGAGATCAACGAGGACGGGCGGATCACTGCCGAGGAGCGTCCGCTGCATGACGCGATCATGGCCGAACTGCGCGATATAACATCCACCTATCTCGAGTTGGATTGCGCCACGCAAAAGGAAAGCGCCCAGGGCGGCACGGGCCGCGACTGAGCGCAAACAAAATTGAACTACTTACAGGATAAAGCAAAAGTCCGGCGCTGTCAAGCAGCAGCGCCGGGGAAAGGGTGAAAAACATGAGAAACACCGCAAAGAAGATGGAACCGGCCGAGCCGCTCCGCGCTGTGCCGGAAGGGGACAAGCAGGGCAGGCAGGCGCGCCGTCTGGCGCTGGGCTTTGGGCTGATGCTGGTGGCGGGCGCGCTGTCGGATGGTGGCGTGCTGCCGCTGTGGGGTACGGCGCTGCTGCTCGCGGCAGGGCTTGCCGTGCTGTGCTCGGCTGTCGGGAAGGAGGCGTCGTGATGCTGGTAACCGTAAAGTTTGAGATCCCACACGATCTCCAGCCGCGCATCCGCGCGCTGGGGAAGCAGCTTGGCCTGCCGCTTGACATCATGTGCGTCATGCTGCTGCAGGATGGCTATGTCACGCATCCGGAGCTGGAAGGAGGCCGCGCAATGATCTGGTACTTACTCGCGGCGCTGTCGCTCGGCTGCGTGTTCATGGCGCTCAGCCTGCTGCTGGACCGGCTGCTGAATCGCCCAGCTGAGAGGAGGCGGCGGTAATGCGCAGATTTTCGCCCGACGAACTGGCCGAGATCCGGACGCTCTACCGCAACGCGGTCAGCCGGAAAAAGCAGATCGGCATTCTGGCCGATCTGTACGCCTGCCCCAGGCAGGATATCGAGCGCGCGCTCGGCCTGCCGGTGACGCCGATGCGCGCGCAGAAGCAACTGCCCAGGCCGCGGCTGCGCTGGACGCCGGAGATGGAGGCGCGGCTGCTCGCGCTGTACGCTGAGACGCACGAGACCGCGGCGATCGCGGGGCAAATGGGGCTGCCGCCCCGGAATGTCAAGTGCAAGATCGAGAAGCTGAAGGCGCGCGGGGTGATCCCGCGCAAGCCGGAGGCTTTATCGGCCTGCGCGAAGGGGGCCGGTAAAGGATGACCTATCATTTCGACGGCCAGACCGCTGCCATGTACGGCGTGGACGAGGCGGTCTTTATCGCCATGCTTCAATTCTGGATCGCGAAAAACGAAGCAAATGACCGGCATTTCCATGACGGCCGGTACTGGACATACAACAGCATCCGGGCAATGGAAAGGCTGTTCCCCTGGTGGAGCAAGCGGCAGATTGAGCGCATCGTCAAAAAGCTAAAAGAGGCCGGGGTCGTTCTGACGGCAAATTACAACCGGGACAGCCACGACCGTACGCTGTTTTACTCGCTTGATGAAAGCAAATTGCCCATTTCACCGTTTTGTCGCGAGGTGTCCCCAAATGGTGACAGCACCGTGTCCCTAAACGGTGACGACTTGTCCCCAAACGGTGAAATGTATAAGGAACAGTTAAATACACAGTTAAAAGAAGAAGAGGAAAAACCGGATGGAAACATCAAACCGCTGGAGCTCATGGAGCGGTACAACACGATTTGCACCGGTATGCCGCAGGCGGTCAAGATGACGGAGAAACGGGCGAAGGCAGTACGGCGGCTTTACGCAATCGGGTATACATCCGAGCAGCTGATCGATGTGTTTTACCGTGCGCAGGCAAGCAGCTTTTGTACGGGAAGCAACGACCGCGGCTGGCGTGCAGACTTCGACTGGCTCACAAACGAGAACAACCTGGTCAAGGTGCTCGAGGGTAAGTACGGCGGCGCGCCTGAGCCGCTGGGGCCGAAGGGAGGCCAGTTTGAGCAATGGTGACCAAAGCGACGCTTGATGCGGAATACAGCGTGATCGGCTGCCTGCTGGTCGACCCGTCGATCGTGGGCGAGCTGATCAGCCTGACCCGGCCGGAGGATTTCACCATCCCCGAGCTGCGCACGGTGTACAACGCCGCGGTCAAGCTGTTCAGCGCCGGGCGGACGGTGGATGCAGTGACCATCCGCGGCGTGTGCGGCGCGGAGTACAACAACCTGCTCATGCAGTGCATGGAGATCACGCCGACCGCGTTCGGCTGGCGCACCTACATATCCGCCATGCAGG
>OLVP01001832.1_pt1 | contig 11441 bp, 9 predicted proteins | sample 1673281 | NCBI WGS metagenome assembly OLVP01 (sample SAMEA3178940, study PRJEB25190) | human gut metagenome | biome: human gut; feature: human-associated habitat; material: faeces | place: Austria | collected 2013
TGCCGCACCTCGCTCGCCGTATCGGCACTTAGAATTATGCGGTATTGCCCTAAAGAAAGGGTGTTCCCGATGAATTTACCAAAGCAATTGCGCGCGGTGCGCGTGTACTCGTTTACCTCCTGCCTGCGGCTGACCGATGCCGTCTGGGTGGCGCTACTGGCTGCCCATGGCTTTACGCTGGCGCAGATCGGTCTGGCCGAAGCTGTTTTCCACCTCACCAGTCTGCTGTGCGAGGTACCCAGCGGCGTGGCCGCTGACCTGCTGGGGCGGCGGCGGAATCTGGCCGTCAGCGCTGTGTTTGAGATTTTCTCCGATGTAACGATGGCGTTTTCTCCCAATCTGGCCGCTGTATGCGCCGCCATGGCACTGAAAGCGCTGGCCTACACGATGATCTCCGGCACGCTGGAGGCCCTGACCTATGACAGCCTGAAAACTGCCGGGCGGGAAAACGAATATTTGCAGGCTGACGCAAAAATCTCGGTTTTGCAAAAGCTGGCCACAGCGCTGGGGTCGCTGGCAAGTTTACTCTCCGACGTGCTGCAATTTGCCGGGTTTTACCTGGCCAATGCAGCGATCTGCTTTTGCTCGCTGCTGGCGGTGCTGACTTTACAGGAGCCTCTGGTGACCGAGGCCCAAGCTGCGCGGCAGCAGAATCCCTTTGCGGATATAGCCGCCCGGCTGCGCGTCCATATCACAGATAGTGCGGCCGTGCTGCGCACTACGCCGCTGGCAGTGCGGCTGATCACTGCGGATGCCATCATCTCGCTGCCCAGCTACCTGACCACGATGTTTGTACAGCAGCGGCTGGTCACGCTGGGGTGGGATGCCTCCTGGCTGTTCGTCTCTCCCCTGCTGGCCTCGGCTGCCGCCATGGTATGCACAGCGCTGGCACGGCGGCTGCATCCCGGGAAATTGCGCCCGCTGTACCGACTGTGTGCCCTGGTCTGCGGCGGTGGTGTGCTGTTGGCCGGGGCCGGGCCTGCCTGGGGTTGCCTGGTAGGGCCGATGCTGGTGCAGGCATCGTTGAGCGTGTGGTTCCTGCACGCGATGCAGCGGTTCAATGATGCCATCCCCAGCGACCGCCGGGCCACGCTGATCAGCGTTGACAACATGGCTTACAGCGTGCTGATGATCCCCGCCAGCCCGCTGATCGGGCTGATCGCCGATGTGACCGGCCTGGCCGGGGCGGGACTTTGCGCTTTGGGCGGGTTGGTGCTGCTTTCGGCCCTGGCGCTGCCGCGCAGAAAATAATTCACGATACATCGCAGTTGCAACTGCCCGTTGACAAACTTCCAGCTCCACTTTCTTGCCCCGCAACCGGGAAAAATGGTAGAGTGCAGACAGTAAAACAGCCACGAACAACCAAGAGGAGGTTTTCCCCATGATCTTTGCTGACAAACTCATTACCTTACGCAAGAAAGCGGGCTGGTCCCAGGAGGAATTGGCTGAAAAGCTGGGCGTGACCCGGCAATCGGTCTCCAAGTGGGAGGGCGCCCAATCGGTACCCGACATCGACAAAATTTTGCAGTTAGCCCGTCTGTTCGGTGTGACCACCGACTACTTATTAAAAGAGGAACAGGGCGAGCCGGAATATACCGCCGAGGATGACACCCCTGCCCTGCGCAAGGTCACACTGGCCCAGGCCAACGACTGCCTGGCCAAAGCGCAAGCCAACGCGCCCAAAATGGCGCTGGCCACGGCGCTGTGTATTGTAAGCCCTGTCCCGCTGATCTTCCTCGGCGCACTGTCAACCCACAGCCTGTTCCCCCTCAGCGAGGGAGCTTCCGCCGGCCTTGGGCTGACCATCCTGCTGGTGCTTATTGCTGTAGCTGTCGTTCTTTTCATGCAGTGCGGCGCGGCCGTTAAACCTTACGAATTTCTGGAAAAAGAGCCCATCGACACCGAGTACGGCGTGACCGGTCTGGTGCAGGAACGGCGGGATGCTTTTGCCGCCCGGTACAACAGCGCCAACACCCTGGGCACTGTACTGTGCATCCTAGCCGCTGTGCCGCTGTTCGCCGCCATGATGCTGACGGACACCGAAGTCCTGTCGGCATCCTCCGTCTGCCTGCTGCTGGTTTTGGTGGCCTGCGGCGTCTACGCCTTTGTGCGGGTGGGTACCATCCAGGATGCCATGGATCAGCTGTTGGAAACAGGCGACTTTACCCGCGACGCCAAAGCCCGCAAGGGGGTCATCCGCGCGGTATCGGCGGCGTACTGGCTGGTGGTCGTGGCCATCTTCCTGTTCTACACCTTCGGCCCCTATGGCAACGGCCAGCCGCAGTACAGCTGGTTCATCTGGGCCATTGCCGGCGTGGTATTTGCCGCCGTGATGGTGGTGATGAAAGCCGTCCAGCGCAAAAAGCAATAAATCTCTTTACATTTTCCAAAAACGCGCGTACAATAAGGCCATCTTATAAAGTAATGCTGCAGGCTTCCCGCCCGCCGGGCGGGAAGTGCGCAGTGCTGCTTTACCAATTAAGAGGGAGTTGTTTTGTATGAAGCGTATCGTATCCGATAAAGCCCCCGCCGCTCTCGGCCCTTATGTGCAGGCCGTAGACACCGGCAGCACCGTTTACTGCAGCGGTCAGCTGGGCCTGGATCCCGCCACCGGCGTTCTGCCCGAGGGCGTGGTCGCACAGACCCACCAGTCCCTGAAGAACCTACAGGCTGTACTGGCTGAGGCTGGACTGACGCTCGATAACGTTGTCAAGACCACGGTCTTTGTGCAGGATCTGGGCGACTTTGGCACCGTGAACGAGATCTATGCCCAGTATTTCCACGAGTATCCCGCCCGCAGCTGCGTGCAGATCGCCGCCCTGCCCAAGAATGCCCTGGTGGAGATCGAGTGCATCGCCGCGCGCGGTTAACATCACAAACAACAAGGCCCTGCCTTTCGGCAGGGCCTTGTTCCCTTTTATAAGGGGCTTAAATCACATTATACTCTTTCAGCAGCTTTTCCACTTCGGTGCCCTCGATCTTTTTCAGGGCCTCTTTCAGGGCCAGCTTGCCTACCAGCGGCATCTCCATGTCGGTGATCTTTTTGCCGTCGCGCAGTTTCACGGTGGCATCCAGCAGGCAGCGGATGTCATACACGCTGCCCCAGACCTCGGGCACGCCGCGGTCGACGTTCAGCAGGGTGTAAACAGCCTCCATACCGGTGCGGATGGAATACTCAGTGGTAAAGATGGTGTCGCGCTCGGTCTCTGCGAACTGGCCCAGGAAGGCGAAGTTCACAGCGCCCTCGGGCACGACATCGGGGCGGTCGCCCGCAGCGCGCGGCATAAAGAAGGCATCGATATACGGCATCATGCAGGGCACGGTGTTGGCGCTGTTGGTCGCCAGCTCCTCGATCTGGTCGGTGGGCACACCGATGTGGTACAGCCACTCCATGCAGATCTCCTTGCCGGTGCACTCACGCATCGGCTTCTTGACGAAGTCGCCCGGCTTATCGCTGAACAAGCCGTAGACCCAGACGCAGAGCTGGTCCTTGGGCTGATCGCGGAACTGCTGCTGACGGTTCAGCGTCCAGCTGAGCAGCCAGCTGGAATCCTGCACGGTGACGATGCCGCCGGTGACGACCTTGCCGCTGAACGGATCGCGCTTGCAGATCTTTTTGATATAGGGCACGATCTTCTGGTCCAGCGTGGTAACGGTAGCGCTCATCCAGTTGGAGAGTTCCGGGTCATAGCAGAACTTATCCGGATGGCCGAAGCTGGGGTCCTGGGCTGCGATCTTACGCCACAGGTCCCAGCCGCCGCCTTCCTTGATCTCGGGGCGATAGGGGGCTGCGGTGTTCTGGCTGCCAATGGTGGAGTTTTCAACACAGCCGCCGTTGGTGATGAAGACGAGGTCATTTTCGGTCAGGTCGATGCAGTCTTCCAGGCCATCGCGCAGGATGTCGATGCGGGTAGCCTGCTTTTTGCCGCCGGCGCAGTCAAAGGCCACGTTGACGACCTTGGTGTTGTAGTGGAACTGCACGCCGAAACTCTCCAGGTACTTGACCATGGGCAGGATCATCGACTCGTACTGGTTGTAGCGGGTAAAGCGCAGGGCTGTGAAATCAGGCAGACCGCCGATATGGTGGATATAACGCTGCAGGTAGCGCTTCATCTCCAGGGCGCTGTGCCAGTTCTCGAAGGCGAACATCGTGCGCCAGTACATCCAGAAATTGGTGTTCAGCACCTCATCGTCGAAGAAGTCGGTGATCTTTTTATCGTACAGCTTCTCATCCGGGGTCATGAACAGCTGCAGGATCTCCATAGCGCCCTTGTCAGACAGGCCGAACTTGCCGTCAGTGTGGGCATCCTGGCCGCGGTTGACGGTGGCACGGCAGAGGCTGTAGTTGGGGTCGTCCTTGTTCAGCCAGTAGTACTCGTCCAGCACGGTGTGGTTCTCGTCCTCGATGGAGGGGATGGAGCGGAACAGGTCCCACATGCACTCAAAATGGTTGTCCATTTCACGGCCGCCGCGCATGACGTAGCCGATGTCCTGATACTTATAGCCATCGCAGGCACCGCCGGGGATGGGGTCTTTTTCCAGAATGTGGACATGCTCACCCTTCATCTGGCCGTCACGCACCAGGAAGCAGGCGGCAGACAGTGCAGCCAGGCCGCTGCCGATCAGATAGGCGGACTTAGCGTCGACGCCTTCGGGCTTTTTGGGGGTAGCAAAAGCTTCATAATTACCGCTGGAATAATACATACAAAAACCTCCTTAGGTTTCATGCTTACGTTGTTTTTGGGGTGTTGTTGCTTGGGATGCTTATAGTATAGCCCGCGGGTGCCCTGCTTACAATCAGCAAAAAATCCCCAGTGATAAGTTTTTTATCACCGGGGATGAATTGTATAGATTATGAATGATTTATGGCAGTGACGCGCAAAAGGCTCCCTCTGTAAGAGAACTGTCAGCGAGGCTGGCTGAGGGATCGTCCCGTCTGTGTTGTAAATCGGTCTACACCGTAAGTCTGCAATCCCTCCCGCACGGTTGCGCCATGCCACCCGCTTACGCGTCGGGCCTCGCCGACGGTTTGAAACTTCATAACAGCACCCCGCGAAATCACAAAAACAGGTTGACGATCCAGCAGACCAGCGCACCGCAGGCCGGGTAGAGCACCAGCGTGTACACCCATTTCAGCAGATGCACTTTGGCCGGGATGCAGGGCATCAGGTCCTCGGTGCCGGGGATGATTCACGCTTTGGTGCGGCCCACCCAGTACCAATCAATATACAGGCGGTCAAGCACGCCCATGATCAGCCAAATGGCGCCTAAAATGCCCTCTTTGACCAGTACATTCACACGAACCCTCCTCAAGATTGCCATGTCAAGGTTAGTATGGCATAACTTGACGCAAAACACCAGCCCCGCAACATTTTATAATACAACAAAAAGCCCCCTGCCGGACGCGTTTCTACGCAGGCAGGGGGGGTAAAACTTATTATAACGTAAAGGTAATCAGCTGAACATGACCACGTCCTGGGCGGGCTTTTCGGCAGGCTCCACAGACAGGGCGGTCAGCACCGGACCGGTGGAATCGGGGGTCTGGCCCTTGTAGATGGGGTGGTACTTCACGTTGATTTTAGCAGTAATGGTGATCCAGCTGCGCTGCTCCAGCGACTTATAGTCGTCGTACTTGCAGGGCATGCCGACGAACTGGATGTCCTGCACGCAGCAGGTCATGGCGAAGCGGCCGGGCACAAAGGCACCCTTGCCGGCCTGCGGGGTCTGGCAGACCTGGGCCAGGTATTTCACCGTCTTGCCGTCGTATTTCTTCGGGTCATCCATGCAATCCATGTACCACACGCCAAAGAACTCCTCCGGGATCTCGATGACCGGGGCATTGATGTCGAAGGGCAGCGGGTCGGGGATGTCATCGTAGGCTACGCTGCCATCCTTGAACTCATAGGCGATGTCGCAGCGACGGCTGGCCTGGCGCACCAGCTTGTGGATGAGCTGACGGCTCTCGTCGTCGTTCACGGCCTCGGCACGGTTGACCACCAGCAGCTCGCTGCCGCGCAGCTTGTCCAGCAGCAGGCCGCGCATGGCGTTGTCGCCGGCGTAGGTCTTGATGGTGGTGCCGTCGGCGGTGGCCAGGCACTGATACACCAGCCAGTTATCCGGCATGGCGTCGTACAGTTCCTGCACCAGCCACATGCCGTTGTACTCAATGATGACACGGCCGCAGCCGGACTTTTTCTCCAGCGCGGTCAGGTTTTCGGGGGTCAGCTCGCTCTTGTCCTCGATCTGGGCGACATGCACGCCGCCGAAAGCGAAGCGCGAGGGATCATATTCCAACTCACCCTCCTCGCAGACAAGCAGCAGTGTCTTGTCGCCGGAGTCGAAGTTGGGGTCTTCCATCGTTTCCTGGATGAACTTGGTCTTGCCGCTTTCCAGCTGACCGACAAACAGGTAAACCGGGATCTGTTTTGCCATGGTGGAAATCCTTTCGGTAAATCGTGAATCATGCGGTCAAAGCAGGTCTGCCCGCACGGAGATAAATTGCGTTTGAATATCAGACGTGAAACAACGCGGCGATCTCGTGCTCCTTCAGGTCAGAGCCGATGACGCACAGCTTGCCGGTGACATCGGGGCCGCAGGCGCGGATCTCATGCTCGCCGGGAACCATGTCGAATTCATACCAGGTGTCGCCGCCATCGACGATGCCCTTGGCGCGCAGGATCATGCCGTAAGCGCAGCTGTCCAGCTTTTCCAGGGCGCTGTCCAGATCCTCGCGGCTGTACTTGTGGGCGGTCTCTTTGCCCCAGCTGGTGAAGATCTCGTCGGCGTCGTGGTCATGATGATGGTGATGATGGCCGCAGCAGCAATGCTCGCCATGTTCGTGATGATGCTCATCATGCTCATCATGGTCATCATCGTCGTCATGGTCGTGATCGTGTTCGTCGTGGTCATGGTGGCAGCAATGCTCGCCATGCTCATGATGGTGCTCGTGCTCATCTTCATCATCATCGTCATCATCATCGTCGTCATGATGATGGTGGCAGCACTCATGCTCGTCGCCATCCTCGTCATGGTGGTGATGATGGTGGTGTTCGTGTTCGTCCTCATCGGCGTGGGCCTCGTTGGAAGCTTTGGCCTCGGCCAGCAGCTCAGCCACCAGATCGCGCTTGCCGTCCATGACGGAAACGATCTGGGCGCCGGTCAGGGCGGTCCAATCGGTGGTCACGATGGTAGCGGTGGGGTTCTTCTCGGCCAGCATGGCGACAGCGGCGGCGATCTTCTCCTCGCTGGCGTTGCCGGTGCGGCTCAGGATAATGCAGGAGGCATGGCTGACCTGGTCATCATAGAACTCGCCGAAGTTCTTCATATACATCTTGACCTTGTTCACATCGGCCACGGTGACAAAGCTGTTCAGCACGACAGGCAGGGTCTCGGCCACGCCCTCAACGGCGCGGGTCACATCAGACAGCTTGCCAACGCCGGAGGGCTCGATGAGGATACGGTCGGGATGGTAGGTCTCGACGACCTTCTTCAGGGCCTCGCGGAAGTCTCCCACCAGGCTGCAGCAGATGCAGCCGGAATTCAGCTCATTGACCTGGATGCCGGCCTCACGCATGAAGCCGCCGTCGATGCCGATCTCGCCGAACTCGTTCTCGATCAGGACGATCTTCTCACCCTTGAAAGCTTCCTGGATCAGCTTTTTGATCAGCGTGGTTTTACCGGCACCCAAAAAGCCGGAGAAAATGTCGATCTTGGTCTTGCTTTCTGCCATGATTGTTACCTCTATTCAAATGTTCACAGATGTTAGCAATATATGTGTTTAACTGCTAATATCATTATAACAAACGCGTCAAGGGGTTTCGGGCCTTTTTGCGCGGAAATTTTTGAATTTTTTGAAAATTTATCGCGAAAAAGTCTACCCTCTTTATTATTTCCTAAGAAAGTGGTATGATATTCCTAGTCTACATTAATAAAAAGGAGCGATCCGTTTTGACTACCAACGAAAAAATCGCCGCACTGCGCGCCGCTGCAAAAGCAGCCGGGGCCGACGGTGTGCTGCTGATGACCAGTGATCCCCATTGCAGTGAGTACCTGCCTGACTATTACAACGCCCTGCCCTGGTTCTCCGGCTTTACCGGCGAAAACTCCACCCTGGTGGTGAACCAGCACACCAGCGCCCTGTGGTGCGATGGCCGTTTCTATGTCCAGGCGGACAAGCAGCTGGCCGGCACCGAGATCCAGTGCATGCACGCTGGTTCTGCCGGCGTGCCTACTGTGGCCGAGTACCTGACCGCCAACTTCACGGCCGGCGAGACCCTGCTGCTGGACGGCAGCTGCGTGCCCGCCACTTTGGCCGAGGAGTACGCCGCCGCCCTGGCCAAAAGCGGCGCTGCCCTCAAGAGTCAGGACGTAGCCAGCTCCATCTGGGATGCTACCGGCGAGCGCAAGCCCTTGCCTGACACCGCCTGCGAGCTGCTGACCCCGGCCCAGACCGGTGCCACCGCTGCGGACCGCATCGCCCTGGTGCGCGCCGAACTGGAAAAGGCCGGTGCTACCTCCCTGGCCGTCACCGGCCTGGACTGCGTAGGCTGGCTACTGAACCTGCGCGCCCGCGACCTGCCCTGCACCCCGCTGGCCGTGGCTTACGCCCTGGTCACCCGTGAGGCCTGCACTCTGTTTTTGGCCGACGGCCGTCTAAACGCCGAGGATGCTGCCACCCTGGCTGCCAGCGGTGTGACCGTGCGCGGCTACAACGAGCTGGTGAATGCTGTTCACGCCCTGCCTGCCGACGAGGTGTTCCTGGTGGACGAGAAGGCCACCAACTACGACCTGTACACCGCCCTGACTGCCCATAAGACCGTGGCCGGTGCCGACCCTATCTTTGCGCTGAAGGGCATCAAGAATCCCACCGAGCTGGAGAACATCCGCGAGTGCCATGTCCGTGACGGCGTGGCCGTCGTCCGCTTCCAGATGGACCTGGAAAAGGCCATCGCCAACGGCGAGACCCTCTACGAGACCGACATCGAGACCATGCTGCAGAAGCGCCGCGCCGAGATGCCCGGTTACTTCGAGGACAGCTTCTCCACCATCGCCGCTTATGGCACCAACGCTGCCATGATGCACTACCATGCTGAGGGCGACGTCAACAGCAAGATCGAGCCGAAGGGCTTTTTGCTGGTAGACAACGGCGGCCAGTATGACTGCGGCACTACCGACATCACCCGTACTTACACCGTCGGCCCGCTGACCGACAATGAGCGCCGCTACTACACCTACGTGCTGCAGAGCCATATCGACATGGCCCGCGCGGTGTTCCTGGATTACTGCACCGGCTTTGCGCTGGATACCTTTGCCCGCGGCCCTGTTTGGGCACACCAGATCAACTATCGCTGCGGCACCGGCCACGGCGTCGGCTTTATCTCCGGCGTGCATGAAGGCCCCCAGAGCCTGCGTCCCAACAACCCCATCATCTTCAAGCCGGGCATGACCATCACCGACGAGCCGGGTATCTACGAGACCGACGAGGTAGGCATCCGCATCGAGAATGAGCTGGAGTGCATCGACCTGGGCGACAACCAGTACGGCCATTGGCTGGGCTTTGCTCCGCTGACCTTGGTGCCCATCGACACTACCCCCGTACTGGTGGACGAGCTGAGCCGCGACCAGATCACCTGGCTGAACAACTACCACGCCCACGTGTACGAAATGCTCAGCCCCCGCCTGACCGAGGACGAAAAGGTGTGGCTGAAGAATAAGTGCGCACCCATCGGCCGGTAATATAAAAACCATTTGGTGAACCCAAAAATCTTTGTGCAAAACCACCTTTGCATTTCCCGGGTGAAATTGGTACAATAAAAACAATAACGAGTGGCGTAACTGCGTAAATCCGGTTATCGCGCCACTCGTTATTTTTTTGTGCTTTTTTACAGGAGGAACGTATATGCAGCAAAACCAATCCCAAAACCCGATGGCGGTCGAGCCGGTACCCAAACTGATGGCCCGCATCGGCCTGCCCATCGTTTTATCCATGATCCTGCAGGCCGCTTACAACGTAGTGGACAGCGCCTACCTGGCCCGCATGGCAACCGGCGGCGAAACCGCCCTGACCGCCTTGAGCCTGGCTTTCCCGGTGCAGTTGTTTATGGTGGCGGTGTCCATCGGCACCGGCGTGGGCACCAACGCCCTGCTGGCCCGTCTGTTGGGCCTGGGCGACAAGGACCGTGCCGATGCCGCCGTGGGCAATGCGCAGTTTTTGGCGCTGGTCATCTCGGCGGTGTTTATGTTGTTCTCTGCGGTGGGGGTGGTGCCTTACGTCAACTCCCAAAGCGCGGGCGGCAGCATCAGCGGCGAGGTGCTAAGCGAGGCTATCGACTACCTGCACATCTGCTGCGGCATCCCCTTCGGCATCGTGTTCTTCTCGGTGTACGAGAAAACACTGCAGGCTACCGGGCGGTCTCTCTGGTCTACCGTGGCGCAGATCAGCGGTGCCTTGGTGAACATTATGCTGGACCCGTTTTTGATCTACGGCTGGTGCGGCCTGCCGCAGATGGGCGTGCGGGGTGCCGCTGTGGCCACGGTCGTGGGGCAACTGGTCTCGATGGCGCTGGGGCTTGCGTTCCACCTGAAGCTGAACGTGGAACTAGACAGCAGCCTGCGCTATTGGAAACCGCGCTGGGACGTTATCCGCTCTATTTATGCCATCGGCCTGCCTGCCATTATTTCGCAAGCGCTGCTCACCGTTATGACCTACTCCCTCAACCTGATTTTGGCCGTCATGCCCGATGTGGGGCAGAATGCCGTGACAGTCTACGGGCTGTACTATAAAATTCAGCAGTTGATTATTTTTGCGGCCTTTGGCGTGCGGGATGCCATCACGCCGGTGGTGGCGTTCAACTATGGCCTGCGCAGCCGGGTGCGGGTGCAGCAGGGCATCCGCTGGGGTCTGGGTTACACGGCCGGGCTGATGCTGCTGGGCTGTGTCGGAGTGGAATTATTCGCCCAGCCGTTGGCAGGGCTGTTCTCGCTGTCCGCTACCACCCACGCCATGTGTGTGGACTGCATGCGCATCGTCTCGTTGGGCTTCTTGTTTGCGGGGCTGTGCATCGCATTCCAGGGGGTGTTCCAGGCATTGGAGTGCGGCGTAGAGTCGCTGGTCATCTCGCTGTGCCGCCAGGTGTTGTTTGTGCTGCCGCCGGTCTGGGCGCTGACCTGGCTGGTGACCGGTCCGGAGAATGTCTCCCTCGTCTGGTGGCCGCTGGCCGTGGGCGAAGCCGCCACACTGGTAGTGGCGCTGGTGCTGTACCAGAAGCGGGCGAAAAAACGGATAGATTTTTAAAGAAAGCCGCCGGAGGCACAACCTCCGACGGCTTTTGTATAGGATGACTTTTAGACGACAAACGGGAAGTTATCTTTTTCCTAATGGCAATGTTATTAAATTTCCCAATAATGCAATAACAGCATATCCAACTACATAAACCCATGCA